>Ga0247832_1005657_pt1 | contig 14293 bp, 13 predicted proteins | sample LaCruzMarch2015__10_FD_192407 | JGI IMG/M metagenome (GOLD analysis project Ga0247832, IMG submission 192407) | Freshwater microbial communities from meromictic Lake La Cruz, Castile-La Mancha, Spain - LaCruzMarch2015_4m | ecosystem: Environmental > Aquatic > Freshwater > Lake | place: Spain... | reverse complement strand
GTGCCAAGGTATCGGAAAAATGGGGATTATTCAGCCGGTTCGGCCAAACGATATGCGTGGAAGCGATGTAAGCATAATACCAACGCCATTTCACCAGCACGGTTTTGTTCAAGGCCGGGGACAAATCCGGCTGATCGGCAAAAAACACCCGTCGCCGGACACCGCCGCGTATCCACCATTCGCCGTAATTTGGACGCTTATCCTGAAAATAACCGGTCGCATCGAACCACGGACAAACATCGAGCGGATTCTGCCCTGAACTATATAAAGCGTCATCCACAAGTCCTTCGCCATACATATCCAGCATCACGCTAAAAAATGCCTGCTTGCCTTCCTGTTCAAGGTAGTGGGCCAATTCCCGCACAGACCGGGTATCGCAATAGGGATACACCAAAAACTCATCAGGATCCAGGGTCAGGCACCAATGCCCTGAGCCATATTTTCGGAGCAAGTAATTTAGCCAATAGACACCGTATTTAGCCTCTTTATAACTGGCACGGGTATGCCAGACAGAGCAATCCGACGCCGCCCCGATGACATCGAGGAAACCGTCGCTGGAATCATTATCGACAAACAAAAAATGATTAACCCCTAATTTTCGGTAATAATCTAAAAAATAGGGAATCCGCACGGTTTCATTACGCAGCACGATAAACGCCAACACATCATCGGCTTTAATGTGCGATGTCCGGTCATTCACTAATGCCAAATCACCAGCATGTTGGCGGGCTTTCTGATAAAGGGAAATGGATTTTTTAAGAAACCGGAGGATTTTTTGCATCACATCGCACTGACAAAATCGGAAGTAAAATAATTTTCCAAAAACCGATATTGCGATTGGAACAATTCTGAAAAATAAACATTAACCTCTGTTGGCAGCTCATACGCACGTGTCTCATGAACTTTTTTATCAAGCCCCGTATAGCCATCCCAATGCCTGACACCGACAAAATTTTCAATTTGTTGCAACACGTTATCCGGTTGTTGGGCAATATGCTGAAAAGGTATGAACAGCATGCCCTCCGATCCAAACTGCTGTTCCCAACGGGGAATATAATCCGCATAGTTGCCACGGTTAAGCATTTCCGGAGCAGAAGCCAGTTTTAGCCATTCTGCAATCTCCATATCGTTACCTACACCTCGCCGTTCGGCATTCATACGCAATTGTGACAAAGCCCTCGATACTGGATCACGGATAATCCAGATAATTTTCACATCGCCCAGCAATTGTTTAACATAAGCAATCCCTGCATCACCAATGGCGCAATATTCCGGCGTAATATCGCCCAAAATTTTACCGTTGGCGGCTTTACGGTTAAAAGCCCGCCGATACCAAGCTTCTGTAAACATTGGCTTGGATGCCATGGTGGCAAGATAACGGATGAAGGCAAAATCAACTGTTTTTGCTTGGTTAAGATGGTTTTTAATGATGTTCTTGGTGGTATGTTGGATATGCCATTGAGTCCATGAACGGTTATCTGGGCAATATAAATGGTCGAAATAATGGAGCTCTTTTATCGGAGGCAACCAAAGCCCGGGATGTTGGCGCAATTTTTCGTTAAGCCAGGACGTGCCTGCTTTTTGCATGCCTATGCAAAGAAAGGAAGGTAATTGGTTCATACAATAAATTTTTGAAATGCCCTGCAAATTTTCAAATTACTTTACATCTTATTTGATGACAATTTAACTAAAAATACCTCCTGATTAGCAAGATGCTTAAGCTAAGCCGTCATATCGGCATCTTATATCTTGATTCTGATTCCCCAAAGAGCCAGAATCCCCCGACTGATCATCGGGAGGATGTCGGAGGAAGTCGCGTTTACCCGGGTGTGATTAAAAGTGTTGGGAATCCATAAAATCCTACGCAGCCACAGCGGCAGACAAATTGTCCCAGTACCTTTGCCAATCACTATTAGCCCCCACAACACGCAGTGCCAGCATTGGCTGGACATTAGTCTCTTTCCACCAAGCCCCCGATAATTTTAGCCGTTGCTGGATGACATACCGGTGCGCACTTTCGATTTCGCCTGAGCCGATGGGCAAACTTTTTTCTATCGCGCCTTTGTAATCGAGTTGGTCAGCGCGGTTGCTTAGATAACGGTGGCAGGCGCGTACCGGAGCCTTGTCGCTTTCAATGGCTTCGGGCCTCCAGGCAGGATGCCAGGTTTTCGATGACAGCCACAAGTTCATTGTTTTTCAAAAGGCCTTGCTGGGTTTCCGTCCAGAGCCGGGGGCTGCCTTGAACGTGTGCCATGGCCAACCGTGTTTCCACCCAATGCAGCTTCTTGTTTTTCCTTTTGTCGCCCTCGTCTGTCCTTGCTGTGGCTATTGGCAACATGCACCCGTCCGTCTCGACAATCTGTTGCAGGCAGCCAAGCGTTGTTATGGACAATACCAACTTTTCCCGTTGCATCTGCATTTGTTGCCCGTGATGTCCGGTGACCTTGACGGCCGTGCTTACCGGCATTTCGATGCCATAATGTTCTTGCAGTTTTTTGGGGACTTGCCCAAACGCATGGTCGGCCCCGAAATCGGTCATTACGCGCTGTAATGGCATTGGGCAACGACGCGGGCCAACCCCGGCGGACGCTGAAAACGGCCTGGACCGTTGTTCGAAGTAACGAAGCATGGGCCCCATGGCCATGATTGTTCCAAAGGTAGTATGCCAACAAACTTTTTTCTAGTGCCCCATGTGGGTATTACCGTCACCGTGAAGTTCGGGTTGTTGTTCACGTAATGCCTCCGTCGCTTCCTGGGCGGCCTTTTCGGTCCAACAACGCAGGGCGTCGCTGCCCATCTTGCGCAATTCCTCAATGACATGGCGCTCGGCATCATCAGCTTTGGTGAAGTCTCCGGCTGTGTTTTCAACCACATGAAGCAAGACTTCCATTCGCTCACGTAGCTTTGGGTGTTGGTTAAGGCGGCTGATAAAAATCAGATCTTTGTTTGTGTCCACGGGCTAAGTCAAGTTAAATAATGGTATTTTACAGAATCCCCATGCTTTTAATCACACCCCGTTTACCCTAAGGCTTAAAGCTTCAGGGTAAACGCGACTTCCTCCGACATCCTCCCGATGATCAGTCAGGGGATTCTGGCTCTTTGAAGAATCAGAATCAAGATATAAGGGTAAGCCGATATGACGGCTTTGCTGAAACAGCTTGCTAGTCAGGATGCTTTTTTTGTCAAATTGCTTGCCGTGTTCACCTTCATGCGGAGCAAACGCGGCAAATCTTTCCTGCTGCACAAGTTTTTTTAAACCTAAAACCCGCAGCTAGTCCACGACCCGAAAAGCGCGAAATGTGTGTTGATCTGGCTATTTTTCCTTGGGGTGACGGTCTAGCGTTTGGCATCTCTATGCAAATTTCGCGTTCAATAAGCCTTGTTTATCATGGAAGAACTGATTTTTCTGGCTTAAATATAGTTCTCATAACAGGCATTAATAAAAAAAATCGGCGATTTTGAACAAAGGCAAACCAATTAATAGCGGTGTTCAGTTGCTATCTCGCTACAGCTCCCTATAATGTAAAACTTGCTTTCAGGTTCCAGCGGATTTATGTCCGCTGGTTAAACGGGAAGTCGGTGAGGTTTTCCAAATCCGACGCTGCCCCCGCAACGGTGATTCAGTAAAGGCTAGTCAAAATACCACTGTGCTTCGCATGGGAAGGTGACCAGCCAGGCCCACAATGCCACTGATAAGCCCGGAGACCGGCCTAAAAGCTTATTCGGCACAGCGGCGGGCTGTCTGCGAAATAAGGCCTTGTCATGCTTATGGGTGTGGGTTCTTGTTTGTGGTCGTTTTCGCGCTGTGACTTCTATTCACGATGCGCGGGCGGCGCTGAGGATTCCATGAACCATCTTCCACTTTATCTGATTTTCCCTAGCCTTTTTTTTTCGACGCAGTTATCTGCCGAGGAAAGCCAAGACCTTAAACCTTCCTACAAAATGCCTTCAACGAAAGCCGCCGTAAAAAGCTATAACGTTGAGCCGCACAATAAAGCCCTACTTTCCCCCATCACCGTAACTGCCAATTCGTCGGTTGCCGATGAGTTGTTGTCGCCAAAATCGGTGACGATTTATTCCCGTGATGATATTGCCAAAAGCGGGGTCAGCAATTTGCTGGATTTTTTTAAATACAACACGGAAATCCAGGCCGACCCCAGTTCTGGTAATGTGCTAAACCCCAAATTGTCGATGCGGGGGTTTGGTAACGGAGATGGTTATCAAAACATCAATGTGATAGTCGATGGCGTTTCGTTTAACCAAATTGATATGGTTCCGCAGCAACTCGGTTCAGTGCCGATTGATTCGATAGAAAAAATCGAAGTGGTCAAAAGTGCGGGCACGGTTTTGTATGGTGATAACTCGGCGGCGGGAACCATCATTATCCGCACCAATAATTCGTTCGACAGAAAACCCTTTTATGGCTCGGCACGGTCGGGTTTTGGGACTTACAACACCAAGCTGAACCATATTAATCTGGGTTCCGTGAATGGGATAAATGGTTTTAAGGTTTTGACGGACGGCAATTTTTCGTATTTGGATTCGGAAGGCAAGAAGCCAGTTTTGCCGGATGGCGGCAAAGACACCGCCGAGAATCTTAACGGTAAGGCAACGCTGGGTTTGCAAAAAGACAATTTGGAAATGGTCACGTCGTTTATCAAAGACGATGCCAATGTGGTCTACACCGGTGATATGACCTTGGAAGCGTTCAATCAAGATCCGAACGCCGCCGTCACGAAAGGCAGCATCAACAATGTTTATAAAGAAGACTGGGTCACGGCATTAAAATACAAGATTAACGATCATTTTAATCTGGCTTACACTTATGGTAACAAAGCCAAGGACTCAACCTTTTTTACCCCGCTGTACGCTTATGGCAGTTTCCGCCATTACCAAGGCGAAGACCATCGCTTGACCTTGCAAACCGTTCAGGATGATTTTGTCGTGCTGACAGGGTTTGAGCATAACGACAATTTAAGGGCCGATTCGGACGATGTGACGGCAAAAGAAAATATTTCCGGTTTTATTTCCGGCGATTATTTTGTCAATGACCGTTTATCGCTGAATGCTGGTTTCCGGCAAGCGTTTATCCGCTATAACCTTGACAATGATGCACAGGGTACGCATTTGTCGAGATCGGTTGACCCCAGCAGTTATAACGCGGCGTTGAATTATTCATTGGCTAAAAATGACGCCTTGTTTTCCAGTTACGCCCATGCCTATCAATCCCCCGATATTGACCGTTTTTTTACCACGGTTTACGACTTTAATTTTGTGCCGATGGGGACCATCTATAACGGTTTCATAGAGACTATGACGATGGACACCTATTCGGTGGGTTACAAACATTTGGAAGACGGATTTAAAGTGAAAGCGGAATTTTATTATGCCGATTTGGCAAATGAGATTTACTTCAATACCTCCAGTTTTACGAACACCAATTTTGATTCCTCTGCCAAACACGGTGTCGAGCTTTTTGTTTATAACGATTTTACTGTGTTTTATAGCAGCATCAATTATGTCTACACGGCAACTGATGCCAAAGTCGGTCTGCAAAGCTTTCAAATTAGTGGTCAGCCAGAACATGTTGTGCTGACGACGATAGGTAAATCGTTTACCAGTACGCTATTGCCGTTGCCGTATCATACGCTTAATTTTTCCCATAAATATCAATCGGATAGTTATGCCCAAGATGATTTTGACAACTCGCTGGGCAGGCAACAAGCTTACAACGCCAGTAGCTTGAATTATCAATTGTCTGACCATCGTCACTGGACGGTAGATTTTTCTATCCTCAATATCTTTGATGTGGCGAACGGGCAATTTGTTGATTTTGGCCAGAATTACGCCGTGGTTTATCCCACCAATTACCAACGCACGTTCCAGGGTTCGGTCAGTTACCGTTTTTAAGAAACGGGCTGCCAGCACGAAAACGCGCTATTTGTTACACTAAACAACATTTATTTTATTTTGGAGAAGGTTTTTATGAATTTAACGGCTATGAAATTAACATTCAACCCGGCAATCTTGGCATTGCTCGCACTAATGACATTGACGCGGTTATATCATTTTGGCTCGGCTTGGTCTTTGCCGGATGCCACGTTGGCGGTATTTTTCTTGGCGGGCTGGTATGTCAGCAACCGTGTCTGGTTGGCAGGATTGTTGGTGGCGGCAGGATTGCTGGATTATTTGGCGATCAACCAATTTAACGTCAGCGATTGGTGTTTGTCGCCCGCTTATATTTTTTTAATCCCAACTTACAGCGTGATGTGGCTGGCGGGGCGTTATGGTGCAAAAGTTACCATGTCTGGCAAACGGGAACTGGCGGTTTTTGTGGGTTTGGCGGCTGTGGTGGCGACGTTGGCATTTATCATTTCCAACGGTAGCTTTTATTTCTTTTCGGGCCGTTATGCGGAATTGCCAGCCGCTGATTATGCGTTGGCGGTTGCCACACATTTTCCGGCCTATTTGGGTACGGCGATGGCTTATGCACTGGCAGGATTGGCGGTGGCCAAGGCCAGTGGGATTTTGGGGCAGATTTCAAGCCAACAAAAAGCGGTTTAATCATGAAGATTGGCCTGGCAGGTTTTGCAAACCAACAAAAACCTGCCAGGTCTAGGTGGGTTATGCGATAAACCCGTAATCCGCCAAAGCGGTGGTGGCGGTGTTGCCGATAATCGCCAACTGGGTGAGTTCGCTGGCGCTGACCAGCGCGTCGGTATTGGCGGCAGTAAACAAGAACACCCCCGATAATCCACCGTTATCCACGGCAAACAAAACAGTTTTGCCCAGTGAGTATCCCGCTGTTGCCGAACCGATGGCGGTGGCGGCACTGGTGGCGTTGATGGCACCGGCAATATTTTGCTGCATGATCACCAATTCCGCGCCATTGGCAAAACCACCGCTGCCAGATGCCCTTACCGTTCCGCCTTCCACCAGCAGATCACCGTCCCCGATACGGATACCTAACTGGCTGATTAGCACCTTATCGCTGGCAATGGCAAAATCGGTGATGGTGTCAAAGCCAATTTTGCTGTTCAAGATAAACCTGTCGGTATTTGCCCCGCCCGTCAGTCTGTCTGATCCTGCCCCGCCTTTTAAAATATTGCTGCTGCCGTTGCCGAACAAAAAATCATTGAAATCACTGCCGCTCAGGTTTTCAAAATTCAGCAAAATGTCCGTACCCGCACCAATGGTGTTTTGGGCATTAGATTTGGCGATATTGACCGTCACACCTGCTGTGGCATAGGCATAAGATACTGTGTCTATGCCATCTAACCCGTTGAGCGTGTTGTTGCCGGAAGTTCCAGACAAGGTGTTGGCTAGCAGGTTGCCAGTGCCATTCAGTTTACCAGAACCTAATAAGTTGAGATTTTCTAGGTTGGCGGCAAGCGTTAAGGAAAAGGTGCTGTTGACGGTGTCGATACCGGAACGGTCACTGATTTGATCTTTAACATTGTCGACATAATAGGTGTCGTTGCCTTCGCGACCGTTCATAGTGTCTGCACCATTGGAACCATTCAGTACATTGCCCAAGGCGTTGCCGATTAATACGTCGCCATTGAGCTTGCTACCCGTGAGGTTTTCAATACTGACCAAAACATCGCCAGTGGCATCACCGCCACTGGCTGTATTCTCCCAAAGCCGGACAGTCACTGCGCTTGCGGAATTGAGATAGCTGGCGGTATCCAGGCCACTTCCGCCGTCCAAGGTGTCATTTTTGGGATCATAAAATCCGGGATTGTTGTTCATGCTGCCACTGGTCAAAATGTCGTCACCTGCGCCGCCAAGCAAGGTATCGTTGCCACTGCCACCGAATAATTGGTCGTTGCCCGCCCCGCCGAAAAGAATGTCGTTGCCATCCACACTGTTGCCGTCTGGGTTAGTGCCCAAGTAGCCATACAACTGGTCGTCGCCTTGTTCCCCAAACAAACGGTCATCACCCAACCCACCCGACAGTTTGTCATTGCCTAAGCCGCCGAAAAAATCGTTATTTAAAATATCGCCAGTGCGGATGTCGTTCGTGCTTGCGGTAGAGCCGATGAAATTGCTGGCGGTCAGAGTGCCTGGCAGGATACTGTTAATAAATAGTTTCGAGTCATAGCCATTTACATGATATATGAGAATTAAGCTACTGACAGTGGAAATGCTGTTCAAGGCTTTGACGGTGTCAAAATCGCTGATGCCTAGCGAAGACATATCAAGTTTGTCAAAACTAAGGTCAAAATCCAAAATGCTGTCATTTTGGTGATTGTTTTCAGCGTGAAGGATAAAGCGGTCACTACCGGTGCCTCCCGTCAAGAAATCGGAACCCGCGCCACCATCCAATTGATCATTACCATCGCCACCAAATAATTGGTCTTGTTGATCGCCTCCAAACAATAAATCATTACCAGAACCCCCATACAATAAGTCATAGCCATCAGAAACCCCATTGATTGAAGCGGCGGTATTGCCATAAAGTTTGTCATCACCCGCTTCCCCGAATAAGCGGTCGTCACCCAAGCTCCCCGCTAGGGTATCGTTGCCCAAGCCACCAAAAAAATCATCTTTTAGGCTACCACCGGTTAAATTGTCATTTGTGGTGTTGGTTGAGTAAATAAAATCGCTGGCAATAAAATCATCTTTTAAGACATCTAACATAACGGTTGAAAAAGTGGCATCGTTACGGTAAAAACCAAAGCCGCTGTTTCCTGTCCCCGCATTGCCAAATAGGGTTTGTATTGACGCAAAATCAGCGATTCCCCATTTTGAAACGTCGATGCGGTCAATACCCAATTCGAAGTCATTGATTTGATTATTCGCCGCTGAACTTTCCTTGTTGACAATAAAAATGTCCTCGCCTGCGCCACCAATATAAATGTCGTTGCCATTGCCGCCTTCCAGCTTGTCATTGCCGTTGCCGCCCCTGAGTTCGTCACCCCCGTCATCACCGCGCAGATAATCATTGCCGTCATTACCCAACAATAAATCATTGCCTCCAAGTCCGTATATTTGGTCATCGGCATTACTGCCATCAATTTGTTCACCGTTATTTGTACCCGTTTTATTCGCCATGATTGGTCGCCTTTAAATATAGATGTTAGAGGAGGACAGGAAAAACTTAAAAAAGTAAGGGTTCATCATAAAAAATACAAAAATAAGCTAATCCTAAAGGAGTTTTAGACAGAAAGTTTTTATTTTACTTGGTAAAATGCTTACAGACCCTTTTTAAACCGCTGCGAAAACGAGTGAATTATGCCAAATAAAATATTTAAAAAAAGCCAGCCCTCTTCGACCATCACTTTAGTTCCCAATTTGGGTATGGATGTCGATGATATTGTCGCTGATTTTAAACGCAACTACAGCCATCGGCTGGGTAGGGACAAAAACTGCTGCTCACCCCATTATGCTTATGAAGCCTTGTCATTGACGATAAGTGACCGATTGACCGAACGCTGGAAAAATACCCAAAGCGCATACCGTGAGCAGGATTGCAAGCGCGCTTATTATCTGTCGATGGAGTTTTTGATGGGGCGTACCCTTAGCAACGCCATGCTGAATCTGGGTATATCCGATGCTGTGGAAAAAGCCATGTATGAACTCGGATTGGAAATGGAAGAACTGATCGAGAGCGAACCGGATGCCGGCTTGGGCAATGGCGGTTTGGGGCGATTGGCGGCGTGCTTTATCGACAGTTGCGCGACCTTGCAATTGCCGGTGACTGGTTATGGCCTACGTTATGAATATGGCATGTTCTGCCAAGCGATAGTCAACGGCGAACAAATCGAAAAACCTGACCACTGGTTACGGTTTGGAAATATCTGGGAAATTGAGCGTTCGGAATTTTCTTACCGGATCAAATTTGGTGGGCATACCGAAAGGCATATTGATGAAAATGGCAACACCCGGGTGTGTTGGGTGGATACCCATGATGTTTTAGCCATCCCTTACGATACTCCAGTTCCTGGCTATCAAAATGGCACCGTCAATACCCTACGTTTATGGAAAGCCACTGCGACCGAAGAGTTTGATTTGCAGGAGTTTAACGCAGGTGATTATGCCGAATCCGTTGCTGCCAAAAATACCGCCGAAAACATCACGATGGTATTGTATCCTAACGATGCCAACGAAAATGGCAAAGCCTTACGTTTGCGCCAGCAATATATGTTGGCTTCCGCCAGTTTGCAGGATGTGATGACCAGTTGGATAGGCCGTCATGGTCATGATTTCACGCACTTTGCCGACAAAAATTGCTTCCAACTGAATGATACCCATCCAAGTATCGCTGTTGCCGAATTGATGCGCTTGTTGATGGACATCCACGGCTTGACTTGGGACGTCGCATGGAAAATCACCCGCAATACCATGGCCTACACTAACCATACTTTGCTGCCAGAAGCATTGGAAAGATGGTCGGTCACACTGTTTAAACAGTTGTTGCCACGGTTGATGGAAATTATTTTTGAAATTAACGTCCATTTCCTTGCCGAGGTCTCCGCACATTGGCCTGGCGATAAAGACCGTCTAAAACGTATGTCCTTGATTGAAGAGGGGCATGAACAACAAGTGAGGATGGCTTATTTGGCGATAGTCGGCAGTTTTTCGGTCAATGGTGTGGCTGAGTTGCATTCAAAATTGTTGCAACAAGGCTTGTTCCGTGATTTTTTTGAACTGTGGCCGAAAAAATTCAATAACAAAACTAATGGCGTCACGCCTAGACGTTGGCTGGCCAATTGTAACCCCGCACTTGCCAAATTGCTGACTGAAACCATCGGTGAAGGTTGGTTGACAGACTTGTCGCTACTAAAAAAATTGGAGCCGTTTGCTGAGGATAAAGCCTTCCGTAAACGCTGGTATGACACCCAGCAGCAAGCCAAACAACGCTTGATTGATTTTAAAAAGCAGGAATTGGACATTGATTTGAATGTCGATGCCTTGTTTGATGTCCAAGTGAAGCGCATCCACGAATACAAACGCCAGTTGCTCAATGTCCTGCATGTCATCCATCTTTATGACCGCATCAAGCATGGCGATACGGCGAACTGGACTAACCGTTGCGTCTTGATTGGCGGTAAGGCCGCACCTGGCTACCACATGGCGAAAAAAATCATCAAGCTGATCAATAACGTCGGTGTGGTGATCAACAACGATCCAGACATAGGTGATAAATTAAAACTGGTGTTTTTGCCTAATTACCGTGTTTCTGCCATGGAAAAAATTTGTCCGGGTGCGGATTTGTCCGAACAGATTTCCACTGCCGGCAAAGAAGCTTCCGGTACAGGCAATATGAAATTTATGATGAACGGCGCGTTGACCATAGGTACTTTGGATGGCGCGAATATCGAAATTCGTGAAGAAGTCGGCGATGAAAACTTCTTTTTGTTTGGCTTGACCGAAGATCAAGTCGAGCAATTACGCCACCATTACGATCCGATGGCTATCATTAACGACAATGAAGGGTTGAAGCGGGTCATGTATCTTTTGGAATGTGGACATTTTAACCAGTTTGAACCGGGCATATTTGATACCGTGATTGATTCCTTGAAAAGCCCTTCTGATCCTTGGATGACGATTGCGGATTTTGCCAGTTTTATCGATGCACAAAAACGTGTGGAACATGCTTACAAAGATAAAGACCGCTGGATCAAAATGAGCATATTAAATTGCGCGAACAGCGGCAAGTTTTCCACTGACCGCACTATCAACGAATACAATCAAGACATTTGGCATTTGACACCAGTGGCGGTTAATTCGCTTTAAGCAATTTTAGTACATTCCATATTAGCCAGGAATTCCTGGCTAATATTTCCCTAGACGAAAGAGTCAGTTCAATAATAATTTCGGATGTTTGAAAAAGTGGGAAACTTAAGCCCGTTAATTGCCCGACAGTTAAAAATATATTCATCCATGATTCGTTCGACTAAGGATTTTGTAATCATTGATTTTTTTCGCAGATTCCGATTTCCTGTCATTTTCTTAGCCATGCCTTGGCGATAAGCTGCTTAAGTTGGCGTTGCAATTAAACATTCGTGGCATTGAGGAAAAAAATCTGTAAATCATGCCCCTCCATAAAATGCTTGTTGCCGCCAAGCTTCGTAGCTGATAATGGCGACAGCGTTTGACAAGTTGAGGCTTCGATTATTGGGCATCATTGGTATTCTTAAGCGATGTTCACGAGCAATGCTGTTAAGCACGTCAATAGGCAGGCCCGATGTTTCGGAACCAAAAAGCAATACATCTCCCGTTTGAAAAATCATTTTGTCGTAGGATTGGTTTGCCTTAGTGGTGCAAGCGAGAATCCTCCTGCCTTGCATGGCTGCAACAAACTCAAAATAGTTTGGATATTGAGATACTTTAGCGAGATCATGATAATCGAGTCCGGCCCTTCGAAGATTTTTTTCCGCCAAATCAAAACCCAATGGCCCGATCAAGTGTAGGCAGAAGCCATTATTGGCAGTTAAGCGTATGATGTTACCGGTATTAGGCGGCACTTGGGGCTCAAAAAGGGCGATATGGAACATGTTTACAACCGAAAGCGTGGACTAATAAAAGATTGGTAAGATTGACCTAAGCGGGAAACTGGGTTTATTGTTCCGATTCTAAAGCAGATAAAAAGCCAATGGCTGAATTATTTATAAAGATAAAATCAGGTTTGTTGGGAAGCGGGGATAGGCGGTTTTTTAATTTTGCCCATTCAGCTTTATGGATGGGTAGGCTGTATAGGTTTTTCTTTCTTATAGGAATCAACGATGTGGATTTTTATCTTTATAGTGGCATTACTGTTTGTATTGGGTAGCGCGTTGTTATTGTTACGTTCGGCAAAAACACCAAAAAGTCCCAAACAACTAAAGTCCCAAGCTTATGATGACGATGATAGTGGTTGGTAGGCTAAACTCGCTCCGCCTCAAACTAACGGGTTATGCACTTTTGATACGAATTCGCCCGTGCCTTAAAATTTTTAAGACTGCAAAAACTACATTGAACCTAAAGTATTAATATCTTGTACATTAATCCGTTTTATGGACAAAAAAGTCAGCTTTTTAATATGCGGCGTCCAAAAAGCCGGTACAACTGCATTGTACACTTACCTTAAATTGCACCCTAAAATTTGCATGGAAACTCAAAAAGAAGTGCATTTTTTTGACAATGAAACTTTTTTTCCCAAAAATCAGTCGATTATTCCATTTATCACACTAAATTCCTCCCAAATCCGACACACACCTTATTAGGCGAATGCACCCCCATCTACATGTATTGGCAAAACGCACCAAAACGAATTTGGCAATACAATCCTGAAATGAAAATTATCATTATTTTAAGAAATCCAATTGAACGGGCGTTTTCACATTGGAACATGGAGCGAAGCAGAAATGCTGAACACCTTAGCTTCTGGGATGCCATAAACACTGAAAAACTAAGATGCCAAGAAACCCTTCCATTACAAAACAGGGTTTATTCTTATATTGACAGGGGGTTTTACATTAAGCAATTAGAAAATATTTGGCGTTATTTTCCAAAAAAAACACCCTGATACTTAGACATGAAGACTTGAAAGAAACCCCAGAAATCACAGTCAACCAAGTTTTTGAATTTTTAAACATTGAAAAATTATCAAATTTTACTAAAAAAATTGTATTTTCGAATAGTTATGATAAAAAAAATAAGCCCCCAAGAAAGCGGTTATCTTCTCGATATTTTCCATGATGAAATTGTTAATTTAGAGCGCCTGTTGAACTGGGACTTTGCCAATTGGAAAAAGCATGGATGAGAAAATAACAAAAAAATATTATTTTTTAGAAATTTTAAAGGATTTACCGGAGGGCATTTAAAGGTTTGGAATTATTTCAACCACTTTATTGCTAAGGCGACATCATTCCATTGCCTGAATTTGGCACTTCGGCATTGAAAGATCGATCAATTCAATGAATTTAACCACTCCTGATTATCAGCCAACAATGATCTCCTCCCTTCCCGTTTTATACAGCTTCCGCCGTTGCCCTTACGCCATGAGGGCAAGATTGGCTATTGTCCAAGCCGATATTTCTGTCGAACTTCGGGAATTGGCATTAACATCCAAACCCCAGCAACTATTGGCAATATCACCCAAAGCCACGGTACCGGTTTTGCAACTTCCTAATGGCGCGGTGATTGAAGAAAGTTTGGAAATTATGCAATGGGCGTTAAAGCAACATGACCCGGAAAATTGGCTGGCAGTTGCTGATGAAGATTGGCGTTTAATTGCCTGGAATGACACAGAGTTTAAATACTATCTGGATCGCTATAAATATGCAGACCGCTATCCTGAATTTCC
>Ga0247832_1005656_pt1 | contig 14300 bp, 7 predicted proteins | sample LaCruzMarch2015__10_FD_192407 | JGI IMG/M metagenome (GOLD analysis project Ga0247832, IMG submission 192407) | Freshwater microbial communities from meromictic Lake La Cruz, Castile-La Mancha, Spain - LaCruzMarch2015_4m | ecosystem: Environmental > Aquatic > Freshwater > Lake | place: Spain... | reverse complement strand
TATCAAGCCGCTGAATCGTCATTTTAAGGCATTTTGATGCAAATATAGGCGATTTTCAACACAATTCCAAGCAAATGGCAGCGCTCACAATCTTAAGCATTTCATGCTTCCCTGATTCTGAGCACAGCGAACGGGGGCATGGACGCAGTAGCCGCGCCTCGCGGCTATCGGCGACCATGCAAAGTTCAGCGCATTAGATTTTTATTATTTTTTTATTTATTTGCAGGTTCTTCCCATATACACAAACCGTATATAATCCAGGAGGAAAATTAGAAAGTATTATTTTTTCCTGTGTAGTTTCTATCTTCTTGTTTATAATTATTTTTCCATTAACATCGATAACAGATATTTCATAAAAAATATTTGTATCAATATCTGATACGAAAATCAATCCTGTTGTAGGATTCGGAAAAGTGGTAATTGGATTCGTGGATTCTATAGAATTGACAGCAGATGATACTTTAGGAATCGAAAAACACCCCGTAACCGCTACCATGTTGTTTATGTTAGACTGATAGCCCTCACTTACATAGAATATTTTATCTTTCCATAAAATAATCTCATTAATTACAAATATATTTTCGTTTTTAATGAGGATGTCACAATTTTCAAATCCATTTTCAATATTATATAATTTTATTAATCCAACAACATCGGAATTTTCAAGCTGAGTGGCACCAGATGTTATTATTATATCTTTGTATATCTTCACGTTTTCTCCACTATCTCCAAAATCACCGTCAAAAGAATGAAAAATATCTTGCCACACCAGTTCGCCGTTGATATTTATTTTAGATGTAGTCATTTCTACATTGTTGCCTGTAATCTCAAGTACACCAGTTGTATATATATTTAAAAATGAATCTTCAGTAATAAATCTGACCCAATTTTTATTTGTTCCAGAGTTTAGCGGGTGAGAGTATGCCCAGAGCGTATCCCCCTGTACATCCACCCTGGTCACGTTGTACCCGAAAGCCCGGTTACCAAAAATCACATCCCCGGTCTTTGAAATATAGTTAATGTCAATTCGATAACCCGAATAAGGTTTTTCGTATTGGGTGAGGATGCCCCCGTCGAAACCAACAAGTGTATTTACAAAATAATTACTGTCTGACTTATATTGTGTGGAAAGTAGTTGAATGTGATGGGACTGGACGCGCAAATTCTGCGGGTAGAACACGCCGGGGATTTCGGTTCTCCAAACCACGCCGCCGTCACTGGTATCAACAGCCTGCACGAACATAAAATTTTCGGCCGGTATAGTGTCATGCCAGTTCATACCCAAGGTTATCAGCCTGCCATTCAGGGTGTCCAACTCTGAATAGTAAATGTAGCTGTCGCCTGCCTGATTGAGACCGTAGTTGGCCTCCCACTGTTTAACCCCGTCTGGGGAGTACTTGAACAGCACAGCGTCTGCGTCGTAGCCCGGCAAGCCACCGTCGTACCACTGGCCCACATACACGTTACCTGTGCTGTCTACCGTGAAACTACCATATAATATACCAATGATGCCTATCTGGGAGTGACGCTTCCATGCTACGTTTCCTGCCGTGTCGTACTTCACCAGAGTGAAACCGCTAAACGGACTTTCGTCCGTTTGGTTGGTGAGCATGTAAGTATTCTGGAACTTGTCGGTCGCAATGGTTGGTCCTTTTATATTGATGGATTTTACATATTCGACTGATTGCCAAAGTTGTACAGGTTGATCTTGAGCCAACAAAGTGGCTGAAGCAGAACAGAAAAAGAAGATCCCTGATAATTTCATAATTTTCATTTTTTCAGAAAGTCAGAGCGGGCATTCGCCGTAACAGGCGAGCACCCGCCCTGAGAATAAATTTTATTGTTTGCTCACTCGGGCAGTATGGACTGAATCTCTGTCGAAAATAGAAATGTTCAACATACCTACTGGCAGACTGTCAAAATCGCTGATTTGGATGACGTTGCGACCTTTGACAAAATCCTGGGAAATGGTCAGCAACATACGGCCCATCAAATCGTGAATAAGGATGTTGCCTTCCATATCGCGCTCGGCATCAAACAGCAGAGTCAACTGGTCTTTAGCCGGATTGGGCAGGCAGAAGATTCTCTGTCCTGTCAAAGGCGCGTTGCCCGCAGACGCTCCACTGCTGCGCTCCCCACCACCCATATTGCTGACGCTGATTTCGAGACTCGCATTGCTCATGCAGCCTCCTTCTGCTGTAATGAAATAGGTTTCCAAGATTGATTTATCCAAAGCCAACACCTGGCTTAAATCAAGGATGTTTTCCTTTGCCCGCAGGGTTACTTTGAACAGCGAGCTACCATCAGTCAATGTCTGGGAGGAAAGACTATCGCTCACCCAAACGGCTTTGATGCCTTCCTCAACATGGTTCAAGTCGCCCGGTGCGCTCTCCGTCGTTTCAAAGTTGCCAAGAGAACCATTCGCCTTGCTGATAAATTCAAAATCTTCTTTGGACGCTTTTATGCCCGTCTGAAATGCTGCGACGGATTGGAGGCCGTAGCCTTTGACATTCAACTCAAGAATGTCTCCCTGCGCTACTGAAACACTTGGCACGAGCAGTGCTACGTCGCCTGGGCATTCTTCTTCCAGGCCTTCGGGTAGTACCGGACCGCAAATATTGCCAAGCTTTACCGCGTCGAAACCATTGCGCACGGTGCCAAATTTCATAAAGAAAGGCCAGGTAGGCTCGCAATATTGCGTCGGCACAATAAGCTGTTGCCCGATACCGGGAGCGATGGTGCTGAATGGGGTATCGAACCCGATGCCGTCAAAATCCTCCTGCAAAGTGCCACCGAAAGCATCCTGCGTCACCACTTCCGGGATGAAACGCCAAGGCTGGGTATATGCTGTCAACACCGTATCGATGCCCAGAATCATTTTTCTGAACAGCACAAAGTCGGAAAGCGTAATGGTGTTGCTTTTGTTAGCATCTGCAGCCAACTGCTTGTAGCCGTCAAGCGTGTCCTGTCCAAGAATGTGTTTCTGTATACATACGAGGTCAAAGGTGGTCAGCCCGCTCAGCCAGTTATTATCGTATTTAGTAACATCGGTTACACGGAATCGCTTGAGGTCAGCTTTAACCTGTACGTTCACCTGAGATGACGGTAGTTTGCCGCTAAAATCACCCGTCGTGTTCACGATGGTTTGGGAATAATCGGCAGCGTCATTAGTAGGGGTGATGCGCATGTTCACACGGTTAAGGCCGGTGCTTGTGCCCTCTATCTCCACCCGGTCCACCAGATTGCCGCACAGGGCTTCCAGGTAATAGTCGTTGAGGAAAAAACCGGTTACGACATCTGCGCGTCCTACTTGACCGGCGGTAAAGTTCTGTCTACAGGAACCGGTATACGACATGATGTTGCGGGCCAGGATATTCATGCTGTCCACAATCAGGTCGAAATTATAGTCGCGGTAGTTTCCTGTATAAGTGCAGTTGGTGTAGTCCCAGGAGCAGCCATTGACGCAGGGTGTGTTGGGATTGCCATCAATACAGCCGTTTGCGCAGGGCGTGTTTGGATCGTTGTCCCAACACCCGGCAATGGTGGCGGAAGAAGGGTAGAAAGCTGCCGCTGCTGGCTCTTCGTTGCACCCCGGAGGGGTGTCGGAAACGCGGTCGCCAGCGATATCTCTATTGGGATTTGGAAATTGTTTTCCTGGAACGGTATCTCGAATCACCAATTCCCTACCGCCTTGATTGTATGGGTGGTCTTGTTGGCCGGGAACAACAGGCACGGAGTACAGCACACCGGGATCGAATGTATGAAACAGGCCCAAGGTATGGCCAAGTTCGTGGAATCCTGTGGCATCGGAGGTGCTGGATATGCCAGCAGTCATGTAAACGGCTTTGGGCTCAGGATACCACGGGAAGGTTGCAAAGGCGAACTGTCCACCGATCTTATTGTATACATAAAGATTGAGGTAGTTGCGGTTATACGAGTACTCTGAGGCTGACAGCGACCCATTATACAACTGGTCAACATCAATAAGATTGATCGGGCCGCAGCGGAAAAAGTGAAAAGAGTTGGCTCCGCCTGCCATTTTCGTGTTCATATTGGACAGGAAAGCGTCAATGAATGCATCGTCGTAGGTGATATTCCACCCGCTGCCGTCGTTCTTGCGGAAAATGGTGACGCGTACAGGGATTTCCCAAGTGAGAGCACCCTCAGGTCTTTCGCTTTGCTGGGCCATAATGGAATCCACAGCATACATTTCCTCAAAGGTAGGTGGAGGGGTGCCACAAGGGGTGTATTGTCCTTGTAGTTTTGGCAAAGCTGTAAAAATGAAGAAAAAGGTCACTGCCAGAAAGTTGAACTTAAGGCGTGAAAGGTACTTCCAACCGTTCATAATGAAACTGTTTATTGGGTGAAAAATGATGGTTTCAATTATGTTGAACGCGGTAACAAGCAGGTGTTTGTTTCTGTTGCTTTTGCGCTGAACGTGGGCGCCCCCGAAGTAGCCGCGTATAGCGGCTATTTCCGGGGGCGCATTGATGGCGGCATTACAGTTTTATGATCTTACCCGTTTTCAAAACGCCCCTGTCCGTCATCACCCGAAAAAAGTAGATACCCGGCGTCAGATGCCCCAGGTACCAGTCCAACTGCCGCCCGTGCCACATCGTGGTGGATACCAACTGGCCGGCTACGTCGAATAAGTCGACCTCACCGCGCAAATAATCCAGGCCCTTTAACTGCAATATAAGCCGGTCGGAGAACGGATTGGGATAAGCTACTACCTCGAAAGGTGCTGCCTGATCGTCGTTCGTGCTACTGACGCCCACATTTACTGTTCGGCAGATGGTGTCCGCGCTGTTTTGATTGCTCACCACGAGGCACACTTCGTACACGTCGGGTTGTGCATAGGTATGCACCGGGCTGGTATCCTGGCTTTCCGATCCGTCGCCGAAAGTCCAGTGCCAGGTTTCCGGTTCATAGGCCGACAGGTCTGTAAAGGTAATGCGCAGCAGCTCGGTGCTGTCTTCCTGTTCCCATCGGAAATTGGCCAGCGGGTGGTTGTCCAACCCCAGGGTATCGCAAAGGCTGCCGTCTATGGGGCCGAGGCGAAAGTTGGGGGAATTCGGTAGCCCTTCTAACAAATATACTGGAAATTCAATACTATGTTGTTCAAAGTCACAGTCTATACTCTGTCTGTTTGGAAATTGTATTGTGTGCCAGTGAAATGTGCCAGCCCATGAACCTACATAAATACGCCCATCAGGGGCAGTTTGTGCAAACAGAAAATAAGAGCCGTAAAGGCCAGAAATAAATCCGTCATATTGACCGATCAGCACTTCGGATTCGAATATATTAGTTGCTTTTAAATCATACTGGTAGCCCACAGTAGTATGAAAAACATAAAGATATCTTGAATCTGGCGATACAGCAACGCCAACGCCAAAATTTGGATTTGAATCCACATAATGAGTTCGCTGGTTAGAGAAGGTTCCAGTGCAACGATCAAAGTCATAAATATGAATGGCTGCGGGTTTAGAAGAACTTTCATCATCCGCAACAATATAGAATCTTCCATCAGGTGAAAAGGTAACCTGACCTCCGCCATATTTGAAAGCGCTTCCTTCACTAATCGTGTCAACTTGAATACCTGAAGGAGAAAGTAAGCCTCGATACCATATATTTGTATTGAGTTTTCGAATGTAAAACCACCAGTCTCTACCATTTGCGTGTTTCACTGCGGTCAAAAGGCCGAATGTTAGGGAATCGTCTACTATCAGTGTTCTTTTTTCTATAACCCTCCCCAGTCCAGAGTTTAAGGATATATCAACTGTATTTTGGAATAATTTCCAGCCATAAGCGGCAGACGGGTGGTCTTCAACAATGAATAGATAATATAGATTTTTATTCCAACTTTGAGGCAAGATCAACCCTCCTTGAATAGTATGGTATCCTAGACCGGTACCATTGCTAACTAAATTACTACCATTGGCCATTATTTTATGCTGTTGGTTATATACCGTTTCTCCATTTGAGTAAAAAAGTAGCGAACCAGTGGAATCACAAATAATCGTATTTAAAAGATTAAAATTCATATCGTATTGTTGAGCTTCAGTAATAATTGGCGTATCAATTGTCGAAAAATCCAAAATCATATTTCCAAATTCGTCATTTGGGGGAGACTGTGCCCCTCCTCCGTATCCAATTATCCAGATGTTGTCGTGTTTCTGAGAAAAACAAATAACCGGTATACAAAATAAAAGGACCGAAGCAAATTTAGCGTAAACCATAAGTAGTTTATTTAAATCAGTTCGTCAGGAAGGCAATTGCCCTCCCAACGAACTGAATGAATGAATGAATGGCCTTAATGCACAATGACGATCCTGCCTGTTTGGAGGATATGCGCACCTGCTTGTATCCGGTAAATGTACACACCGTCAGGCAGCTCGGCCGTTCGTATCTGTACGACCGAATGGTTCGGAGCGACACTTTGCTCAGCTACGGAGACTCCCTGCACATTGTTCAAAGTTATTTGAACCTTGTGTGGCAGCGGTTGAAGCGTGGAAATGGTCAAAAGGTGATCTGCCGGGTTGGGTTGTACCGTAAAGGCCGAGGCAGTTTCCGCGCTTTTAGATAAGCTGCGGTCGGCTGCTCCCAGACAGTTTGTATCGTCCCAATTGGCCCCAACCTCAAAAAAATGGTAGATAGATCGAGCGGCGTACACCGCCAGGCCACCCTCCAACGGACATTGATCGGCAATGGCTTTTATGGAGTCAACTACCGATTGGGGTTGTTCGGCCAATTTCCACAATTTGTTCTCCAAAACATAGGAGTTGAGTTTCTGCTCATTTTCCGCGCAGATATTCCCTTGGGTGCTGATTAAACTGTTTTCGGAGGCCAACCCGGCGGCTTCCTCGCTTCGTGTTTGCTCCAGGGCTTCTTCATACGCATAATACAGGTTCATGAGCATGGCCAACTGCCCTTTCAGCGCACGCAGCTGATTGAGCCACATTGCTTCATTGCCGTTTGGTCCGGTTGCCTGTGCCACATTCAGGCTGTCGAAAGCGGCAAGCATATCGGCCTGCACTCCATTGAGAAAATATCGGCTGTATGCATCTCGTTCGTGCAGCATTTGGTAGCCCGATTGCAATGCGTGCAGTTGGCCAAGTGTGCTACTCGCTGTGGAGCTAAAAAATGCCTGAACATCGGTATCCGTGTTTGCCATGCCTTCGTTTCGCATGAGCCGCTCGTACAGCCTTTGTTGCGACATCCAGCGGATGCCCTCGCCGTTCACCTCGCCCTTGGCAATCCGGATGTCGGCATCATTCAGCAAGCCGTCTTCCGGGTCTTCTCCGGGGCCGGGGAAGGTATCGTCTTCTGGGTCTAAGGGCACCAGACAGGTAGAGATGCAAAGGTTACTTCCGGGGAACGGGATAAACCAAGGGATGTTTTGCCCATCTCCTGTAGACCAGTTCGGTATTTGCTGTAATGCCATTGTGAAACGTGAGTCAAACGCCACATTTTGAGAAGTCGTCCCATTAAACGCTCCCAGTCCACTTCCATACGTTCCCGTCCACATATTTCCGGTATTGAGTTGAGGGCCGATGATGGTGCCGATGGTGGGGTCGGCAGGGTCTGCCCAGAGCGTCAGTCCGGTTGAGGCATCTTCGATGGTGTTGCAGTTGAGGTGTGTAGACGCACAGGCCCCTTCAAAATAAAGACCATTTGACGATTGGCCATCCGTCAGGTTGAAACAATAACGGTCTGAGCTGTTATTAACGTTGAACCCGGTAGTGCCAAGTACTCCGGAATACGAGTCATTGACCAGATCATTTTGGAAGAAGTAATTGTCGCTACACCCGAATACGTAACCTCCCGTATATTGATCTTCAATGTCATTGTCATAAATAGTCAAGGAGCGGCAGTATAAAAGATACAGCCCTGTAAAGTTGTTATTACCCGTTCCATTCAACACCGTATTCCCGGTTACCCAGCCGGTTCGGCAGGAGGAGAGGTTTATCCCTTCGCGAGTGGTAGATGAACCCGGATGTAAATCAATGGTATTAAACTTGATGCGCAAGCCTGCTGCCGGAAGGCAATTCGAGACGGAGATACCGAACCTTGACGCCAGAATTTCATTGGATTGAATCCGTATCTTTCTTCCTGTTCCGTTAACATAAAAGACTCCTGCATTTTGATGGCTGCCGACTGCTGTGGAAAATGTGGTTATGTCATTATCCCGCACAACAAGGTTACTGTTGTCCGCATACACCCCGGTAGCTACTTGATCGAACAGGGAGTTGGTTATTTCAGCCTGTGCACAGTTTTCCACATACACACCGTATCTGTCTAAATCGAATAAACTGGTGTTGGCAATCAGGTTCTGTATGGTGCATCGTTCCACAGAGAAGGCGCTCTGATAGGCAAATACCCCATTGCTGATGCCGTCCATCACATTGTTTTGCTGTATCCTGAAGCCAGCTGCGTTGTGCAGTACTACTCCCGCATGGGTATAAAGCCCCGGTGCCGGGTCCTGGCCGGCGAAAGCCGCTTTCAGTGCAGCGGTACAGGTGAAGTGGTTGCCGGTAAAGAAATATTCATTAACCGTTTGCGATTGGTTGTTGCTGCCTGGCGGCACGTACACACCCACATAGTTTCGGTCAAATTCGTTATCGGTCACAATAATGCTTGCATTTACCCTGGCTTGAATGGCATATTGTGCGTCGTAAATATGGTTATCAATTGCGCGTAGCCATCCGCCGCCTTCAACGGTGATGCCCCGCCACATGTGTTCGCAGCCCTCCAGTGTGCAATCGGTAAGCCCCAGATCACCACCGGCGGGCACCACTATTTCGGCCCCCTCGTTCAGTATGAGGTAACAGGCATTAAGTTTGGCGTCGTTATCCCAGATGAATCGGCCGTTGACTTCAATGCAAACGCTTGTCAGGTCGGTCTCTACAGGTATTGCGGACTGGGAAGCCAAGGTAACAGAATTGGAATTGACTCCGATGACGTAGTTTGTTCCGCCAGCCGGGCAATGGCACGCAAGCGGTTCAGGGTCGCATGCCTCCAGTGTCAGATCAACATCCGCGTCTTGTTGCTGCAAGTTCAGGCAGGCATCCGGCGAGGCCCCATCCATCTCTATGGTCAACTCTGTACCGGGTTGTACGTTAGCGCCTATGTCAAGCGTGAGGGTCAGGGTGGCACAGTTTGGGTCGCCGTCCTGATCGGGGAAAGAGAGATTGGCTCCGCCTGCGCCGTTAAAGCCTCCACCGGCCACAATATTCACTCCGGGCAGGAGAGGCACTCCGGCCTGCAACTGAATGTCGACTGTCTGGCCTTGTTGCGGGTTTTCCAGGCAAACCTCATATTCGATAATCGCTTGCCCGTCGACACACTGTTGAAGGACTACCGGCGTAACCGTAATTTGTGGAGAGCAGGAGGATGTGACTGTTAAATCGTCGAATAAATACTGGTAATTGGGGTTTGCCGGATTGCCACCGGGCAAAAAATGGCCATAGAGCAGGAAGTCTGTAATGGTTAAACCACTGGTGTTTACCCAGATGATCTCGTAGTTTTGAAGAACAGGATTGGTGTTAAATGGAAAATAGGGAAGATTTTCCTGTCCAATACATGTTGCCTGCACACCTGGGCAAAGTTGAAAATTGCCAGGGATGCACAAGGGCTCAATGATTGTGTTGCATGGTTCATCAGTGATGCCATAAAGACCAAGAATTGGTGAGGGAATAGTAATGTTGTCGCCAAACCGAGCCGAAGCTGCCCGAAAGCGAATGGTTAGGGTACAATTGGGTAACACAGGTTCACAAAGTGGAATTCTGGGGCATTCCCTGTTTGCATCATCAACTCTGACCCAACGTAATACCTGATTGCCTAATTGGTTTTGAATATCAACTGTGTTAATCTGAGGAATTGTTGAACCCATAACTTCAAAATTTGGAGCCCCTATTTGGGCATGGTATGTCGCATTTCCAGGCACAAAACCCTCAAAATCGCCAAAATCGACTAGGTTACAATCGATTGGATCACAATCGAGGTTTACCAAAGCATTTTGTACCGTTATGGTTACGGTTGCCTGGTCGCATACGGCGCCGTTACAGTCTGAGATGCTGTAACAAAAAGTCCATACTCCTGGAGCCAAGCCCGTGATTTCAAACTCGTTTGCCAATGCTTGCACCTGAATGCCCGCTCCGAGACCACAATTGGGTACAAGTTCAACTACCACACCCGGTGAAGCGCCATCATTTGCCAACAACTCAGCAAAGGGAACCACCAGCGGGTTCTGCGTTCCCGGTCCGGTTAGCACTATTGTCTGTTGAATAATGTCATCTTGTGCAATGACTGTGCATGACTGTGCACAACCCGTAGTCTCATAACCAAGACTACACAAAATCTCCAACTCTGCTGCCGTTAGTGTGCGTTTGATTTCTCCAGTGGAGATGCGGGCATTCATCACGTAATTTGCGTTTCCACAAGAAATGTCCAAATGGCTAAGTTTATTAGCCATCTGGCCGTTGTTCACAGGCGAGAGGTTAACATCGTTAACGGGTGCGACATTCACCCCACCTGAGGTGAACTGTGTATTGATGTTGCAGCCGCCGAGTAGTGGTTGGGGCATGTTTGGAAAGTCGGCGGTGTTGAATACGTGTGCGTCGCAACATCCACCACCACTGGGGTCGGGAATAATAAGTGAACTTCCGCCTATGCCTCCGGTAAGAAAGCGATCCCAGTTGCTATAACGATTGTTACCGAAAATGGAATTACCGTTTAAGCCGATCAGAGAAGCAATTCCAAACGTGTGTAATGCCTCGTGCAAAACAACAGAATACAAATCGACCTGAGCGTTATTGATTGGTGCATTTTGCTCGTCGGCTAGAGAAAACCACGTAGTCGACGGTGTAGGGTTCTGCCTGATATGTATTACTGCAGCCGCTACCCCGATCGGCAGGGCGTTTCCACCGGTTCTGATCTGTTCCAATATGCTACTGTTAACCAAGCCGCATTGGCCAACGTAGAAATCAGATGCCGCTGCGGGTGCAGGGTAGGTCATTGGTTCTTGAATAATATCTATCGGCACCTGAACATTGCTTGTGGGGGCTACCAAGCCGGACAAATACTCAAATACGGCACAGATGGTTTGTTCGTCATCCGGGGCAAAGTTGCCGATAAAATTCAGTTGAAAAACGTCTGGCGTATTGCAGTTTATTTGTTTGCCCTCGGATCGAATCCGCAAAAGTTCTTCCTCGCTGTATACGTTGCCAAATCGGTCGTAAATACTGGCACCTTGCCCGGCATTGATAGACGGCGGCTTGACATGAATCCCGCAGAACGGTATGGGTTGTCCAGTCAGAGCAGTATCTACTGCAAGTAGCATGAGAAAACTGAGCAGACACACCAGTTTGGTGTGTTTTGAAATCGGTTGTTGGTTCATTTTTACACGTTTTTGGTGGGTGATATAGAAAAAAATTGATCCCGATGGAGTGTGGATTATTGTTGCCGCCATCGGGGGCATGGCTGCCCATACCCGCGTTTAGCGGGTATAGACAGCCATGCATAGTTAGCACGCGTTTCTATTTATGCAGCACAAACTCACACCGCCCAAGTTCCTCTTCAAAAAATGGATACGCCATGTACTTAAGCGTCACCCTGATCTTGCTATCGTTTTCAATGAATTTGCCAAAAAGCTGGGTAGCTGTCTCTTGTCCATTGATTGGGCACCCTAACCTTTCCATAAAAGATGAATTGACCTCGGTATATAGACTATCGCCGCTGGTATTTGGGATTAAACCGCATCCGGTTTCGGTGTATCCCCAACCTAGATCAAACCGTACAGTGAGTGATTGACCATTTCTATCAATAATTTCAAAAAAGATGGTATCTGCACAGGCGCAGTGACCCAATGTCGCATAATACTCATTGGGTTTAAGCTCCCGACACATTCCGTTTCCCTCAAATTTTCCAGGCGGGCAGATGCAATCTCCCCCCATATTTTCAAATCCATTTGGGCATTTATCTTTCTTGCAGGCGGCAAAAAAAATACCGGTTAGCAGCAGTAAAATGCGAAAAGTACGTATCATATTGTTGGATTTTGGCAACTACCACAGCCAGGTTAAAAGGCCGTGGTAGTTTGTTAGTGAAGTTAGTCAAGGAAAATTTTGATCGTTTGGCTATCCGATGGGGAAATGGCATGAATGATGTATATCCCCTGTGTCGGTGGTGTAAACCAATGATTGGCGAGAAAATTCCTCCAATCGGCTGGAAGTCCGAACGACTTTTCCTGGAACAAATTTCGCCCGGATAAGTCAAATACGGTAACGGTGTACACCCTGGCGTCCAAATCGATTGGTTGGTTGGTATATTGCCCGGATGCTCTGTCATCTCCACTGCCCCCTGTAAATGCTCCTCCGTTGGGGCAATCATCTACCGATACACTCGTTGACCAATATTCATATGGGATTTTCAATATACCTGAAAAAGGATCAGTGGGTAAAGCAGGCCACGGCCCCCATGCCCCTAAGTAGAAGCCAACCTGGCTTTTCAAGTCATCGGTCGAGTGAGGCGCACCCAATTCTGAAGCCAGTACCCAGTTGGCATACTTCTTTGTGCAGCAGTGGGTTTGTTCTTCGCTTGTGTACCCGCCAGGAACATACCCCGCCAGATAAAAATTGCTGAGCACACGCCCAAAGCTAAACCAGGAACGTTTGCCGCCTGCCATCAGGCTGGTGTTGCTAAATACATACAGGTTGACAGGTTCATTTGGTTTCAGGTACACCAGCGTGTCGCCCCAGCACAGGCGTTTTTCAATGCAATTGGTTTCATTGCAAAAATTGCTGGAGTAGTAGGGCGTTTGAATTAATGTTCTGATGGAGTTTTCCAGCCCTTGCAGTCCCAAATTGAAAATTTGTTGTTGGGCCGGATTAAGGGTGTCTCCGACTGAGATTCCATAAACCACACCAGCCACACGTATGGCAACACTTGCTGCATTGGCCCAAAATTCAGCATTTACTGTTCGTTCGCATTCTGCTCTTGCCCTGGCAACACCCCCGTCGATTACGGCCGGGCTGTTCGATCCGTCTTCTCTGTTGAACACCACCGACGCAATGTCTTCTGCAGATGCAACTGCATTCTTACCACCCCAACCCTCTTTATGCCTTTCTGCTCGCGCACAGGCTTCGGTGTCGTAAGCCCAGTAAAGGCGAATCCCCTTCTCACATTGGCAGTCGGAGGGCACCTGTTCAAAATTTGTGCAGAAAAAATTGTATCGCAATGCCGCATATTGTGTACCCACTGTTGTTGTGGAATCTGCCATGCGCATCTCTATTTTACGATCCGAACCACCGGCCTTTGATCCTTCTGTCCACAATTGATGCCACTTTGCAGCACCTTTGGTGTTCCGATTCCACCATGTATCAGTGTTATCGTTGCCGCTGATGTGGCGCTTGGGGGCAAAATCCATTCTCGGGCTAATAGTCCCATTTATTAATATTCCAGGAACTGCAAATTGTTCCAACATGAACACAAACTTACAATTACAAACTGTTGGAGGAAGGTAGTAAGGCAGTTGCGTCTCCGAAAAAGCATTGATTGGTTCTCCATGCAGAAAATACTGCTGGATGAAGTAAACCTTTTCAAAGAACGCCACATCTGCCTGTTGCGTCAAAAAGGTGTTAAAAGGAATAGCCCCTCCTTCACCTTGTGCCGACTCCTGAAAGTCTCTGATGGCTTTGTACAGTTCGGGCGACACGTTCAGTGTCTCTTGTTCACCGGTGCGCGTATCAATTGTGCCGGCCAATTCAAAGTTACCGCATGCCGTCTCCGTAAATACCTCATATTTTACATTCGGCTGGAGGTATTGGACTAACGTCGACTGCCCGTTTACAGCTACTGTTGTATACGTACTTGCCCCCATCTGCTGTATCCGCATCTGTGAAACATAGTCACTAAACTCCAAATATGCCTTTGTTTCATTCACGTAATGGATTACAGGTGCCAAGCTTACAACAGCGTACGGACAAGTATCCGCCATATTCTCTAAAAACCGAGATTCATACGGTGCGGGATAGGGCGTTGTGTCGTAAAGAATTGGAAATGCTGCCGTGTCAAACGGGTCTACGTATATTACCGTATCTGTTTGTGCACGAAGTTGAAGTGCTATGCAACATAGCACAAGAAGATTGAATAAAGTTTTCATTAAAGAAACGTTTTTGGTAACTATTCAGCACGATTAAACTCCTGAGAAAATTTTAATTTTGCGGATGCTTCCAGAACAACTACAACAAGCGATCAAAAGAATGCCAGAAGAAAATCGTCTGGTACTTGAGGCTATTGTAGTA
>Ga0247832_1005651_pt1 | contig 14317 bp, 7 predicted proteins | sample LaCruzMarch2015__10_FD_192407 | JGI IMG/M metagenome (GOLD analysis project Ga0247832, IMG submission 192407) | Freshwater microbial communities from meromictic Lake La Cruz, Castile-La Mancha, Spain - LaCruzMarch2015_4m | ecosystem: Environmental > Aquatic > Freshwater > Lake | place: Spain... | reverse complement strand
ATCACTCGAACTGGTTTGTTCCAGCTCAGCTTCCCATTGCCAACAGGATTGGAAGTAGAATCGCTGACGGGTGAATCGCTGCACCATTGGTCTGAGCTAACGGACCAAGGGAAGCGACAAATCGTACTGCACTTGAAGGGAAAAACGATGGGCAACCAATCGTTTGCCTTGACACTGGCGGGATCTGTCCCCAACGAGACCACCGAATGGGCGATCCCACGTTTTAACCTGAACGAATCAACGCGTCAGTCGGGCGAACTGGTGGTGCAGCCGATCACAGGCATTCGCCTTCGAACCATGGCTCGTCAAAATGTGTCGGAAGCAGACCCGCGATCTCTAGGCGCTCAAGGGCAGGGGGCACTTGCCTTCCGCTTGTTACAACGCGACTGGAGCCTGCAATTGGGTATCGAAAAACTGGACCCATGGGTCACCGGACAAGTTCTGCACGATGTCACCTTGCGCGAGGGGCAGACGCGATCCACGTTGTTCGCCGATTTTAACGTTCAGAATGCCGCGATCCGAACGCTGTCCATCAAGTTACCTGCCATGGGCGAGGATGAGCTGAAGACCGTGCGAGCGAACGGCGAAACCGTCAGCGACTTCATCCGCTCGGCACAGGACGACCGGCTATGGGAACTGCGATTCAAACGACGAGTCATCGGGCCCGTGCAATTTCAAATTGAATACGAGCGTCGAGGCGAACGGGCTGGCGATACCGAGTCGCTTCAGCAGATCGAATTCTTGGAAGCGAGACAAGTAGGGTACTACTATTCCGTACGAGCGGGCGGTCGTTTGGAGATTGAACCTGGCACGTTGACTCAAGGTTGGCAACGCAGCGACTGGAGCACTGTCCCGCAACCGTTGCGCGAAGCAGGCAATCGCAGTGCGCCCGCGCTGGCCCTTCGAGCGATGGCTCCGTCCACGCCCTTGAGCTTACGTGTCATTCGCCATTCGTTGGCAGATGCATTGAAGCTGCGCGTTTCTTCAGGAACATTGACGACCGTGTTGTCACCAACTGGCGACCAGCTTACGGCCGTCGAGGTGACGATGGAGGTGATTCAGCGCAGCAGCTTGAGCGTACAATTACCTGCGGGTAGCGAATTGTTCAGTATCTTCGTGAACGGCGAAAGTGTCCGTTCCATCCGACAAAAAGACAGCAACGACACTTGGCAGTTTTACATCTTGCCTGGCATTGATGATAGAACCGCTCAAGTCCGATTTGTCTACTCGTTGACCGGAGATGGATTGCAGAAGCTTCAACTGGTCAGCCCTCAGCTGAATGTTCCGCTGGAGAACATTCAGTGGAATGTGATTGCACCCAGTGGCTTCAACTTGATCGATAACGAAGGCAATTTAGAGCTCGTTGGTCAAGCAGCTCGGGCGACTTACGATCGTAAGTCGTATCTTTCGAACGTTCAGGGCAAGCGTCAGGACCAAGCTCAGCAGGCTTCGAAGCTGCTGGAGCAAGCCAATCAATTGCTACAAACCGGGGAGCAGTCGAAGGCTCAATGGGCATTTAACAATGTTGCTAATCGGTATGCATTGGATGCCGCTTCGAACGAAGATGCTCGAGTCCAGCTAGAGAACCTGCAAACCCAGCAAGCGATACTTGGCTTGAACACTCGGCGGCAACGGTTGTTCTTGGACAACAATCGAGGTGGGGATACGATGGCAGACAACGAACAACTGCGACAAGCAGCATCCATCAATCCTATTCTGCAGCAAGAGCAGCTCAATTATCGCCCTCAGGAGATGAGCCAGTTATTGGCAGGCAACAGCAAAGCGGATAATGCCAACTTGCAGCAAATCGCGGGTCGTTTGGTACAACACCAACGCACGACCGAGCCCGCTCCTCAAGCGATCATTATTAGCTTACCGGAGGAGGGAAACATTTACAGCTTCCGCCGCAGTGTTCAAGTAGCGGAGAGCGCACCCCTGGAGCTGGAACTGGAATTTAATTCGCAGTACAAGCTACGCGTTTGGCAATGGGCGATGTTGATTGGGTTGGTCGTACTGATGTCCGCCAGTTTCGCGTGGAGCAGAACAGGTCTTGGGGACAACAAGAAGGAATAACCCTGTTTCTAAAGGGGATTGAAGGTTCGCTGGTGCTTTGAATATTAAATCGATCGGAAGCGACAACGAAAAGCGAAGCAACCGTATAAAACCAAGCAGCACAGCAAAGCAGCGGGCTTTTAATCCCTCCCGAGCCGCGATCCGTCGATTACGCCCGATCCGCCGATTACGAACGTAGGATGTCGGTAAGCACATGACCATGCACATCGGTAAGCCTTCGATTCGCTCCGCCTTGCTTGACGGTCAGCTGAGTATGGTCGATTCCTAGCAAATGCAGCATGGTAGCGTGGATATCATACACCGTCGTTTGCTGACTTCGGTCCAACGGTTTGTAACCCCAGGAATCACTTTCGCCTGCGGTTACCCCACCGCGCACTCCGCCACCGCAGAACCAGTTCGTAAAGACATAAGGATTGTGATCTCGTCCTTTTCCACCTTGGGTGCTTGGCATTCTCCCGAACTCCGTAGTCCAAAGCACCAATGTGTCGTCAAGCATTCCGCGTTGCTTCAGATCTGTTAGTAACGCGGCTGCCCCGTTGGCCATCCCTAAGGCCAATGGCCCGTGATCGCGTTCGATATCTTCGTGTGAATCCCAATTGCGACGCGGAAAACCGTTATCGTTTCCGCTCCAAATTTGAACAAAGCGAACACCGCGTTCTAGCAATCGTCGAGCGGTTAAGCACTTCTGGGAAAAAAAGTAAGACTCCTCCGCAGCGTTGATCTCGGCAGGCCAAACCGGCGGAGCTTGGTCCAAGCCATACAGTTTCAGAACATGGGCCTCTTCAGATCGCCAATCTAAAGCCTCTGGTGCAGCCAATTGCATCCCAGCCGCCAGTTCGTAGCTGCGTATTCTACCTTCCAGACGGGGGTCCTCGATTCGATCGGCTTGGTGGTCGCGATTCAAACTTGCCAACAAGCGGTGGGTCGCTGCTTCACTTTCTGCATTAATGAAGGCGCCATGGCTCTCTGGCCGCAAATCTGCAATCGGGTTGTCGATGCTGGGATTGATCACGCTGCCGCTGTACTGCGATGGTAAAAAAGCGGCGTCCCAGTTCTTCACGCCGTTGCTAGCGAAACCACGATGGTCGGCAAGCACCACATAGCTTGGAAGATTCTCGTTGATGGATCCCAATGCATAACTGACCCAGCAGCCCGCACCGGGAAAGCCAGGTAGCAAGAATCCCGTGTTTTGCAAAAGTGTTGCTTGCGAATGAATTCCCGACTTGCTGACCATGTTGTGAATGAATGCTAGATCATCCGCATGCGCTCCCAACGGCGCAACGATGTCGCTTAACATTTTGCCGCATTGGCCGTAGGGTTTGAAATCCCAGGCGGGTTTTAGCCAAGGTCCAAGCCCGTCCTGAAAGGCTTCAACAGGCTCCCCAAAGTCACTGGGTTTGCCGTGATACTTGATCAAATCTGGCTTAAAATCGTAAAGGTCAAGATGGCTTGCCCCACCAGCCATAAACAGCTGAATCACTCGTTTTGCTTTAGCAGGCTGCTTCAAAACGACATGTGCTCCATTGCTTTCAGCCCGCAACGAATCGTTGGATAGCATGGCGGCTAAGGCAATGCCACCCAAACCGCCGCCGCTTCGAAAAAGTAAATCGCGTCGCGACATCGACGAAAACGGAACTTCGGAATGGAACGGTGATGGTTGGTGCATGAGTCTCAAATCCACTAAATCTAAACGTTCGTTCTATTTGAAATGCTGGAAGGTCCAGGCACCTTTTACGCACGGTATCGAAACACTGGACGTCGGCGAAGCTCTCGGCTCGTGGCGTCAATCTACAAAAATGAACTCGTTGGTGTTGAACAAAACGCGACATAGATTGGTAAGTCCATGCCGTTCCACAAAGTCGACCATCGATCTTCGTTGTTCTTCCTTCAGATGATTTCCCGTTGCAAGCAAGTAGGCATACTTTACTTGTTCTTCCAATGTACTTCCTGCATCCTTTTGAACGCGAGCCGCTAGCTGTTGTGATTGAACCAACATGAAGTTGTTATTGAGTAATGCCAAGGCTTGTTGCGGTGACTCGTTTTCATTGCGACGTTCAACTCGCATCGACGGGTCGGCACAATTCAGTACCGTCAAGAACGGCTGTGTCTGAGAACGAACGATAAAGCGATAAACTGACCGACGCCAAGTCCGCTTGTCATGGGGATCCGCCAATCGATACTCGTAGTGTGGCGAATGTTCGGGATTCTTGACAACGAAGTCTTGCCACCCAGGACCGCCAGCCAATAAATCCAGTCCACCACTTACGGCAAGCACCGAATCCCGGATCGCCTCCGCGTCCAGTCTTCGCCGATTTTGCTTCCAAAGCATCCTATTCGTCGGATCTAACCGCTGAGCTTGTTGGTTCTGAGTGGACGATGACTGCCGGTACGTAGCACTGGTCACGATCAAGCGATGAAGCTTTTTCAGCGAACCACCCTGGTCGCGAAAATCGGCCGCTAACCAATCTAAAAGTTCGGGGTGCGAAGGCAATTCTCCCATACGGCCAAAGTCATTGGAAGTTGCGACAATACCGATACCAAAATGATACTGCCAAACACGGTTGACGATACTACGCCAAGTCAAGGGATTATCATCAGCGACAATCCAATCGGCCATGGCAACACGACGATTACTTTCAGATCCTGTGGGGTCGATTGGAAAACGATTGACTTGGTTGGCCCCGGTGGCGATTGTCCCCGCGCTAACCTCCCTGATCGGACGAGTGACTTGACCGCGGACAAGCAGGTGAATAGGCCGCGGCTTACCACCTTGTCCGCCAGTCCCGACAAAGTTTCCCGAACCCCGGTGGACCGTACCAGCGTACACCACACTCTGCGCTGGCAAGCTTGCTAGTTGAGCTTCGACATCGGCTAGTTGCTGAAGCACCCGCTGGTGATCCAACCGAGTCGCTTGGTCAACTCGGCTTGCAATCAATTGTGCTCTTTGTTCCTTGAGTTCTAGGATCTTGGCAGGGTTAGGGTCGGTCGGAAAGAGTCCGTCGGTAAGGTTCTTTGCCGCCCATCGCGATGGAGCTTCGATACTATCCAAGGCTTGGACTGGTCGGTTTTTGGTCAGATCCTTGCTATCAACGCCGATGGCTACCAGTTCGGCCAACGCGAAAATATAGTCATCCATACGTGGGGCTAGCTTGGTAGCAGTGACGCGGATGTAACGTCCTGCCTTGCCCTGGAAGGAAAACACTTGCGGCTGAATGCCTGGTGCCGCAAAGTCGTTCTGTTCATGGGATACAACATGGGAGCTAGGGGTTGCAAAGTCGGGATCGTGGCTCAGCTCAATGCGGAAACGCTTGGGAAAACCAAAGCCCTTCCCGATGGAGTTGAAGTCATCCCATGTTGGTTGCAAGACGACACGTTCCACTGAGACCGAATGTCCCAAATCTACTTGGACCCACTTTGCGGTCGATTGGTCGTTTGCAATTTCGCTGTGCCAACCGTATTCGGTAGGCCGAGTTGCTGAAACGGATTTTTCCGCAACCGAAATAGCGGCATCGAGATCCTGAATATCAGGCGAGCACTGCTCTTTGATTGAGCGTTCAAGAGTCTCCAATTGATTGGTGATTTGCTTCTTCTGGTCTGCTAGATGCCCACGAGCTTCAGCAACATTTGCATCGCGATCGTAAGCCCGATCCGCTCGATCGATCGCGGAAAAAACGGCCTGCAACGCGTAGTAGTCTTCTTGCGAGAAAGGATCGAATTTGTGGTTATGGCATTGCGCGCACTGAACGGTCGCACTGCACAACGTGCCGACCACATTTCCCAAGATATCGTCTCGATCTAAATGACGCGCGATCTTGCCATCGATTTTGCTTTCGCTCACCTCCACATGCCCGATAAAGTCCCAAGGGCCTGCGGATAAAAAGCCCAAGGCTTCGACGCCATCGGGAGACTGGGGATAGAGAGCATCACCCGCTATTTGCTCGCGGATGAATTGATGATAGGGTTTATCTTGATTGAACGATCGGATCACGTAATCGCGATAAGGCCAAGCGTTGGGACGCGGTTGATCCTTGTCATAGCCATGCGTATCGCCATAGTGCACGACATCCAGCCAATGCCTGGCCCATTTCTCACCGTAGTGCTGGCTGGCCAACAAAGTATCTACGAGTTCGCAGTAAGCCTTGTTCAAGTTTTCTTGGGATGCTTTCTCGAACGAGTCGAGTTGTTCTGGCGAGGGAGGTAAGCCAATCAGATCGAAAAAGAGCCGTCGGCAAAGTGTCCTAGCATCCGCTTCCTCGGAAAGTGTAAGCCCCTGTTGTTCTAGCTTGGCAACGATAAACGCATCGATAGGATTATCCCTTTCCAAAGGCAGCTGGGGTGGCTCCAGACGCTTTAAGCTCCACCAATCGAAGGGATCCGGAAGTTCCGAGTTGGCAGATTCAGGCCAGTCGGCTCCTTCGTCGATCCAACGGGCAATCGTCTCTGTTTCGGTTTCCGATAACGCAGGTATACCACTGTCTTTGGGAGGCATAACCAGATCAGGTATCTCGCCGCGAACTAGCGCCAAGAGCCGACTCGCCTTCGACGACATCGGCACGATGGCTTCTTCGCTGCTATCACCACCACGCAAGGCAATCTCGCGAACATCCAGTCGATACCCACTTTCTTGGTTGCCAGGCCCATGGCATGAAATGCAATGCGATTTGAATAGAGGCTCGACAGAAGCCGTAAAATCGACGGGAGAGGATTGAGCGAGCAAAGAGCTAGATAAACCAACCGCGGCCCAAATCGCAAAACAAATCGAGACAGCAAATCGTACAGAGCGTTGGGAAAGCTCGCGAAAGTCTTGGATTTCTCGTGCAATCATAGATGGGAATCGTATTGAAGCGGTGGGGAGAGTAGTCTGGGCGGATGGCCACACGGGGAACCCCATTTTATCCTAACTGAGACTGATAAAAACCCATCTGTCCCTCTTTTGCTTCGTAAACAGCAATCGCAATACCTACACGGCTCGTGAGTGGGATAGCGATATCCAGCAGTATCACTACCGCGCTCTCTTCCACCAAAACCTGCTCCGACGCCGGAAACTGGAACCAATGCGGATCGACCGTTAGGAATGGGCTACTTATGGTGTGACTGCAAGAAAAAGCAGGATTTATGGATACAAATCCCTGGCATTGCGAGCCCTGAGACGAACCCAATATCAAGTGTTGGACCTTCTCGCGAAACGAATGCTACCTATCCGTTTCCAGCCATACCTAATGTAGCTGTTGGCAATTCCGGTTGGGACGTGACTTCAACAGGTGAGAATTGAGACGAGACGACTATCCGCAGATGCCGCAGATGCCGCAGCTTTTCAATTAAGAAACGCCTTGATTACTTACCATGAAAGTAATGGGCGATTCCCACCCAGAGTATTCCAAGAGTCGGCGCGTGGACCAGAGCATAGTTGGCGAGTATTGTTGTTGCCGTATCTTGGCAACGATGCGATGGGTGTCCTCGAAAAATACTATCTAACGAAACCTTGGATCCCATGTAGTGCAACAGCAAAGCAACACAAGGTCCGCTTCGCCATCGGTGTCGGTTATTCGGTAGGGGCCAGCCCACGCTTGACGCCGTCAAGAGTCGTTGCCGGATGTGCTGTCGGATGTTCCTTCTCCAAAAGGAAGCTGGAGCAAACTGATGACTGCTTGCTTAATATCCGTTTGGCGCATCAGCGACTCACCTACCAACATGGCTTGAATGTTGGCCGCATGAATCTTATGAACATCCGCTGCAGTAAAAATACCGCTTTCAGCGACAACGACTACGTCGTCAGGGATATGGCTTCGCAATCGAATGACGTGTTCCAAATCGACGGAAAATGTATGAAGATCTCGATTGTTGATTCCGACCAGCTTGGTTCCGGTCGCGAGCACTCGATCCAAGTGCTTTGGATCGTAAAGCTCGATCAAAGCTGTCATACCAAGCCCTTCGATCAGATTGTATAGATCGACTAAGCTATCTCCCTCAAGGCATTCCGCGATCAGAAGCACCGCATCTGCACCCGCTACCCGAGCTTCGTACACTTGATAGGGATCGAGAATAAAATCTTTTCGCAAAAGAGGTAAATCGACCCGCTGGCGTATGTCGGTCAAGTAGTCGAGTCTGCCTTGAAAGAACGGCTCGTCGGTTAGCACACTAATCGCAGCAGCCCCGCCGGCCTGGTAAGCCTTTGCGATATCCACCGGATAAAATTGAGGGCGGATCATCCCTTTGGATGGGCTCGCCCGTTTCACTTCGGCAATCAATCGGACGTAATCATGCCCTTGCAATGCGTCTAAAAAGCTTCTTATCTCGGGACCTTGTTGTGCCGATTCCACAAGCGATTCAAGATCGCGACGCTTTTTCGCGAATGCAATCTCTTCTCGTTTGCTAGCAACGATTCTATCTAATACGGTCTGCATGCTTAGATCAAGTCCGAATCGAAAATGCGAACTTGCTTCCAGTTGGATTTTTGCTCTGCAATAAACTGCAGGTGCCTTGGAGCGACTTGGTACAAATCGTGGGACTCGCGACTATCGAAAACGACATTGATCGTCACTTGGTACCCATGATCGTTGACCGGCCTAGCCAAGTCCTTGTTCAGTCTGCCCACCGAAAAGTAAACCACGCCTGGGTGGTCGCTCAGGTAATTTTGGCACGAATGCAGCAATTCTTGAATCTTCGGCTCGGAATCGTCGCTGAGCGTAAAATAAACCATGTGGGACAGTTGCGGCATGGGTTTCTGAGCTTTTGTGGAAAAAGTGAAGTTGAGAAGTGAGGCAGCTTGCAATCGCCGGTTACTTGCAGGAAAACGCTAGCTAGTGCGTCGCGTCGGAGGGTAAAAGTTATTGGAAGCCGTGTCTTTTGACAAGCGGAACCCATTTTGGCAAGAATGCTATCAAGGGATATTGCAGGAATTTTCGTTGCAGACGGAAAAATCCGCAAGTTTTAACACCGTGCTGGCCGAAACACCTCTTGTCCGACGAATAGTCGTCTCCGATACGAGAAGGGTTTAACCGATGTCCTGCAAGAACTTCCAGAAACTATTTAGTCTACTCCTCCTGTCTGTGGTTGGCATGCAGTCGGGCTGCATTGGCTTATCCAACATGGGTTTGGGGCCATTCGGGGTTCCTATTCCGGTTTCGCCGTATCTTCAAGATAATGAAGAAGTCCAGTTTCATATCCATGAGCGTTACGCTCGAGTACCCATCATGGGTCCTTTGACAGCAGGTGGTCCAGTTGCGGCCATCGATCCGCCAAGCGATGACGAAGTGGTTCACGCTCTTGAAAAGGCAAGGCCAATCCGTGGTGGCTACCCATTGCTTTTCGAAAAGCAACGTAACCGAGTTCGAATCGTCAAGGAAAAGATCGCAGATTACATCGATGATCCACGATTCATCCCGCTGATCGGTTTTGCTCAATTGCACCATGCTCATTACAAGTGCACCGTGTATTTTGAAGAGCGTACGATCAACGGGTGGCCTGTACCATACACCCTGGAAGACAAAGAAGCCGTTGAGGTCATCTACATCGACCACAACCACTTCCACATGGTTGGCGATCCAGACACAGGTGCGTCAAGCCCTTACTAAAGGTCTGAAGGTTGGTTTGAGCTCCACCCAGCTTGTTGGAGCGATTGTGAGATGGCGTCTACGGGATGAGACGTTCAAGTCAAGAAAAAAGAATCTACTCAGGTCCCTTCAGGGACTTGGTCTGCGACATCGCTGCATTGAACTGCTCTTGCAGTTGTTTGCTAGAAACTGGGATGACAGGAACAGCGCATTCCAGCCTTTGCAATTGAGGCGCGTTTCGGTTATTGTGTAGGACTCTTTCTACTTCTTCTTCCAGCATCAAAAGCCATGCTGGAATATCTAATCCAACGCCGGTCGGTTCTCGCATCATCAAATGCGCTTCTTGTACGAGCAGATCGAAGGCTCGACTTTCTTCGTTATCGCTTGCTCTTAGTTGTCGCATGGCTGGTCGTATCAGAGCCCGCATACGATCGATAGTCATCGGCTTGACGAATCGTTCGTTCAAACGGTCGGCAACTGTGGGCATCTTCATCGCATACTGTTCTTGTAGTTTCGTTAGCTTTTCAAGATACTGATCCGATTCTTTCGAAACCCGTTCTGACAATGCACGTCTCCATTGTTGTGCAGACGATTGGCAGCCTGTGTGGACGAGTACTTCGTGAGCCCAAAAAACGGGCTTCAAGTTCCAACAAACTCGGTCGTAACGAACTCGCAATCTTAAGAAATCCAGCAGCATGTACAGCATCTCACCACGGTCGGATTGAGTGGTAGTACTGTTATAGTCTTTGTATTCAGCAAAGTGATCGATAATAGCTTCGAAGACTACCGCGAGCCAGCGTTGGGCTTCTTCGATTGAAATCTCGCCGTTTTCAATGGCGTCCAGGAGCGGCCGAACCTCCTCGGTGTCTTGGTTCTTCATGGCCTGTTCAAGGTAATTCGGTACCCCTTGATGCAAGATCGCTCGAACATTCGATAACTTGAGAAAGCCTTGGGTAAAGATGCCTTTCCCATACTTCTGAATGAATAGCGATAATTGCTTCCATGTCCCCGACCCATCGATCGTTTCGAGAATACTCAAGCGAAGTGTTCGCGAATGGGACAACCAACTGCTTAACAAGACTTCGGTAAGTTGTTCCAGTAGCGGAACAAGTGCTTCGCTTTCTGGTTCTGGCGGATTCAAGTCGACCAAGGTATCCAGTTCCAGTAATTTCCATTCCGGCTTCAGTGCGGATTCAGATTTTTTAGCTTTGCGCCGCTCGTTGGGTGGTTTATCGGCTTGCCATTGATAGGCGTTTCGGACCAAGCACCGGACCATCGATTTGAAGGCGATTTGAAATAGGTCATCAAACTCCGTTACAGCGCCGTGTCCAACTGGATTGTGATGCTCCATATGGCGTGCGGTATCGACCAGTCGGCACGATTGATAGAAGAAGCCTTGCCGAGGCAGCCAAGTTAACAAATGAGTCAATGCCCGACGACGCACACGGGCGCTCAGAATATCGCGTGGCTGTCCTCCCCGAGCCAATGAAACATAGAGAAGCTTTTGGTCGCGAAGCACAGACAAAAAGTCTGCGAACGATTCTTCGACTCGAGATCGCCGCGCTGCCATCAAATCACCGAACAACTCAACCGTCAACAGCTCATCTTTGGGTAAGCCGTCCAGCAAGGATTGGCAACTTGAGCGATCTTCGGAATGTGCAAGCACCGCTCCGATAAGCATTCGTCCTGCGTCGGCGGTTTCGACAGCAGTAGCCAGAATACGTTCCATCAAGGACTCTTTGATCACGCGTTGTCGATCATAGCGAGCCATGGAATCGGTATCGGTGCCCCCTTTGGGAATCTTGTAGGCTTGAATTTGGTCCAGAAGCCCCACCAACGCATTGCGATTCGATAGGCATTGTTCGCTCCATCGCCTTAGAGCCGCGACGACCCGTGCTTTGCGAGCCGCATCGACATCGACCTCCCCACTGGTTGAGCTTGGTTGATCGTCGAGCGTCCGAGTCGACTGGGCAACCAGCTTCCACATTTGTGCTAAAGCAGCAAGAAAGGTAAGGTGTTCGCTTAAACGCTTTGATTCGGCCGCGATCTCTTCGGCGGTGCCTTCGTCTTGTTCATATACCGGACCGTCCACTCCATCGTCCGTACTGTCCAAAAAGGTGAAGCCCTCATAAGCGGCACCGAAAAGCGACCCTTCTTCGTCGCTATCGTTATTGTTGCCATCGGCATCATTGGATTCGCCAGCTGCCATAAGATCTTGCGAGGGGTCGGAACGTTTCTTTCCAGGTTTGCCTTTCGCAAGAGCGAACTCGGGCACCATCCAAAAGCTTTCTCCGTTGGCTTCAAGATAGTCAAAGAATTTTTCGACCATCGACCAGATAAAGTCATTGGGCTTTTCGGTGTTCTCGAACAGCTGCTCCAGCCACATTCTGGCAAGATCGGAGTAGGACGTGTTTCCACTTTGCAAGCCAACTCGAGTGCCTTGACTTAGCCAGTGAACCAGCAAAGCCATACCGCCGACGAAGTCCCGTCGGTCAAGTAGGGCTTCAATCACCAATGCATATGCTTTTGGCGAATCAAACATGTCAGCGTGTGGGGCCCAAAACTTCAAATCGCCTGCTGCGGCTCCACCTTGATGCCAAAGTCGCAACGCCCGAGATACCAGTTGCGATGACTCTAGGGAATCCTGCGGGTCGGTGGCCGCGACATCGCTGACTTGATGGGCTGCGTACTTCCGCCACCAGTCTGAAATCCATCGAAATCGTTCTTCGGTCCGTGCGCAGAGTGCTTCTTGATTTGTCGCAGCGGCTTCACGCCACAGCCGCGACAAAAACCCGAGCGTTTGTTCCATAATTTGGACAAGCTCCGTCACTCGCTCGTCCGTTACGGTTGAATCTGAGCCAACAAAACGCGGAAAGTTTCCGGCGAACCCCAAGATGTTCCAAGGGTCCACCAACGCTCCGCACTCGATCCCGCGCTGAATCAAGTCAAAGATTTGACCGGGAATGTCCCCCGCCTTTTCCAACTCGTTTCGGCGCAACAACTGATTGCCCACGGTTAGCAGACAATCGATCCGACACAGAATGCGCGCCGATGGAACTTGCACGTCATCGGATTCCTCTTTGGCGGCATTAGCGCTTCCCATTCGAGCGAAGATACGCGCTAGTTGAACATGCTCCACTTGCGAGGCACGAAGTCTCGCTAAATTGGTGTTCAGTTGCTGTCTTGCGCCACCCAAAGGTTGTCTACGAATGGCAGCCTCCGTTCGCAGCCGGTCTGCATGAGGACCTTGAACCCCCGATAAAAACTCTTCGTAAAACGAGTCTCGGTAGGATGCAATCTGCGACAGCAATTGAACTAAGGTTGTCGTCGACGGAATGGAATTCGCTCGCCCTCCCGAAATACCTGAAGCCATCAACATGGTGCCTGCAAGTACTACTGCAGCTTCGGTCAATGTCTCTTGTTGCGACAGTTCTTTTTCTTGCGCGACACGTGCAAGTAATGCATCTACCGTTACCTGCTGCAGGACGAAGCGGCGGTAGTTGGTGTTGTTGTCCATAAGATTTGGATCCCATTGGCCGAAGTAGTAATTCGGGCGCTTGTTCACCGGATGGTCAAAGTCATACGCTCGCGGATCCAACGCGAGCTCGTCTAAATTCTTTGGCTCGAATTGTGCGTCTCGCAAGATATGCGGCGATGTCGCACGCAGAATGTCCAAAGTCTTCGTAATCAATTGGAAGTAAGGACCAAAGGCTACCCCGACATCTCGAATGTAAAGTGGAATTGGTCGCAACCATTCGTGTGCATACGGTTCCAATCGGCGTCCTTCGAGAACGGCAACCGGACGAAAGCCAACGTAATCATTCAACGCGTCGATGGCCTTGGGGACAATTCGATCGATCTCATTCCATGGCGGCCCTTGTTGCAACACACACTCAATTGCTCGCCCCAAAAACAAACCATTGAACAGCCCTTCGGGTTCTTGATGGAATAGAAGATCGCTGTGGTAATCCAAGTAATCGGGAAGTAGATAAAGCCAAACAATCTGGAGCACTTGGTTGGCTTGGTCGCTCTCGCGGAAAATCTCCTTTTCATCACGTAGTTTCCCGAGCCGGTCTTGCAACCATTGCTGAATGGTAAGCCACGGTGGTAACCCTGCATAAGGACTGTACTTTTGCGGCGAACCCGCAACGGCCCAGCCGTACAAACGGTTTAAAGCTGCAAGGGATCGGGGGTCAGACTTACCAGACGAAAAATTAAGATAGCCCAACACATGGACTAAGTCGTCGTCTTTCAGTTCGTTTCGATTCTCGTTCGCCACCGGCTACCCCAGGCATTCACTTTTCACTTGTGAGCTCAACCAAGCAAGCTCACTTTATGCAAACGGTAATAGTAAATCGGTATGGCGAAACGCGAAAGTGCCAGAATAACCAACACAGAACGCATATACCGAGATTGTTTCCCGCGTTCGACGAGATTTTACCCGGATCCGACTGCCTGTCTCATTTTTGCGACCTAACCTTTCGGGCTGACCTTTCTGGATAGAGTGATAAAAAAGCTGGAATTTCGCAATGCTAACAACCCATCTTGCACCAATTCATTCCCCTGCGAAAGCACTCCCACCCCGTCGATTCGAAGCGGAGCTTTTCGATGCAGAACGTTCGCTGACCAGCGCCGAGGGGCTCCTTTCTCAGGCAGAAGCCACTTTTTCCCAGATCGAACTGACGGTCGTT
>Ga0247832_1005649_pt1 | contig 14328 bp, 14 predicted proteins | sample LaCruzMarch2015__10_FD_192407 | JGI IMG/M metagenome (GOLD analysis project Ga0247832, IMG submission 192407) | Freshwater microbial communities from meromictic Lake La Cruz, Castile-La Mancha, Spain - LaCruzMarch2015_4m | ecosystem: Environmental > Aquatic > Freshwater > Lake | place: Spain... | reverse complement strand
AACATGTTCCCTCCCATGGAAGCAAAATGTACGAGGAAACTTAGCCATCAATACTTGCCCAGCCTTCTGAACATTAGATGCACCGTCAAAGAAAAATAGATCAGTCAATGACATTTTTGGGTCGTATTCCATCACCTTCTCATCAAAGATTCCCGAAATGTATGCAGCATCCTTCTTCCCTCCCTCAGCCATGTGTGTCGTACAATCCATAATACCTACAGTCACGGGAGAAGTCGTACCAGACATGGCAAGAATATTCATCAGTGGCATTCGGTGTATCGTTGCCCCATCGCCCATAAACGCAAGTCCAAATGTACCAGCCTACTTCAGTAACTCCTCCTTGTTACGTTCATAGGTCATCTTAAAATTAAGGTCAAGAAGCGCACAACCAATTTTATGTGCATTTGGAGGAACAAACTTGTCTCCAAGAAGACGACACACACTTATCAGTCGCTTGAATCGAGGTGATTCCACCACTGCATCGGGGATATTCTCGCAATGAAAGAAGTCTGCAATTGCCATTTCCACCATGGCATCGTTGCTCGTTGCTCCTCCGAATGTCCAACTGATGCATTGCTGCCACTGACCGCTGACCCTGCAAAGAAGTGGAAGATGAACTACTCGCAGATCCACCTGAAGCAAATGCAACAAGGGAAGTAGAAAAACTGTGAGACGATTTACGAAGACCACTTACCCCTGGCTGCTTGCGCGTATCCAAGAGACTCTTAACTGCAGCCTCCTGCTGTACTGTCACAGAGTCACTAATTGTCTCGTCCGATTTTCTCTTACTATCAATCCTTGCGTATTGCCTATCATATAAGGCCTGGTATCGGTTTCGGTACCTCGCACTAATAACTGCCTTGCAAATAGCTATGTCTCCTCCCTTCATTTTCAAGACATGCCTCATTGCCCTAGTTGCATGCCTAGGCTTAAAACTTAGGCCACACCACTGACACTCCCACCCTTCCTTACCATTCACATCCTTGTAATTAATATACGCACACTCCCACACAGTGGAAATGGTTGGCAAAACCTCTTCCCCTTCTTCACCACACAAATCAATTGCCTCTCCTCCTCCTCCCTCCTCCTCCCCCTCAGTGGTGATCGATGATGGTGTTAATAATTTGTTTTTGCGTATTGACGACGGTGTTGTTGCTGTATTCGACGGTGTTGTTGCTGTATTCGTCGTTCGACGAATTGACGGTGTTGTAGTTGTATTGGTAGTTTGACGAATTGACGGTGTTGTGGTGAAAAATGATAAGACAGATCCGGACGGTCCGGACGATCCGGACGGCAACGCGGCAGCAGCGGCAGTAGATTGTGCCACGGTCGAGAGCAAGGGGGGTGCAGTCGCAGAGTTGGTTGCTCGAAATGCCTCAAACCCAGGCAATCAAGGAAGACTTGCTGCACGGTGCCCGGATGGTGGCTTCCCCATGAGCCCCAAAGTACGGCTCGATACTAGGAGGCGGCGCGGCGGCATCGACAGGCGGCGCGGAGGCATCGGCAGGCGGCGCGGCGGTATCGGCAGGAGCCGCGGCAGCATCGGCGGCAGTAGCAGTCGCTCTTGCGCCGGCTAGCCTCTTCGTCTTCTTCGGAGGCATGGTTTTGTGGTGGTGTCGGCAGTTTTTGACAGAAAGAACAGATGTCGGGGCCCTCTCCGTGTCGGATCGACATGCAATGTCGGCAAGAAATTGGCGACATATGCACATGTCGCCAACATGTCGGCAACATGTCGGTGACATATCTGGCTAAGCCACTCGGTGGGGTAGGTACGACACCTGTCACCCTCATTCTCGCCATTCCATCACGCCGAATCCATCCTAGCATCACCCCCCATCAATTAGTAGCCGTTTGTTGTGTCATTTGTCGATTATTTCATGAATTACCTCCCCATTCCTGCCATACCCTCTCATTCGTGCATTATATTACCACCAATTTTACAGTTTGACCACTTCTCCGCCTCTCCGCTCGTTGACGCCAATTCCCAATCATATCCGATGCATATGAGGCTCAACGGGGTACTTCCAATATTTGACCCCATACAGTGCAAAAACACGTGCCGGCGACAGCAAAGCGACCGCTACTCGGCCCCTGAGCCGCCAACGACCGCTGCGCCGCCACCGAACGAGTCCGCCGAGTCCGCCGACGAAGTAGATTGCGGCGCGGTGGCCGCTCTGAATGGCGGCCGTCCATAGATGAATGAGGCGGGTGGACGGTTCACCATCGTTGCCTTGTTTTGAGTACTGCGCCCATTTTAAGCGGCAAACTGGTCCAAAACTTTCATCCCATAAACTAGAAGTGCTCCCCCGCCCATTCTTGCCAGGATTAGGAACGTTGAGACATGTACCGATTCCGACGTTGTTATTCCGTAATTCTCAAGCTGGGCGTGGTCCGCCATGACAACGGTGTGAGAGGGCATTGGCAATTCTCTACCTCGGTCTTGCTGTAGTCCGTTGGAGAATTTGACCTCGCGCAAAGCAAAGACCTCCCGCCGAAAAAAGACCCCATGGCGGGAGCCTCGGGGTGGACCCCTACTCATATATCAGGTTGGGGTTGCATCCTTATGATCCCTGGTCCCTGGCCACAGTGGGAGGTGCTGAAACACATTATATATATATGAAGTAGACATGATTAGAATATGAAGTGGATAGGGTGACTCAATCGTAATCCACAGCATGCTACAAGTGAGAAACCAACTACTACTGCCACTGCCACTGTGACTGTGACTGGGAGACCAAAGACCAAGCATACCTCAGGTTGAGGTTGCATCCTGATGACCACTAGCCATAGTAGCCGGTGCTGAAACACATGATATATATATATGACGAGAAGACCTGATATGAGTATGAAGTGAGTGGGGTGTCTCAATCCTCATAACCTAACACAGCATGCCACAAGTGTAGAACCCACACACTCTCCTGCTGCCACCGCCACCACTGTGACTGTGAGACCCAGCATATCATGTTGAGGTTGCATCCTTATGACCACTAGCTGCAGTAGAAGGTGCTGAAACACATTACATTATATTTATGTATGAAGTAGACCTGATATTAGTATGAAGTGGGTGGGGTGCCTCAATTATAACCTACAACATGATCCAAGTGAGAAACCGAGAGAATCTCCTATACTGCCATAAGACTGTGAGGCCCATTCTAAGAGAAATTTGAATCAGCATCCTATTGAATGCTACCTTCCTTATTCTTATTCCTTATTCACCATCAACTGTGGCAATTTAAAACATCACATAAATAAGAATTACATATATCTGACATGATATCAGTATCAGGTGAGGGTAGTCCTCATTGGTACAATTACAAGTGTCCACAGACCAACCAGTATGATGCCCATTAAGAGTAGGTATCTTATATTGGTGGACTTTTGTTGCTATAATTAAAAATACCATGCTATGACAAACAGAAAAAATGATTTAGTGCATTTCTATGAATTCGAATATGTGTGAATAACATACTTTCACAAAGCTTACAATACTTCCTACTTGTTATCTACATGGGACACAAAATCAAACAATATTTAATGTATCACGCAGAGAGTTCTGCAAAAGGTATAACAAGTACCAGTCCTGTGGTGGATTGCCTCTGTTGTGTTGAACAGTTCTTGGTGAAGGAGATTCCCAAATTTGAATAAGTCTGGCTAGAGTAAAGTTGAAATAATGTAGCTTACTCAAAGCAGCATCAATCCATCCAATTCCTGCTACCCCATCAACGATATATTCTCCCATCACTTCTTTTACTATTCCAGACTGAGATTGAGCTACCCATATTCGTATCAAGCGCATGACTGCAAATACAGCAGAATAAGTTTCTGTTGACGCCATGAACTCTGAGACGTCTATTGGCAAGGGTGACTCATGATTATCAAACAAATCTAGCAACTCCATAATGTGGTCATCCATTATAACTGTAATTGATTTCATGTTTGGGATGTCTTGCCCCACAATAATGTTGCTCTTGCATTGTTTTATATTCCCTATCATTTCATTTACAATTGGTCGCAATAAGTCAATCACCCTCGGCAATAGAACTTTGACGTGACTTGTCTTCATTTGTTCACAAAGATTTGCTATTGTTTCAATCTGTATTCCTTTGTTGAATGTACCAAATAGCGCTCTTATCATTGCCATCACCTCAAGCGACGAATATTTCAGTGCAGGGTAGATGTCAAAGGGAGATCTGAATGTCATTTCTACTTGAATTTCTAATGATGATATTGCAACGACATGAGAATGCAATAAGTAAACAGTTTTCGCAAGACCCTGCGCCGAATGTGCCCACCTTGCTCGACTGTCCAATACGGTAGGCAGTGGTATTGATGCAATGGGTCTGATCACATGCGTTTTGTTAAGGATTGTATGTAGCATGTCAAATCCCATGGCCACGATGTTTACATTCACTCTGCGTTGACAATCCTCATCGATGGATAAGGATCCGAGAGTTGTTGACGATTCCCACCCTGACAACATCGTAATAATATGTGGAAATAATAGTGTCCAGAAATGCGAGCTACTATACGGAGAAGGTCTGAGAACAAGAATGGTGATATTAGTCATAGAAGAAGTTAAGAACAGTGATACTGTAGCTAATGATTTACTCACAATGGGCATATTTCTGACAATTCAGGCGTTGTATTTGCTTGGATCTGCAGTCTCCAGTAAGCTACTAAAGCTATACCAATTCCATCATAAGAATTGGCATCAGAACAAGGGAACAAAAGTAAATCCTCTTCTAGTAATAGACCTCTTCTGAATCCAGTATCTGGATTCCACCACGACAGCAATTGATCACCCATATCTGGCATTTTATCGTGCATAGATCTGACCAATTCAAAAAAATCATTTGTCTTTTGACAATCGATGCACTTCAAGATCATTACTAAGTTTCGAGACGGACTTTCAGGATTGTAACTAATACCAACGTCCAACGCCAAAAGTGTAGTCATCAATCGGAATGAATCATAGCAAGATTGTAACAGCATGACACCATGATTCGTCCCTTTACTTGGATTTGCTACTTCATTCCATAACAGTTTCTCAATTAACTGATGACAAGATGGAAACAAATGATTGGTATAACACCATGTTGCTATCGGCATAATAAGGCTGGGATAGAAGTTGCTGTCCATGGATTTAGCTGCATAGTCAAGCAACATTCGTTGAAATAAAGATCGTGCATCATCTGTCATACTTTTCAGTCGTCTCCATCGAACTTTTGTATTGGAGGAATTGTTGGCTTGGTCAAGTACATGTGAGATGAGGACAGTTCGAAGATAAAACATACCAATAGATGTTGGAAGTCGAAATATTGTAATGTCATCACTTCTCTCTCCGTCGCAACAATTGGGAGAAGGTTCACCCAGTATCAAATCAGTATCGGTACAGTAATATGAATCCAGCACGGTTTGTAAAATTATATGAGGTGGAATTGAATCGCATCTTCCATCATCGTGGATGGGAGGAAACAAACAAGTCTTTAATAGTTTCAGGCCAGCAAACCATAGACGATCATCACAGGGAGAATTGGCGATGATATTTTCCCTTTGACTAGTATTCACGAATGCGTCCATTATTATTCCTTCCTCATTGTCAGTGCAACATGAAGTACTACTATTGAGAGTAGAGATACAGTCAGTAAGCCACCGGAATAGGAAACTATCACATCTTTCTTTATAAATAGCAAAAGAGTACAATGGATCCCAATCATGTCTGTTGGTGTTATTAGCACTTCTCTTACAAATCAATGGGCTTAATCTCGTGGAGGATGAGAGGACGTGAAGTATATTTGCAACGATTTCTTCCCCCGGTGGTCCACCATTCGTCATCTCCGCAGCAATACTCTTCGCGGATGTAGTATCAACCACCGTGTGGTTTGAGCGCTGTATTACCTATTTCAGCGTAATATCCTACATCGTCAAGGCCTTCGCCGTGTGCGCGGCCGGAATCACGAGTACACAAGTCAGTCACGAGTGTACGCCCACAAATCCACGTGCTAAGATGGAAGAGGACAAGAGTGAGAAGTGGGGCCGCGGCGCTGGTATTCTGACATCGGCACGTCGTCGCAGCATGGTCAATTCTTCTTCCCCCAATGGTGGTGATGAAGATTCAGATGGTCATCATAGTGGTGGCAACCTCTTCCCTCCCAACAATGACGACATCGAATTTGGTGTCGATGACAACGATAATCCATTTGAGTCGATTGGACGAGAGTTGGATAATTCCGTGGGAGATACAAATCGAGTAGTGGAAGGAATGAAATCCTCTCCAGACGAAGCAGATGCTGCCGTGGACGCAGATGATTGTCTGTCTCGTCAAAGTGGCAACGTCGAATTGATAACTGAGAAATACTTTGGCGTCATTGATACGGTGAAAAAGAACGAAATGACTTCGGTGGATAAAACAGAGAATGGGACAGTTGACATGCCGCAAAAGGAGCACAACAATGACAAATATCCCACCTCATATGATGACAAGCCGTCTAGTGAGAAGGCTAGTCAACGACAACACGTCTCCATCACAGCCAAACATGGTAGCACTTTGACGAGCTCAGTAATGAAAAAAATTTCTCCCACTCGCTTTACTTTCCAATCATCGGGTCGATCCATTTCGTCTACCAGACCCAACAACATCAATTCCTTTAAAACACCAGCCAACAACAAATCACTTCCATCCCGAGAACTTTTCTCATCGTCGAGCGGTGCAATGACGCAGAGATCGAACATTGTCAACGCAACGACACAGAGCTCAAATAGTTTATATAAGTCGACAGTAAAACGACATACATTTCGCCGATCTACGGACAATTCAGCAGCAGCAAATAATACGCCCTCTGTCAATAATAACCTGAGAGAAATGGGATTTGTTCCCACATTCCTTCAAGCTACAAAAAGTAGGTCTGGGACAACATTGGATGTTCCAGAGAATGGTGACGACGACGATTGTGATGATTACAACATCAATTCACCCAAGAGAGAAGGAGCACCACCGTCTTCATTCAACATGATAAGTGAGCACCATCGGCAACAGCAGCAGAAACAACACAAATCAAATCGAAGTGCCAAATTGGGACCCCTCGTTCAGCGAATGCATGCCCTTCGTAATGCCAATCAACGCATGGTGATGCGTCTGCATAGTGGACAGTTTGCTATCAGTCCTGGAGGAGGAGGAGGAGTAAGTGGCAATTCTTTTCTTGCGTCACGCAAACGTCGTCGGAGTGGTGGAGAATACCTAGTGGCGTTAGATGTGACTGTATCCGGTGCATCACTGTCATTTGACACCACAATCGGTAATTGTGGTACCCTGCTTGCGTACATACATTCCCGTACTGAGATCAAGGGACCATCATCGTCAGGTCAGTTCGTGGAACGGTTAAATCTTCCTTGTTATGCTCGGCTCATCATGTCTCGAGATGTAATACGCGAGCGGGGCATTGTTGATGACTGCATTATCAAGCAGCTACGTTTGTTTGATGCAATAATTATTCCATCGATCTTGGTGATGACCGAAGATCTGGATGAACGGGGAGGGCCTTTAGATGATGTAGATTGGAATCGGAACAACATGATGCAGAACATGCCTACGATCATATGTGCTAATATTTGTCAAGATTATCCCGCCGACAAGCCGCCGTCACAAGATGTATCATTTAATCAATTTCATAATCCATGAAATCACGGATGAAGACAGTCAAAATCATTTCCAAGGAGATCAGCCACAGTGCTTGGGGCTGAAATCGTCTTTCTAATGAGAAAGAATGTTTCAAAGGTGATCGTCTCTTCCTGCTAAGACCACCCACATTCGTTCCTAATAATTTGACAAATGAAAATGAGGAAAAATCATAATTTTTACAATAATTTCCAACGATTCGAAAGAACAGAGCTGACCCTCCTTCCTCACGACCGCATAATATCGTTAGACTACTTTGATATGCCGCATCTATCAAAAAATGATTTGGACAGGATTGTATCTTATGTAAACAGTCCAACAAGCGCCAGCAAGGCACCGGAGACATCCATGTTGAAGAAAGAGCAGCTTAAAAAAATCAGTGACGAAAGAGTTGCCCAATGGGGGGACACGCTATTGGCCAAAGCTAACCAAAAGCTTGCTCGGAAGGCGGACAAAGCTCGGGAGGAAGAAGAGCAGCGAAGACTTCAGGATATCGAAGATGCTCGACTACGAGAGAATGCGAGGGTGGAGGCAGTGAAGAATGCCGAGAAGCTGCTTGCCGAGACGACTGAACGAGTACGTAAATTTAAGGCTCAACAACTGTTGGTTAATACGCTCGACACACGGGACTTGCAAATGAAAGAGCAAGAAGAAATTCTCAGTAGAAAAATCGCGATGGAGAAGGAGTATCATGAACGAGTGATGCACGATTTAAGAATTGCTGAAGACAAGATCAAGCAAAAGGAGGAGACGAACAATCAGAGGTCTATGGAGCTCGCGATAGACTTGAGAAAGCAACGGGTTGAGAGAGACGAGCGAATTAGGGCGCAGCAACAAAGACAACGAGAAGAGGAAGAACACGTTATCCAAAAAATAGCCAATGATGACAAGCAAGCAGAAAAGGTACGTGCCTTCACATCAGCTCCTCCTTTCAAATTGCCCTGTTTTTCCTACGATTAATTAACGACTTACTCTTGTATGTATGTTTCTATTACTGTAAAGGCTGAATTGGAACTCAGGCTAGAACGTATGTTTAGCACACAAGAAGCTATGGCGAAGAATGCGTTACTTATGAAACAGCGTGCGTTACTTATGAAACGGCAAGAGTCCGATGAGACAAAGAAAGCAGCAAAAGAGGCTGAAAAGCAGTCTAGAATTAACACAGCAAGGGCTGGCCTCGAGAAACATCACTTTGAGGAAGTAAACGCCACGAGGAAAATTCTCTCCGATAAAGCGTCGGCGGTGGTGAAGTCATTGCAACAACGAGAGTGTGAATTATTTGATAGAGATGTTGCAGCAAAGGAAGAAAAGGAGCAACAAAGAAAAATGGCAGAGACAATGAAGCTAGAACTTGATAAACTCGCTGTAGACGAGAGTAGACAGAGGCAACTGCAGAAGAAACTTCAAGATCAAGAGGTTAGCAAGCGCTTGGATGATCACTATGCCGAAGAGCTTCTAACGAAGGCCATGGCGCAAAGAGAACTAGATCAGCAGAAGCAGCAAGAGAAAAGGAAACAAAACATCGAGCTACGCAAGTTGCAGCAGGACCAGGTGCGTGAGAATGAGGTTAGAGCAGCCAAGGAGAAAGCGGACACATTGAAGGAAGAAGAGAGAATAGCGACTGAAATAAGCAACGAGGATGATGTCTTCAAAGAATTTGTGACGAAAGAGATAGAGATGTTCAAGCTCCAAGGAAAAGTGAAACGGACTCATTTGCTTGAGAAGACATTAAAGGAGAAGGAATAAATAGATTCACTGTATACAGTTTGTGATGTTATTCTCTAAACATTCATAATACACTTTTACGCAGTACATGTATTTCATACAGTACCTCCTAACCTACCTCTAACTTCTAACTTTCGTCATTCTCGAGCATACTAGCACCATCCCTCGGGTGTGCAATCAGGACCACACTCTGATTCATCCATTAACATCGGTGTCATCCATCCATTGGCTGACTTGTACGCACCCATATTGCAATTACCCGACGTTATATAACGACAAACTTGGACTCTACAAAATCCATCTTGGCCTTTGGGCCCTGTAATGGACTTGAAGGAATCTGCACAGCCAACATACTTCGACGCTCTCCATAATGCCTGTGTCAAATGAGCATTCTCGGGCCAGCCATCACCCATCTCCATTTCTACCCATCTATTCAAGATTTGATCAGCTGTCTTAAGTTCGCCGTTTGTACCACTGCCGACATTCTGTGCCATGTTCTCACCAGGGTTGATACCTGCTTGGTGTGTAATTCCATCATCATTACAATCGTTCAGAAGTTGATTAGCCCACGATTTGGCTTGACTGGCTAGACCTGGTGACCACTTGAGAGGGGTGTATGTCTTGCCCCACTGCTCATGATACTTTTTCCGACGCGAATTGTGAGCAGATAGCCACGCGTCATCGGCATTAACGCCACCAGTGCCACTGCTGTTACTATTATCATCCTCAGTTTTGTCAGTAAATTCTAAGGAACTGGAAGTATCGCTACCAATGCTCTTACTCAAGCTTCCCGACCCACCAGAACCAGAGCTACCACCCGATCCACTTGTACCAACAGACCCACCTAATTTACTTGACGTTGAGGGTGCGAGAACCGGAAATTGATGAACAGCGGCACTAGTAAATATATCTGCTGTTGAACTGAACAATTCTTCCCCGTCCAATCCATAGCTGTAGGTTCCTTCACCATGTTCACAGCACTTCATTTAATTGCAAGAAACAAATACGTGAGTCGATTGTAAGTAGATAGCAAGTAAGACAGGAAACAATAACACTTACGAATCCATCTTTCTTCCCGTCATCAAATCTCAACCTATACTGAAATCCTGATGTCAAGCAATACTGATAGGTATAATCAGTGTTATCATTGAAGCTTTCGCCACTCCCAGGTTCCTCTGCTATGATGTTATCGAATTCACCAAGCACCTTGAATGAAGTTTCATATCCATAATCATCAGTGGTGAAGGACACATAAAAAACTTTTTGGTTTGGACCACATTCTATTAGCGCCCTGTGTCCATCGATGGCAGTGCTACCTTCAACCTATGATCAAAATATAGCGTGAAGAGATGCATGAAATGATTCGAGAATGATGAGTGGAAACGCTCGAAATTTTTTCATGACACTTATCGCATTTATTACTCTTACCAATGATTCAGTTTCATCTCGAACGTATAGCTTCTTTTCGTTGGCAGCCACTTTATTCGATGTGATTTCATCGAGCTGTTTCGGAGCTCCAACTCGTGATCCCTCACAGCCCAGCTGCAATACGGCAAACCCGATAAGGACTATCTTCATCATCTTGTTGGGGAGTTGGAGAAATTATGAGGTATGTAGAAGAGTGATGTCATCAAATTATTCAAAATTCATGTGTTTCCAGCTAACTAAGGTATACTGGTTCCTCCGTTTCTTCTACGTGGGGTTAAACATTCGCAAAAATACCTTCGCAAAAGTAAAGAACGGAAAGCAAACTTTTTCATTTTTTTCAATCCACCGCATCAGTATTTATGGCGAACGACGGTCGTTCAACATTCTAGGTAGTCTGGTTACCATAGTAGAAACAACTAGACCGGCGTCTACAGAACATGGCGTCTCGAGAGGAAGAAACTATTGTTCGAACGGAAAGACACCCCCAACTCTTTTTCAATATTCCGCAATCATAAGTAGATGTGATAGGGGGAGGAAGGTCTTTCATCATCGTCTAGTACAATAGCATGAAGACATCATTGTGTAATTTCCTCCTCGCCTTTGCTCTGCCATGTTATTATCATGCGGCCCGGATAGGTGATCAAGAAAATGCTTCGAAAGAAGTTGCTCTCTACAGTGTTGAAAAACTATACATGATAGACCAAACTAAATCATTCGTAAGTTGACTTAAATGCTTGTATTATCTATAATTATATTCGAACGTCTCTCATCGCTTGAGTGACATCGTTTTCTTTCTGATCCGATCAATAATGTAGGTCGACGATGACAGCTCCATCGACGGGCACAGAGGACTGAAGAGTTGTGGTAACAATGAGAGGGTTTTAACAGTATCCTTAATAACAGATGACTACGGGTATGAAACCGCATTTATGTTGATTGGACCACAGGGAGGTCTTATTGCAAGGGTCCCTGAAAGTAATCAAAACTTGCGTGATAACAGAGCTTACACATTTCAGTATTGTGTAAATGCTGGGTCTCAGTATAAGTTGAAAATCATTGACAAGAAGGGCGATGGACTCGTGAGTAACCTTGCCTACATATTTGCATCACGGAATCTACTACTTTGCTTACTTCATTCACACAACTCTTGAAATTCTGAAACGCAAAGTGTTGTTCAAATGGGAGAGGAAGTTATAAATTCGGCATTGATGGGACACAAATATACAAGTCTGGTGGACAGGGAAGGACGTTTACTTCTTCCAAAGTTCATACTTTTAATGTGAAGGCAAAGAATCAAGGAAGTTCGAGTCCCAGTAGTAGTGGTAGTGGCAGTAACAACAACGGTAGTGGCAGCGGTCAAGCAACCTCAAAACTTTCAGATGACGGTGTTGATCGCGATGATGCGTGGCTATCTGCTCACAATTTGCGTCGAAAAAAGTATCATGAGCAGTGGGGCAAGACATACACCCCTCTCAAGTGGTCACCAGGTCTAGCTAGTCAAGCTAAATCATGGGCTAATCAACTTCTGAACAATTGTAATACGTACGGAATTAAGCATCAGTCAGGTATTGACGAAGGCGAGAACCTAGCAGCGAATAAGGGAACTGGTTCTAATGGCGAACTCAAGTCACCGGATCAAATCTTGAATAGATGGGTAGAAATGGAGATGACTGATGGCTACCCTGCCAATGCTCATTTGACTCAGGCATTATGGAGAGCGTCGAAGTATGTTGGCTGTGCCGACTCCGTCAAGGAATATCAAGGTGGATATTGTAGGTATCAGGTATGCCGCTATGCTACGGCTGGTAATTGCAATATGGGCAGTTATAATTCAGCCATTGGTAATAATTGGATGAAACCGACGTTAATGGATGAATCAAAATGTGGTCCTGATTGTTCCCCCGAGGGATGGTGCTAGATCATTTGAACTACGAGGGAAGAAAGATTTATTGTTTTATATGAAAGTAAAGAGGGGACGACAGAGAGACAACGCCTACGATTGCTTAACTCCTAGATAGTATTTACATGTGCACATCACTCAGTATCTTTACGCTTCAAATCTCTGCAGTAGGTGGAATTAAGCTCTTAGCTCTCACATCGTCCATAAATTTGATCATGTCTTGGCAAAGATCACAAATAGTAGTACTGTCACTTTGCCTATCTTGATATTCAAAAATTTCTTCATAACAATTTTCTTGCTCGAATTGATAATCATCGAGGAATAATCGTTCATACGGATCATTCAATAGTTCGATCAGATTCTCGTTCTTATCAGCGTCATGCGATTCGGTTGTACTTCGTGAAATCTGATTTATTATATCCTCCTTCTGTTGTATTGAATCTCGTCCCTGCTTTAGCTTTGAAGAGTGAGTACATTTCTTACTAGCTCGTTTACTACTGCTGCCGGACATGTCGTTTTCTTTATCGTGCTGTGCCACCCCAGTCTTAATATTGACACCGGCATCATCGCACTCCTCTCGTGGCGGTGGACCGTCATCCATCACAGACGACGAAGACGACTGTTGCTGCGCCATCTCCACCTCCTTTTTGTACTTTTCAACATCCTTCTTTAGTGCATGTAACTTCCTTGCATATATTTCCGCGGCCTTGGCAAGGTCCTTCCGATGCTGCTGTTTCATATCGGCCACCTGACTTATTATGCTCTTATCCCGAATCGCACCGTGGTTACTATTATAATTCGCAACGATTTTTCTAGACTTATGACCTGTATTCTTGACAAATTTTAATGACTTTGATGGATCACCCAATGGCATGAGTGTATCACAATGCTCATCGGACATGGCCCGGAGCGCGTCAATCTCCTCTCGACATCTCTCGAGTTCATGTTGCATTTCGGACATTTGTCTCGCATGTTCCTCATTGACCATTGCAAGCTCCTCAGCATGCTGGAGCTTTAGCGCCTCGACCGTACTTATTGTTGTGCTGCTCTTGGCAAAGCTGCTCAACCTCCGGATCATCGCCGAGGGCGCATGCACCGTCGATGATTCCATGCTGCCGTGACCCTTCCCCGTCCCCTCCCCCCGGAGGTCAGTGTAAACCCCGAACATAAATTATGGACAACCTCAACAACCCGTGCGCCTATCTGATAATACCTAATCGAAGCTCAGCCGGCGGTGCCGTGCCGCCGCTACTACTACAGGCCATTCGTTTGAAATGCCTCTCTCTTTCTTCTCATTTAAAATCCTTCTCGCGAACGCGCCCCGCCTCCTCCCACCGCCAGAGATGTCTATTTGTCGCGATACATGCTTCTAGATGCCGCAAGTAGTAGCAGCACCAACTCCATCCTGCGCTTGCTGTGCCTTTTGTTCATTGGGTAGTGATCTGTTTCTACCACGGAGCAACGAACGTGGCTCGACGATAGATAAACTAGAGGAACATAACTCCTCCTTGTCAAACCTATCAGTGACGAATAAGAGTGATATCATCGCTCCGAGGGAGGCGCGGGATAGAATATTAGCATCTTCCTCTGGTAGTAGTCT
>Ga0247832_1005648_pt1 | contig 14330 bp, 14 predicted proteins | sample LaCruzMarch2015__10_FD_192407 | JGI IMG/M metagenome (GOLD analysis project Ga0247832, IMG submission 192407) | Freshwater microbial communities from meromictic Lake La Cruz, Castile-La Mancha, Spain - LaCruzMarch2015_4m | ecosystem: Environmental > Aquatic > Freshwater > Lake | place: Spain... | reverse complement strand
ATCGACGACGACGACGACGACGACATCGACGACGATGACGACGACGATGTTCGCAGGCGTGTTGACCGACTGAGATTTAAGCTGCCGTCCAACTATGAGGTCTGTGAAGTGAGCGGAAGCCATCGAAAGCCGTGTTCTGGGTGCGGAATGAACAATTTCTTCCCGGGCAGCTTCTACGTCTATAATCGTGTCAACCCGTGGGGGACAGACAAGTTCTGCCTTCAATGCGCAGAGATGCGTTTTGGTGGTAATGATGATGAAGATGATGAGGACATCACAATGCCAGCTCCCCTACACGCCGACGACGGCACGTACGACGCAACCGGGTGGCAATCGTGGCCACCGGTGGAGTCAGGCGATTGGGGGCTCGTGTACGTGACCCGTGGCCACCTCGGGGGCCGCTTTGTGTACTATGATGACGATGAGGGCGAAGACGAGGCGATTGTCTACATTGGGGGGCCGCTCACGAGTGCCTGCTACGCTGTGCGCCTCTCTTTGCTACGCCAGCCGCCCTTTGCAGGCACCCTTCGCTCGGGCTCGGGTGAGCACGACAGTGAGCCCTACCTGCTACCTGTGCCTGCTTTTGCACCACCACCAGCTGTGCCGCTGGCCGCTGCGCCTGCCCTGGCCGCCCCAGTTGAGCAGCCTTCAGGACGGCTCCGGTCTCCACCAAAGCGAGCCTCCTCGACGGGAGGCTCGTCCGCATCGAGCCCAGCGAAGCGTGGACGACATGCGTGATGCTTTCTGGGGATGTGTGGTGTGTGGGGACAAATATTTGCCCCAGTGCATGTGTTCAATCATGCCGTGGAAGCATAGGGTTTCTGATCTTACTTACTAAGCTCTCAGGGTTGGTGAAAATGTGATCTGAGTATTTGCTTCTTAGGTGTATGGGTAACGACAATCTTAGTAACGCTCTGACAGAGCACAATGCTAAACATAGCCAGCACGCTTACTCATCCCTATATTATGTTAGTCAGGTCACTTTTTAATTCCTCTGGATGTTTAAATTGAAAGACAAGGTCCAAAGGGGTGGTTAGGCACGCCCACAATTCACTGGGTTTCATTATGATGAAGGGGGAGATTTAAAGAAGGCCAAGTTCCAGTACGAAGTAGCAACTATGGCAGGACATGAATTGGCAAGGTACTGCAGCCATGGAGGATAATTCTGGAAATATGGGTCGAGCTATTCAACATTTGTCTATTGCGGCATCAGCTGGGTGTTTTGATGGCCATGCATGGCTTGACGACATACTTCAAAAAAGGGTTGGTTAGTAGATTTGAAATTGACTCAATTTTGACAGCATACAATAATTCCTGTGCCGAGATGAGAAGCAAAGACAGAGACAGATTATATCCATACCATAACTGGAACAAGATGAATGACTGGTGTAGGTTGAAAGATATTACAAACAAGGCAACACTAGTAAGCAGAGGATAAATCTCAATTATCTACCTACTCATATGCTGACCTAACTTCTAGGATTGTCGAGAAACAAGCTGAGTTCGATTGGCCAATCTGCCTTTGTTGTTTCCTTTCCTGTTGTTCCTGACATTATCATTCGATCCATTCATAGAAAATGTCTTCCTAGGAGGAGGAGAAGAAGTATCTTTTAACGCATCAGGACTGTGTTGATCACGAGATGATGGGATGGTGCCAATTCCTGATCCCAAAGATGGTAGAAACTTTCCTCCTATTCCATCCTTCGGTAGTCCCACTGACATTGTAGCCTTGTTATTATGGCTTGTAGCAAGCAACCAGTTTGCCAAACGTCTACCACTCTCCCATGAACCAGCTATGGATGAATCCATAATCCAATCCCCACATGCACCAACTCCGTGAATAGAATCATATACAAACCCGTCATTTTCGCCATTACTGATTTTACTGTCATTCGATGTTGTCGCCAACGTAGTACTCGACCATGTATTCACTGGTACTGCCGCACCCCAAAGCTGCAATTTCAAATCTACAACAGAGTCAACGACCGATCCTTTTTCTAGATTCAATGACCGTTCTAAACTATTCAGGAGTTTCATAACCACCTTTGATATTAATTCTGACGGAAGATTTTCCTGTGGTCCTTTAAATGTCTTTCCGAATGTTGGTGATGAAAGTAGAGTGTAAATTTCAGTATTTGACTCCGAGTTGATATTTTGTTGATGATGATGCTTTACTGTATTACAAGAAAGTAATTGCAAATTGGGTTCGTTCTTTATCATGACTGTATATACTGTGTGATGCTCATTATTATGTTTGTCATTATTCTTGTTAAAAGAAGAAAGCCTCGACAAGACCTGTGCGATGGGACTGTGCAACTCATCATTGTTGCCGTCGCCACCTATTCTTGGACTCTTGATCGCAAATACGAGACTATACATCGAGTTTAGCGTCATTTGATTCCCACCCCATGAAGGTACGTATGGAGCGAACTGTGTCCGTAGGAGTGAGTGGAATGCCTTGGCAGGCGTCCTACTCATTATTCTATCTGCACATTTTCCATTATGTGCAATGACTAACCGATCGTACTTCCCAAATGACTTCTTTCCATTCCATAATTCCCACAGTGGCCGTGTACTACTTCCTTCTTCATCATTGCCATTGTCGTCGCTAATAGGGCCAATGTACCTTACCCCATTTGACGGTGAGACCCATACATCCTGTAGTATACGAAAGGATTGTCCAGTGTAATTTTCACCATACCCGTTAAATGAAAGACAGTATTGACGCATGGAGAGCGGTATTGATCCCATCCCACCTTTGCCGTAGTACAAATTACTTTCATCCAACGGTGTCAATATTGGATGACTACCATCGTCATAATTATTGATGACAGATAGTTCGCATACACTCCCTTCGGGAAACGTTTCGATTACGCCCTCAGCGTGCCAATGTTTTAATTGTAATTGGAACTCGTCAAACGATGCTTTAGCATTAGACGGAATAGAGAGTATCTGTGCGGAATGATCAACTGGGCCCATCCCAATGACGATCTCATCATTACTGGAGATTGCTCGTTGAATATTCATTGGTATTGGAATTTCATCGTTGTTATTTGTTGCATCATCAGTAGCATTGTCACACGCACGTCTATTGCTCCTGGTATCCTTCCCAGCGTCAGTATTTTTCACCGTAGTAGGATAGGTCCCACTGCTCCTATTCTTCATCGCCGGTTGTGGTACATTTACATCCTCGGGTAAGCGACTAGAACAGCGACCACCCGGACGCAGTCGTCCAGTGTCAAAGACAGTGACCTCCAAATCGTAATGCTCAGATTGTTGTTGCTGCCGTTGCTGCTTGTGCTGCGACAAAAGTTGCGAGGCACAAGATAGGCCTGTTATCCCTCCGCCTAATATAGCTATGGAGACTTTCTTCGTCTTCTGAATAATAATGGTGCTATCGCCATTATCGCTCGAAGCCTCCATGGCCCGCAGCAACATTGGCGACGATGATGAAGCTGTGAATCGAAAGCCCAATGACGAGCCGTAAATTAATGGCGATAGGAGAAATTGACGGCGCATCGAAGCCAAGTCGGCCGTGAGCAACCTAAGAGGGATGATACTTTTCACCAGGGGAGGTGGGCGCGGAGAAGATGGCCCCGAATGAACCTGGTCGAACTCGTAACTCGTAACTCAATCAACCGGAATCTCATGAGGCGGGAAGCAGGAAGGACGAACTGTTGCCCTACATTCCTTGTCGTCGATGGTGTGGAACTATTGAGGCGTCAACCAAACAGGCGATCGCCCTCGACTCGATTGGGTGAAAGATATGAGACGCGTTGCCCCGATTATTAGATCGTCATTCGTCAGGACTTTTCGACCAGCGCCTCATCACATCATCGAGAGCCAGCAGCGTGGGTGCGAACGTCGAAGCTTCAACAATTGCAATAGTAGCGACAATGACGACAGCGAAAGACGTCGATTCCGAATCCGTCGTCGAGTGGTCGTGACTGGACTCGGTGCAATAACGCCTTTGGGATTTGATATGCAATCAACATGGGAGGGTGTCCTTCAAAGCAGCACACAACATACTGGATCTTTCGATGATGGATGTGGAATCACTAGTTTGTATCATGCATTGCAACATCAGGATCTTTCTCCGCCGCAGTTCGAGAAGGAGTGGACAATGCTTCAATTGTCATCATGTCAAGTGGCTGCATCGGTTCGGAATGATTGGATAACAAATCATCCTTCTCGAACTGTTGCCGAAGGTGATACTTCAGCTGCACCGTGGCTAGATGGACGGACGTCACGATTCGTCCAACTGGCGTTAATAGCGGCGGATGAGGCCATTCGACATTCAGGTTTGGACGATTATCTGAAATCGCAAACAGCCACGCTACAATCAGAGTCATACGGTGTATGCATAGGCAACGGTATGTCATCTACACGTGATATCATCTTGTCCTCCACACAAGATCTACGCAAGATTTCACCACACTTTGTACCGCGAATACTTCCCAACTCACCCTCGGCACGTGTGGCTATTCACAACAGACTACGAGGACCGAATTTAAGTCATACTGAGGCATGTGCTGCTGGGGCCGCCGCCATAGCACAGGCAGTCGAGTTGATCCAATTGGGAAAGGTAAATGGGATGGTAGCTGGTGGGTGTGAGAGTGCAGTAGAGGCAATAGGTCTGGGTGGATTTGGTAAATTGCGTGCATTGAGCGATAACAAATTAGACGGAAACGAGGATCATGCTTCGGCACAGGCATCTTCTCGTCCATTTGATACGAAGCGGAATGGCTTTGTACTTGCCGAGGGCGCTGCCATGCTCGTTCTGGAAGAGCACAACCACGCCATCACGAGGGGAGCGCCTATCCTGGCCGAGATTATTGGTGTAGGATATAGCGGCGATGCATTTCATATCACAGCACCAGAACCGACGGGTGAGGGGGCCGCACGGGCAATGCACCATGCATTAGAAGATTCTGGTAATGGAATCAGCATGGATGATGTCGATTACGTGAATGCTCACGCGACATCAACTCCAATGGGAGATGTGGCCGAGATTAATGCAATCCGAATGGCGCTCTCAAGAACGGCTAGTGGTGGAACTAAGCATGTGACGCCACTGCTGGTAAGCAGTACGAAGGGTGCTACAGGGCACTTGCTCGGCGCTGCAGGGTCTCTCGAGGCTGCACTCACCGTTCGTGCGGTATTGGAGGATAGAGTTCCACATACTCGAAATCTCGATGCGATATCGGAAGATATTGTGAAAGCACTGGGACCAACCATCGATGATGCAACATCCCGGCGTTCGATTCAACTTGTCCAGCATGAACCAATTACACAGACAATTAAGATTGCGATGAGCAACAGCTTTGGCTTTGGTGGTACCAATGTTTCTCTCTTATTCAGAAAGGTAAAATAGAGGTCAAGGCTGGCTGCAATAGAAATACAACAAAAGAATATATGCTACTCTTCTATTATGTTACACATTTTACTTATTTACATTAGAGCTGCGGCGGCTGCCTTTGCACTAGTCTTTCTCTTTTTTTTCGCTGGCGGTTTTGGTGCAGTAATCTTTTCGGCAAATTGCCATCCCGCAGTCTCTCCTCCATCAGCAACACTGGGTGGTCCAAGATTTGGCACACTCATATTGTACCCCTTCTTCAATGCTAATGCTACATCAACGACATCCATAGTCGACGAACCTCGATGTCGTGCCAGCTTGATTGAATCTCGTGTTACCTTCTCCACGAATGCATCTGCCATTTCCACGAGACGTTCTTGTACCTCTGCATCAAGTGTGTAGGATGGGTCGATGGAATGACAGAGTGTTTGTAGTTTCTCTCCCAATATCGGCGCGAGCAATGGACGACCGTACCCATCGTCGACAACGTCATCTACTGATTTTTTCTTAGGGCTACTACTGCTTTTGGCGGCGGCGGTAGCAGCAGTAGCGCCTGCAGTTCCGATGTTCATTGTGGAAAGTCGTGCGTCCGACCATCCCGGACGTTTCGTTGGCTGTTTCAAGACGGCTGGGTTCATGAGCGGTTGCTGCATCTGCATAAATTGCTGCTGCTGTTGAAGATTGTAATTCGCTACATTTGGCTGATTTTGGAACATTTGTTGCTGATGCTGATGCATAACGGGTGGCATTATCTGAGGTTGGGTCTCCTGTTGGAGAGGCGGACCACCCATGCGGCTAAAGTCCTTTCCTTTCGGTCCTGATGACACGGGCGTAGCGCCAGAGCCAACGGATGCTGTAGGCGGAGAGGCTGCCACCACCATGCGGGTGAGGTCTTTGCCCTTCGGCGGGGACATCGTTTTCTGGTTTCTGTTGTGTGTGTTTGGAAATATGTATGTGTGTATGTCTTCTTAGGTTATTTTCTAAGGTATTTTCGGGGCGGAGGTGTAGCACATACACAATGGTATGGGAGTTATTAGCGACAACGATGATGTTGTGAGTGATGCGCCGATTTTCCTCGTGCGCTTTGATGTTGTGTAGCCAAGGATCAGCTTTTGTTACTCCTACTACCAATGCCCTTAACAACGCCGTCCATGCATTGCCACCGCTCATTGTTTTTGACCTGGATAATACTCTCTGGACTCCCGAACTGTACCAATTGCGACAAATCGAACGGCTTAAACGGTTTCCAGTGGCAGGCAAGGACGTAAAATTGTTTCCGGTCGCAGATGACATTATTCAACAAATCAGAACTGGAAAGTATCCCGGCACAAAATTTGCAGTGGCATCTAGAACAAAGTCGGTAGAATGGGCACAAAATTTGTTGGATCAATTCGATCTAAGAGAGATATTTGATTATGTTGAGATATTTCCTGGTGATAAGAAGCAGCATTTTGCCAATCTAAAAAGCGCGTCTGGTTTTGATTACAACGAGATGCTTTTCTTCGACGATAATCGAGATGGAAAGTTTGGCAATTGTGAGCCCGTATCTGCGTTGGGAGTACTCTCGGTACACTGTCCCAAGGGATTGTCCGATTATGCCATTTGGACGAATGCACTCAAATATTATAAAGATTGGTCATCTCACAAAACTCCTGGAACAATTATTGAGTCGGATTTTAGAATCACCACTGTAGAGGTTGCTGCTGATTCAAATATACGTCTCAACGGCAAAGTGAAATACTTGAACAGAGAGAAACGATTCGGATTCATTCAACATTTATACCGCGGTAAATTGAAGAAGGATCTATTCTTTCACTATAGTGCACTGCCAGAAGACGTGAGTAACGTGGAGGAAGGCGATGAATTAACATTTAGAATCTCTACAGACTCTAGACGTGGACAAGACGCTGCTACTGATATTGAAATCTCAAAGAAGAAGAATGAAGTGGCAGAGAATTGTATCACTCTAAGAGGGTTTAGCATGAACATGCCATTTGCTGCACTTTTGGCAAACAAATACAAAACTATTGAGACGCGGAATGGTACAATGTTCAGTCCATATCCTGAGGGCACTAAGATGCTACTACACGTCGGTCAACGAACGTATCCTGACGGTGATCGTCACATAGATGTAATGAAAAGTGGTGGACTCGACGATGATGCAATCCAAACTCTCAAATCACTGCCACCAGGTTTCTCGAAGGGTATGGTGGTGGCATTAGTGGAGATAGGGAAAACGTACGAGACCTCATTAGAACAACGTTGTGATCCCGATTTTCAACGAGCAGTCGCAGCCTTTGGACATGATAGCGGTATGCGGGCAACAGAAATAAGACGGGTTGAATACTTGAAACGAGGTGTGGTTATTGCTGCCCAGAATGGTGTCTTCAAGGTGAGTATTGATAAAGATGTGTTGCCTGATGGCTGGCTTGATGACGACGAAAGGAGTGTGGCCACTACGAACCAGAAGGCACCTTATTACTCAGGAACATTTTAGAGTTGAGTTAAAGTATTTCCCACTGAGGACTCCCACGTTTTGAGTTAATGCCATATTTATTTGATCTGCATTACATACAAATTTAGTATCCAAACCTTGATTTATTGTTGATGTATCGCAGGCAAATATTGTGTGTACATTCTATTTACTTAGACGGTACAAACTTCCTCTCCGGAGGTGTGCGGATCTTCCGTGCAATCTTGGACCGACCGCGCACAATACGCTGATGCACAGCCGCCTCAACGCAGTAGTACATCTTCAAATACAGTTTCGGGAGCTGGTATTCCTGATAGGCCGAGGCCTCCTTAATATCTCTAAGCGATGACGCATCGACGATATTACGTACGATGAAGCGCTTGATGGCCTTATCCTTAGGGATGGCCTTACCGGTCGAGGCACATCGGACACGCTTGACGTGTCCGCGTCCATGCTTATTCCTTCCGTGGTTGCGTCTTTTAACAGGCATGTTGCTTACTTCGTCAACTGCAATTGGAAGTCAGAGATGGGAAGGAACAAGAAAAAGATTGAGAAGAGTATCATCCTGATTTTTGCATCATGTATGGACAGAAGACGAGCCGCATTTTGCGTGAGGCTCGTTCATCACACCATCTCTCCCCACCACTGTCTCACCACCTTCCTCATCCTCCAACGCTACGCCCCCTTAACCTGCGCAACCATCACCTCGCGATCCTCGCCAACGAAACCCTTTACGACGACCACCCCAACCACCACTCGCACATACACTTTATCGAACGATGCCTTGCCGTCGCAATAGTACCCACCTCAACGTCGATTGATGACTTCAGTCCCAACTTTAGTGTGAGCGGTAAGACGAGGTGTTTATGTACTAAATACCTCTCAGGAGTATAAGCTATGTATGTTGTATGTTGTTCGCCAGGCAAGGGCAGGGGTGCTGCTAACTCTGGTTCATCACGACGACGAGCCCTTGACAGGAAAAGAAGAGAGTAACAAAAGTGACCATTATTCATGGGTACACTTAGTTGAGGAGCCGAAGAAATACAGTCGTTTGCTCTATCCGAATCCAGTTGTTTTCTTTGCACACAGTCATTATTACTTGAAGACGATTGCAACTACGAAGAAAATGTAATTGTACTTTCCTGGTTGGACCGACATTAACAACGTTGGATCGTTCATAATGAGTTTGAATCGACGACGTTATACTGCACATATATGAGTAGTTTGGCAGCAACGGTCGTGACTTTTGTTTTTATGTGTTCCAATAATAGCTGGTATGGAGACGCTAATATTTTCAATTGGAAAGACATCTGGGCGATTTGGCAGTAAATTAGTTACCCACAATGACAACAAAGATGAACATAGCTCATCAACATCCATCGATCGGTGCAGAGATGAGCAAATTATGAGCAAACGTCAGAGAAAACAAGTAGAACGTGAAGAATTATGACAACAAGGAATTAAGGAATACATGGCCTCGTTCGGATACCCTATGGCCTATGGCGAACAAATAATGTTAGCTGATAAGAGTCCACTGTTTTGTATCGATGGTACTGTGGCACACTTGCACTGTAGAATTAACGCAGTACATAATTATAGTGATGTTGTGGATGAAGACCATCATGTTATCTACGCGCTCGCGAGGCCTCGCTCTCGTAAAACAAAGAGGAATTTCGGACTGGAGAATAGACAAATGTTGTGGGGCTTGGAGAGAGGAACACGGCGATATCCAGCGATTAGAAACTGGAATATTAAACTCATGGAGCGACGTCAATAATAAAATGGGTCCATTTACTATGTGTTTACATTGATTCGCGAAAATTCACGATTTTCAGGGACAAAGTGATTTTCAGCAAGTCGTTCCAGCACGCACCAGCAGTCTTATCCCCATTTTTATTCCCTTGACGGGTATTAGGTAATTGCTATAGAATATATGGGAAAGCCGAACAATCGTAAAGCCCTGAAATGCTTGAATAGTAATGTAACGAGACCCTATTCTACTCGAGCTGGTGTGCAGATACAATCCGAACATCAACAGAAACCCTAACCCTAATCCCACTCATCTGATCCCCTGCGCTGATTGCAGCAGTCAGCTTCATGGATAGTATACCAAAAGCAGTCTCTCAGCTCATCGTCAGGAAACTTAAAGACAGCCTCCCTCGCGACAATACGAAACGCGTCAATTGTTCCATCTCGAGCTAGCCCCAGCGCTGTACTCACAATGCACTCGTGAAATTTGTGATTCGCACTCGCCCGATTGTTATTACACTGCATGCCACCGTGCATTAAAGCCTCGGCAGTTTCAAGTCCATTCACCAAAAAGGCAGCCCGCACCAAAGCTACATGTCTAGAGGCTTTTCGAATTGCCCCACGAGATATAGAACTGATCCTGTAATCTATAGGCATAGGCGGAAAGTAAAACATGGCAGGGAAGTTGGTCAATGATAGGAGGGTGTCACATTCTTGGCGGAAGATACTTCGACGACATAAACCAGCATCTTTTAAATCCTTAGAAATAGAGCGTAACACATCGAACTGTTCCAGTATTGAAGGGGGCACGTTATCGGCAATCCGAGAAAACAAATCGCCGAACGCTTCATCGGTGTCCCACATATAAGGACAAGTAGCAATATTGTCACGAGGGGATAAATCCTCATATATTCCATCATATACTCTCGCCCCCTTCTTGTGAAGAGCGAAGAGTTCATCATCGATCAATCTCATGCCATCGTAAACCATTTGATTTGCCCCAATGACATCTCCAGGAAGGGGGTTATTGATGTTCACGGCCTCATCATCACCAATGACGGAAGAGTTTTCGATGAATCTCGTCCTCGCGTTATCAAAATACAAACTTGTACCATCCTCTGGAAAGTCAGAGTACTCCATATCATAGAGTGCCTCACCTGCAATGTATTCTGTCAATTCCACAGACTGCTTCTGAAACATTAACAACCGCACCACCTCCCCCTCAATCTCGGCAATATAGTCTTTACGACGAACAACTTCGCTCGATACCACGACTTGATATGCTTTACAAGTGGCACCGAAGCGAAGGAGGCTCTGAACTCCAAGAAAGTGTACCACAGTGGGTGCAATAAAATCGGCAATGGCAAGTTCTCCGCCAACAATGCTGTTGGATACTTCAGCCTTGGATGCCAATCGGTTGGACCGTCGCTGGACGATGCTTTGGTCATGGCAATCGTCAGCCATTTTGATGGCATACCAAAAGCAGTCTCTCAGCTCATCGTCAGGAAACTTGAGGACAGCCTCCCTCGCGAGAATACGAAAAGCGTCGACTATTCCATCTCGAACGAGCCCCCACGCTGTACTCTTGATGCAATCGTCGAATTTGATACTTGCATTGGCCCGATCGATATCACATTGCATACCACCGTGCATTAAAGCCTCGGCAGTTTCAAATCCTTTCATCAAAAAGGCAGCCCGTACCAAAGCTACATGTCTAGAGGCTTTTCGAATTGCCCCACGAGATATAGAACTGATCCTGTCGACGTCGTGGTCGTCATCATAATCACTGTCACTGCACAAACTTCTGTTCCAACTCAAATCTCCAGACGGAAAGTAAAACCTGGCAGGGAAGTTGGTCAGTAATAGGAGGTTGTCACATTCTTGGCTGAAGATACTTCGACGACATAAACCAGCATCTTTTAAATCCTCAGAAATAGAGCGTAACACATCGAACTGTTCCAGTACCGACGATGGTATTTGATCGGCAATACGTTTAAACAAACTGCCTTTTCTTTTATCGGTGTCCCACAATTCACGAGGAAAAGCAATCCTGCCACGAGGGGATAAATCCTCATATATTCCATCACATACTGTCGCCCCCTTCTTGTGAAGAGCAAAGAGTTCGTCATCAATTAATCTCATGCCGTTGTACACAATTTGATTTGCCCCAATGACACTACTAGCATGAAGGGGATTGTTGATATTCACGGCCTCATCATCACCAATGACGGAAGATTTTTCGATGAATCTCGTCCTCTTAGTTGCCTCGTTATCATAAATGAAAGTTGCATCATCATCCTCTGGAAAGTCAGAAAACTCCATGTCATAGAGTGCCTCACCTTCAATGTATTCTGTCAATTCCAAGGACTGCTTCTGATACGTTAACAACCACGGCACCGCTAAGGTAAGATCGGCAATATACTCTTTCCGACGCAAGACTTCTCTCGATACCACGACTTGATATGCTTTACAAGTGGCACCGAAGCGAAGGAGACTCTGAACTCCAAGAAAGTGTACCACAGTGGGTGCAATGAAATCGGCAATGGCAAGTTCTCCGCCAACAATGCTGTTGGCAAGTTCAGCCTTGGATGCCAATCGGTTGGACCATCGCTGGACGATGTCCTGTCGAACATTGCCCGGAGGCAACAACCCTCTCCTCTTGCTTTTCTTCCCCATCTCCGATTATGATTGGCGCATACGACGAAGGAGTGAGCTCGAGTAGGAGTCCGTGCACGTGCCAATCCGATTGTGAAGGAGACGATGTATCTATCTAGTTGGACCAAGGATGTATGATAGGGGCTCCGATTGGGGCTCCCTTCTTGTGTGGTTATTACCGGTTTCTCGCTGGTGCGACACTTTGAAAAAAAAATCAAAGTCCTCCTCTCCGGTTGCCGAGAAGCGGCGGCCAAAAAAAATACCGTCGTCAGCGCCACATTGCCTCGCGTTGGTCGCCCTGTTGGAGTTTTACGGCCGCCGGTGATATCATCAGAAAGAGCATCGTCTTGTGCTTCTTTTGGTACCCCAGTTTTGTCCATACGACCGGTGTGAGCGGAAATACAGCCATTTCCCCGTCGTCAAATTGGGGGGAAATTGGGGGTGTCAGTGGAAGTGAGTGGCATTGGTCGTTATAAATTGCTCACACTGACGTTCAGGTGCGTGTATGCCCTTCCTACTGTGGCATTATGTGGGATAGTGATAGTGACGAGTCAGATTCATATTCTTTCCCCTTGAAACAGGGCGTGAAGAGGAATGTAAATGGAGGTTATAATGCTAATTTCTAGGATTGTCTGTTACTGTTTAATCTAGATGCGTCAATTCTTTAATCCCATTCACCATCACCTACTGTAGCATCATGCTTGTCCTCAGTAAGGCATTCGTTATCATCGACCTTTATTATTTCTTCGTCTCCCTCGTCCAAATCACTGGCAGTCTTGGCTGGATGGATACTGTATCTTCGACGTATCCTTCACGCCTCCGGCAACGCCAACCTCCTTCTTCTTCAATGTTTGGTCGTCCTTCACACCATCCTCCTTCAATTCTGGTGGGGCCACATAATGCGGTAATCTACCCCTCTGATAGTCACATATGACCATAATCGCCGTGGTCCGCACACAAGGCTCACCACCTTTTAATAGTCGACCACTCTTAATTGCAATCTTTTCCAACAATTCCCCAGACGTAGTCCACGTCTCGTCCCCAGACTTTGGCAGTGAGGTATATGTTCCTGAATAGAGTAATGTACTGCCATATCTTCGTCTCTCCAGGGATAGGTGCGACCTTACAGCTCTTCTTTGATATGAGTGTATTGATTACAGAGCTCTTACCAATGACACCGACACTAATCTGCTTCTTATCAGCATTTAACTTGCCAAATTGACGCAATAGACTAATGAGGGCGCCCTTTTCAAAGGCGTGTGTCATACTAGCGTGGAATGCAATCGTCGGTCGGATCTGTGCAAGTTCACCGATCTAGCGTTTGGCCACCCAGTTCGGTACGAGATCAATCTTGTTAAGCTTCAACATTATCGTCGTCACCGTCCAATTTCGATGTCCGTGCCACCATCTACTGCTCAACCTTAACCCGTTTCCTCCGACTTTTACTCCCAAAAGTTTGTTCAAATGGTTCACTCGCGAGTAGCCCACTGTTGTTCATCCCCGCCTTCACCAGCTCGGCCGCATCCTTGAGCAGACCCATCGGTAACTGCTTCCTCTTTACTACGACGGAATTCGGATCAGCCATCGACGTTGTCATCTCTTCACGGAATTTATCAAGCTCCGTCGGTCCCACGACGCGAGTATTACCAAACCACCGTCGATCCGTCCGGTCGAACCATCAATTTTGGTATCTCCTGCCCGGTCTGCCATCATAAATTGTCCACCCACAACCTTCCCCTCCTTATTACGGATAGCCTTGCCATTGTTGTACATCTTCAATCGGGCGATGGTTGCATTGCTACGCATGTTGCCATTGTCACCTTTCTTCCCGGCAACACGGTTAAGCTTCGACGATGCCGTTGACTTCGTGAGCATATTCCGCGAACCCTTCGCGGGCTGACATAATGCCACAGTAGGAAGGGTATACACGCACCCAAACGTCGGTGGGGACAATTTATAACGACCAATCCCTGTTGGAACCTAGAAGAGGGTACAACAATCACAACGTCTAAGATCAAAATGTTCTTACAGATTATGCTATCTAATCTGAGTTGGGAAAGCTACAAGGCAAAACCCGAGTCCTGTTTCTAGTAACAG
>Ga0247832_1005646_pt1 | contig 14334 bp, 21 predicted proteins | sample LaCruzMarch2015__10_FD_192407 | JGI IMG/M metagenome (GOLD analysis project Ga0247832, IMG submission 192407) | Freshwater microbial communities from meromictic Lake La Cruz, Castile-La Mancha, Spain - LaCruzMarch2015_4m | ecosystem: Environmental > Aquatic > Freshwater > Lake | place: Spain... | reverse complement strand
TCAACTAAGAAATGGACTATGCCAATTAGAAACTGGGGAACAATTTATGGGCAATTTTTGATTATTTTTGAAGATAGAATAAATAACTAAAAAAATAGTTTACACACTTAGAGGGATAGTGTCTCTTTTTTAGACATTAACATATTTCCTTCAAATACTCCTCTCTCAACTCCATCAAAATTTTCCCCATCATATTATTTCCATCTGCCTCACTCTCACTCAACTTTTTGACACCCAAAAACTTGTGTCTCTCCCCATTTCTATTACCTATATCTTCATAAATAAAAGCATCCTTTGTATTTATTAACTGTCTTTTTAACTGAGGGTGTTGATCAAATTTCATCTTCACACACTTTCTCATATTTTCAACATCCAATTCTGACATAGGAACAACCACCATTTGACCCTTGTATTTTTTTGACTTCATTTTTGCACCCATAGGACTTTTTTCAACCCTTATCATTTCCTTCACACTAACATCATCATAGCGCATACTTTGAAACAAAGCCTCACTTGTGAGCCAAACTTTTCCATCAAATTTTATGGGATAAGGAGCCATATTTCCCATCCAACCATAGTCTTCAGCAACTTTTTTAAACCAAATACTTTTCATTTTCTAAAATTTTAAGGGGTTATATAGGTATAAGTCGGCAACCTAAAAGTTTGTGACAAAAAAAATCCTTAATTTCTTAAGGATTTGATCAAACACAATTTATTAAACTGATTAACAATTACTTAAAGTAAAATTTAAAAAATATTTTAATTTTAATTATTGCTTGCGGTATTGCTTTCGCCGCACTATCAAGTAAAATCCCTCTAACTTTCATCAATATCTCCCCCATCCTATTTTGTCCATTTATGGGCAGTATGGGATTTTTATAATCACGATGTGCTCCCCAAAATAAGTCATTTGGTCTTTTTCGACTACTAGCATCTTCATAAATAAGATGATTTCAAGTTGCCATGAGCAAACGTGCTATTTTTGGATGTTGTTGAAATTTCAATAAAACGCATGCCTCCATATTCGCAATATCTTGGGGAGACATTGGTTCAATTACACGATGTTTACGATAGATCGTTTTTTTCGCTATCATTTTAGCTGCCATTGGGCTTTCTTCGGCTTAAATTACCCCTTTAATAATAGGGTCGTTGAAACGCATTGATTGAAATAACACTTCGCATGTAAGCCAAACTTGGCCACTATAGGTTATAGGATAAGGCGCCATATTTCCCATCCAACCGTTAGGTTCGTTTACACCTTTAAACCAGATACTCATAATTTATACTATTTTGTTTTTATGGTAGAAATATCAACTAAAAAATAATTTAAAAAAGGAAATGATATTCTTGACGGTTCTAGAAAATGTAGATTAAATTTCAAACTATTTTGATAAAAAAAGCGCTTACTTCAAAAAAAATGTACCTTAAATTGAGTTTTCATATTTGTATTTTGTAGCTTGACGATTGATTTTTGAATCTTGAATACCTATCTAAATCATTCATCTTTTTTATATATAGAATATTGCTATCCGAATAATACATTTTTTTATCTGTAAGCGCCCAACCAATTATCTATTTAAGATAATTGGTATGATTATAATGATCAAGAAACTCTTGGGTTGTTTCAATTTCTAATTCAACTTTTTCAATTATTTTATCCATAGCTCCTTCGGTGTAAAAAACTTCATATTTTTGAACGAGACCTTCATATCTATCTCTAGTCGTCCTTGTACTGGTATTCACTGTTTTGAGTCGTTTTACAAATGTTTTAAGCTCTGACAATCTAAATATTTTATCTCGAACATCGCTGCATGAATTATGAATGCGTGTTTTTAACTCAACAAACGCAGCTGTTTCTTGATGTAATTGCGCCAACAATTCTTCGGGGTTATATTCCCGAACAGTGCCCTCAACGATACTGTTGTTAGAACCCAAACGCTTCCAAAGCTTATTTAATTGCTCTAACTTTTTGTTTTTTTCTTTTAAAGCCTGTGCTATAGTTAAACTCATTTTGTCTTCTGTTTAATATTAAATTTATTTTTTAAAGGTTTACATGCGATACCTTAACTTGCCTATCTCTTATAAAATGAAAATCGATGAGCCTATGGTAAATCGAATGCATTTCTAATAAATAAACTTCTTGGTCCCGCTACAAATGAAGCATCCCAGCATTCGCAACGATAAAAAGGAGCTTTTTTAAATCCGGAATTAGCATAAACACCATTTAATAAATTTGCTATTGGAACCCATGGTGTTGTACTTGAGGGTATTGGGGGAATTAAAGCTGGAACCACCGGAACCGCAGCCGGAACCACCGGAACCGCCAAAACCGGAATTGTGGCAAAACAATTAGGTTGTCCAAAAATATCAAAGCAAGGATTCAATATTATTGCACCGTTTATAATTTGATGAGCTAAAAAGTGATGTGTTGTTGCAGGGCCACTAAAAGCAATAATTGGTTTTTTATCATGATTATCACATTTTAGTTTGCACAATTCTGATAATTTCACATCTAGGTAGTTTGCGTAGAAATAATTTGTAAGACCCAATCTATTTATTTTTTTTCTTATTGTACTTGTGTAATTAATTGCAAAAGGAAATAAGTCGATTAAAATATAACCTTGAGATGCTAATTGAAGAAGTATATCAATTTTATCAATTGGGCAACTAGGTTTTACCCAAGGAGCTGGATAAAAAGCTAAAAAAGGCTCTTTTAACCAATTGGTTTGTTTTACGTGAGTAATGTTATAGAAATATGTATTGTTTTCATCACCCCCACATGCATTAAACATTGGGGTTTTTGCTATAGGCCTTGCTTCTCCAATCATAATATATTTGATACATGGTCTTTTATCTAATTTTGATTTTTCGCCATTAAAAAAGGGATGTTCATAATACCATTTATTATTACCATTAGACCTTTGATTCCTTGTATTAACACCTCTAAAGATGTCCAAGTAATCTTCAAACATATTTTCACTTTGTTGATATTCGTCATAATTTGGAATTGCACATTTTGGTGCAGCTTTCGCAAATTCTTTCCACAAATCTTCAAATTCTTTTCTTGTTAACATAACTTTATATTTAATTAATTATTCTTCACAATTTAAAAACAAATCTACAATTTCTACACGCTTAGGATCGAATGTGATAAATGACATCGTATCTCTTAATCCATTATTTCCTTTTAAAAAGTTTCTAATTCTAAGAAGTATTTGCCTAACATTGTCTCTTGCTATTCCTATTTTTTCTGCTTCAAGGTAAAGTTCATCCATGAATTCAAAAAATGATTCATGATCCATTGGACAAAGCATTATAATCAAATTAATGACTCTATAATGACTTGTTGGAAGTTTTAAACTATTAACATCTCTCGAAAAATCTTGTAATTTTTGTTGAATATCCTTCATGTCAAATTCTGTAATTTCATCAATTGATTTTATTTCATCAACTGAACAAAAATTAACCTTAATTCCTCTGTAGCCCTTGTTTATTGAATTCTTAACTATTTTCCAAACATAACCTTCTGGTTTTGCTAAATATTTTGGATAATCATTTTTCACCAATGCAAAATCATGCAAACAAAAAGTCATATCATCCAAATCAAATCTACTAGATCGACACAAGGCCTTTAAATTAGACAAAGAAGCTTCTGGATTTAAAATCTCAGGAAAAAGTTGGGAGAAATCTTTAGTAATCATATAACCAAAGCTAATTATTATAATTTATTAAAAAAAATGATTTTTGAAAATAAGCTAATGAACTATGAATTAATGGCATAACCGATGGCCTTGGAAGTGCTCCTTATTAATCCTTCACTTATGAATAAGGCATCAAGATCTTTTGAAGATAGAAGTCTAATGCGCTGAATTAAACCGATTTTTTGTTCCATGTTTTTCAAATCAGCAATGGTAAAGGAAATGCTATTTAGCAAAGCTATTTGTTCGGTATTTAACAAATGATAAATGTTACTATTCTTTAAAAAATTAGTTCTACTTGTTACATCTGGTGCATGAATTTCTGTTTTGAATAAAAACCGTCTGTGAAAAGCAGCATCAATATTTCCCAAAAGATTGGTAGTAGCAATCAAAATTCCGTTGAATTTCTCCAATTGTTCTAATAACTCAGTTTGTGCTTGATTCGCAAAAGCATCATTGCTCGTATTTATTGTTACTCGTTTATTCATTAAACCATCGGCCTCGTTAATCAATAGTATTATCGGTTCGTTTGATTTTTGCCAATTTTCTTTATAAGCATTGAATACACGACGGATATTTTTTTCTGTTTCCCCAATCCACTTCGATTGAATCTGAGGAAAATTGAGTTGATATAACGTGCCATTTACCGATTTTGTCACTTGTTTTGCAAATTCTGTTTTACCTGTTCCTGGATCACCGTAAAGTAAGATTGAAAGATTTTCATCTTTACTTATTTTATTAGTCAAAGAACAAAAATCAGTGAATGTTGCATCAATTTCAGCTGTGTACTGTAGATTAACTTCCTCCAAATCTTCTCCTTTTATAACCTCATAAAGCGTTTCTTTAGTAAATGATGGAGTTTGGATTGCGAGTTTTTGATACTGTTTACCAATAAGAGACAGTGTTTTTTGTGTGATTGTGGTTCTGATTGAAACCCCATCTTGATCCAGTTGTAAACGAATTAAATCGTTCAATAGGAGTTTATTATTCTCATCTGAAAGCATTAAACTTAAGTCGATTAATTCTTCTGGAATCAATTGCATATCATTCAGAAAAACAGGATGTTGGCCCATTAAAAAACCATTTATAGTTTTGAATAATACTTTAATTTCCGGAGAAGTTAGATTCAATTTCTTGATTTCTTTGCAAATTCCATATTCAGCGAAAATTTTGCCCGTAATGTTTTCAAAATCACGCCAATTAGTGGTAATAGAAATCTCTTTTGAATAAAGATTGAAAAGTTCAATGCATTTTAAAATTCCAACTGCTTTTTCTTTTCCATTATTTCTTGCCAATTTAACGGTGTAATCGTAAGGAAATCGCTTGTTTTTAGCAAGTTCTATTTGATTGCTAAGAATCAATTCGAAAAAGGATTTAATGGACTTTTTGTCATCTAGATTCAGTAATTGTTCATCTATCAGTTCATTGAAATTGACTTCCTTCTCTTCTGTTTTTTGTCTATCAATTAAGTATTGAACGAAACTGTTTTTTAATTTGCTTTCCATATTTTTTTTATTGGTTTTAACTTTTAGTTAGATAAATTACCCCAAACTATTAGGGTTACCTAGATAATCCACTTCCTCCCTATTCCGTGACAAATTAAAATCTATATTTTTTTTGTCACAAATCCATCCGTAACGGATTATGTCTGTAAAACCGATTATTTAAACCTTAAAATCAAAAATTATGAAAAAGTTCGCAGCAGTATTCGTTTGTGTTTTGTTCAATGGTTTCATCGCTATTTCACAAAAAAATGAATGGAGAGATAGACCTGAAATTCAAGTGTTTTTATTAAAAATAGATTCTGTTTTGGAGGTTAAGTTTGGTCACACTATGGAGCCATTTGCAGCATTTGAAGCGGGTGCTTTGAATTATGTGAAAAATGAAGCGAGTCTTCCTGGAGGAACAGATGAGTACATTTACAATGAAGCCTATGCTTACTCTTGTGCTACATTACCTTTTCCCTTTAATGAAATGCCTCAAAGTTACTTTTTAGAAGACGCGACTGAAAAAGAAGATAATGCAAAAATCAACTCTTTTATGGAGCTATTAGATCCTGATAAGTATTGGGTAAGTTATTATGAAATTGAAGGTAAATACTATTATGTGTTGTGTTTAGGTGTCGATCGCGAGAAAACGTATAGAGAAATGGGTTTTGGGAGTAAACCGAAGTGAGGAAATTCTTTAGAAATTAAAGAAATAGAAGTGATTTTTTTCTTTAAACTTCAAAACGTAACTTTTTTAATAAATAGAATTATAGAAAAAAAGACGTAAATGAAACATTGCTACATTATCATAACTTATAATCCGAAGTGCTATGAAAATGTTTGCTGCAATCATATTGTCTATAGTTGTTAAATCTGTTTGTAACGCTCAATCTACTTATGAATCTAGAGAAGCTGTTTGTATTTTAGGTTCTGATTTAATCAATAGGGATCAAGAAATTTCTGATTTAAATGCTATTGTTCGCTACTTAGAATCCCAAAATTATAAAGTGCATAAATTCTTTAATGAATCCAATGATTGGGAAGCAATAAAAAAAGCTTCATTGAATGCAACCATTTTTATTTATCGAGGACATGGAACACATTTAGGAATTGATGAAGGCTTTGGAGGGATTGTTATTGGTGATTTTATATCAGCACAGAAAATTGCGAGTGAATTAAAATTCAATAAAAACCCGATAGTTCTTTTCCCTTCTGTTTGCGGTGGCGCTGGTTCAAGCGCCGGAGATGAAACAGACATAGGAATTCTTGAAGCGCAAAAAAGGGTTATTGGTTCAAGTTTGCCATTTTTTCTTTGTGGAGCGAAAGCATATTATGCAAATAATTACTCGGGAGGAATGTTGAAATTTTTAAATAAATTATTTGAAAACAGTACACTTGAACAACTATTTGAATCGACAGCTTCGCCTTGGAATACCGTAGAAATAAATAAATCTGTTACGGACAAACGTTTAAACTCAAATTTTAAAATTGGCATTGCATCTTTGGAGGGTGGAGGGACATCTGTTGTTACATCAACTAAAAATGGAGTAACAACAACAAAAACAAGGATTGGCATTGCATCTTTGGAGGGTGGAGGGACATCTGTTGTTACATCAACTAAAAATGGAGTAACAACAACAAAAACAAGGATAAGTTGCAAAGGATACGGAATCGCCTATGTTGGTGATCCAAATTACAGAATAAATGGAAGTGTGGTTTTGTCTAAAATCAAATAACCCACTGATTTAGAATATGTTTAAATTTTAAAATTATAAAAATGGAAGTACAAAAATTAAAAAATCGAGTTTTCAGCGGTAAAAGATTTGATAAATATTTATACGATGAAAGTGAAGAATATGACAAACCAAGTTTCAATTACGGATACCCATGGGCAATGGTATATTTTGCGGTTGATACTGAGACAATAATTGCATATGGTGTTGAGCGCGCAAATCAATCCCCTTACGGATTGATGAAAAAAGTAAAAGCTAATTACTTTTCAGTTGATTTTAATATCAAACCAAAAATTATTGAAACGGAGTTTGGGAAAAAAACAACCTACTATGCTAAGAAAATTGTGAGTATAAAATCAATAATAAAAGATGTTAGTGTCACGAGTCCAAATTAGGAATTGTTTATTTATCTATTAATTAAAAAAAAAAGCCATGAAAAATTTAATTTTAGTTGTAGCATTTGTTGGTATTTCTATCAACTCAATTTTAGCATCAAATAACGATACAATCCTTAAATATAAAGGAAAAGTATTAACACAGGTAGAGAAAGAAAATATAATTTCTGAGGTTTATGAAGTCATTGACAGCAATTATTTAGGTATTAAAGAATTCTTAGGATTTGATAATGCAATCGAAGGATATATTAATAAAAAAGTAACTGGAATAAATTCAGATGTTAAATCAAATCTTCCGGATATGTATATTTCAATTTCCTTTGATGAATCGCCATCTATTAAAGAACTAAAAGAATTTGTTCAACAAAGTATTGATTGGCTTAAATCATCGGGATACCCTATCACTCCAGATAGATACCTAACACAATTCGTAGAAAAAGACGAAAGGGTATTCTTGGTTGTCGTTTTAGATGAAACTTATATCTACGAATGATTTTGAGGTAAAAAAAATAACGAAGAATAATCTTTTCATTTATTTTTTCACTTTTTTATTGTAATTATTATCAATTATTCAATGAAACAAAAAACCATTGAGATATAATTCTAAATCACATCATCTAAGTTGTTTAATTACCTATGCTAACCCTTGAATATAAATTTGCATAATCTACATAAGAATCTGCATTTTCATTTTTTAAAATTTGAAATACAAAATCAGGATATTTTTTAAATTCCTCTCCGAAATTTAAACTGCTCACATAACTATGCCCAGCAATAAATTCTTGAATTCCCATCAGGATTGTATAAATCAGATGCTGTTGGAAAAGAACTGTTTGTAAAATTTGTCTCTGAAGGAACGGTCCAAACCGTATTGTCTGATGCTGTTATTGTACCAACTGCCGCAATTCGCACTCCATTTTCGTACAGATTTTCAATTGTGGTTGTAGCCAATCCGATTGTAACAGAAGCAGTTCCTGAATATTCTCCCTCTACATTTTTCTTGCAAGAACTTAGCAAAAGTGAGGATAATAGAGTAATTGAAAAAAATAATTTAGTATTCATAAGTAGTGTTAATTAGATTAGCCAAAAGTAGAGAATACTGTTTGATTAAGAATTTTAAATAGCTTTTGTATTATTCGTCTTAGACGCGAAAACTACTTTTTCCTTGTGCAATGATTTTGATTACGTTTGATAAAGTATTAATTTAGTAAAAGTTCAAAAAAAAAAACAGGGTAAATATGCAAAACTACACACTGAAAATAGCTGAAAACAACGCTCAAGCAAAAGCATTAATAAGCTATTTAAAAACACTTGATTTTGTTCAGTTTACGAAAGAAAAAGATTGTTATGACGAGCTTGATGAAGTCAGTTTAGCAACCATTGAAAGGGGATTAAACGATTTAAGTAGTGGAGCAATTCACACAGATGATGCTGTTAGAAATTCTATTCGCGAGAAAATTTTAAATGCTTAACAAGAGAAATAAAAGGCACACAAATTATCTTTTGTCTTTTAGTTTTTCACTATCAGTCCGCCGCAGCGGATCAGTTCTCCACTTTCCACTTTTATCCAGATAGCTATCGGGACTTTACTTTAAATCTCCAACTTTCATCTATCAGTTCTCCGTTTTTTGCATCTCATTCTTCATTTTACATTCTCCATTTTCCATTCTTTTTTTATCAGTTTTAAAGACTAACTTTGCACCCGTATGAAGCACATCAGAAATTTTTGCATAATTGCCCACATTGACCACGGAAAAAGTACACTCGCTGACCGTTTACTACAAACCACAGGAACAATCTCCGACAGAGAGATGCAAGCGCAAGCCCTAGACGATATGGATTTGGAACGCGAACGAGGGATTACAATTAAAAGTCACGCCATTCAAATGAATTATAATCACAATGGCCAAGAATATATTTTAAACTTAATCGACACTCCCGGACACGTTGATTTTTCCTATGAAGTTTCACGTTCAATTGCTGCTTGTGAAGGCGCTTTATTGATTGTTGATGCATCGCAAGGAATTGAAGCACAGACGATTTCCAATTTATATTTGGCTTTAGAACACGATTTGGAAATCATTCCAATCTTGAATAAAATGGACTTACCTGGCGCAATGCCTGAAGAAGTATCCGACCAAATTATGGAATTGATTGGTTGCGATTTGGAAGACATTATCCAAGCTTCTGGAAAAACAGGACTTGGTGTAGATAAAATATTAGACGCGATTATCAATCGAGTTCCAGCACCAAAAGGGGACGAAAACGCTCCGTTGCAAGCAATGATTTTTGACTCAGTTTTCAATCCATTTAGAGGAATTATTGCTTATTATCGTATTCGTAATGGCGTCTTGAAAAAAGGCGATAAAGTGCGATTCTTTAATACAGGTAAGACTTACAACGCTGACGAAATCGGTATTTTGAAAATGGATTTGTCGCCTCGAAAAGAAGTGCGAACGGGAGACGTTGGCTACATCATTTCTGGTATAAAGCAAGCAAAAGAAGTAAAAGTGGGTGACACGATTACATTGGCTGAAAATCCGTGTGAAGATTCTATCAAAGGATTTGAGGATGTAAAACCAATGGTATTTGCTGGAATTTATCCTGTTGATACAGAAGATTACGAAGAATTGCGTTACTCGATGGAGAAATTACAATTGAACGATTCATCGTTGGTTTTCGAACCGGAATCTTCTGCCGCTTTAGGTTTTGGTTTCCGTTGTGGATTCTTAGGAATGTTGCACATGGAAATCATTCAAGAACGTTTGGAGCGCGAGTTCAATATGACGGTTATCACCACTGTACCAAACGTATCGTACAAATCGTACATGAAAAAGAACCCAGATAAAGTCTTAATCGTGAACAATCCTTCTGAACTGCCTGATCCTTCTGGGATGGACAGAATAGAAGAACCTTACATTAAAGCGCAAGTTATTACTAAATCAGAATATGTTGGTTCGATTATGACTTTGTGTATTGAAAAACGCGGCGAACTGACCAATCAAGTGTATTTAACGCAAGACCGTGTAGAAATTACATTTGAAATGCCTTTAGCAGAGATTGTCTTTGACTTCTATGACCGTTTGAAATCCGTTTCTCGTGGTTATGCATCGTTCGATTATCATCCAATTGGCTACCGCGAATCCGACTTAATCAAAATGGATTTAATGTTAAACAGTGAACAAGTTGACGCTTTATCTGCTTTAGTACATAGAAGTAATGCATTCGATTTAGGAAAGAAAATTTGTTTAAAATTGAAAGAATTGATTCCTCGTCAACAATTTGAAATTCCAATACAAGCAGCGATTGGAGCGAAAATTATTGCGCGTGAAACCATCAAAGCGTTGCGTAAAGACGTTACAGCAAAATGTTATGGTGGAGATATTTCGCGTAAACGTAAATTATTAGAGAAACAAAAAGAAGGTAAGAAACGTATGCGTCAAGTGGGACGAGTGGAGATTCCACAAGAAGCGTTCTTAGCAGTATTAAAATTAAACGATTAAAACAGAATAACATGCTTGATATTTTAAAACACACACATTCAGGTTTACGTTGGGTAGTCCTGATTTTAATGCTTTTGGCAATTGTAAATTCTTTGATTTCAAGAAATTACGAGAAAAAGCATAAAATGATTAATTTGTTTGCAATGATTTCCTTGCATACACAATTGTTAATTGGACTTATATTGTATTTCATTTCTCCAAGAGTTAAATTTGTTGAAAATTGGATGTCTAGCAAAGTTTCAGGAGGAGCTTTTAGATTTTACAATTTGGAACATATTTTAATGATGATTATTGCAATAATTTTAGTTACCATCGGTAGAAAAATCGCTGAAAAACAATCTACAGATATCGATAAACACAAGAAAATCCATACTTTTTACACAATCGCTTTGGTAATCATCATAGCATCGATTCCTTGGCCGTTTAGAACAGCATTGGGCGGAGCATGGTTTTAAGAAAGCGTATTTTAAGTGTTTCCATATTGTTGTTGACAGCATGTGGAAGTGGTGGTTCAAAAAATGATGCTTTACCAAGTGAAACACCTGAAGAAAAAGGAGAGAATTTATACATTCTCAATTGTGCGTCATGTCATGGTGAAGACGGAAAATTAGGTTCTTCTGGAGCTAAAGATCTTTCTGTTTCTAAGTTGAACGACAAACAAATAGAAAAAATCATTCGCAAAGGAAAAAACGCCATGCCGTCGCAAGAAGCGATTTTGGAAACGGATGAAAACATCAAATTAGTAATTGAGCACGTAAAGACCTTGAGAAATAAGCCATAAAGAGATTTGTTACGATCAATGGTAAATTTAATTGGCGATTAACTTCGTTGCTGCTAACGCGGTCTATATAACTTTAAAAAACAGTTAAACACATATAAAAATAATGCAAGAAGGACACGTAACCGTTGATGCTGTTGAAGAATCATGTGTGTTGATTGGGGTTATAACTTCTGAAATCAACGAAGAAACTGCGAAAGAACATTTAGACGAATTGCAATTTTTAGCCGAAACAGCTGGAGCAATCACTATTGAAACATTTACCCAAAAACTACCTTATCCAAACCCAAGAACCTACGTTGGAACAGGGAAATTGGAGGAAATCAGACAATACATCAAAGCTGCGAATGTAGAGTTAGTGATTTTTGACGACGAGCTTTCTCCCTCTCAATTGCGTAATATTGAACGTGATTTAAATTGCAAAGTCTTGGACAGAACCATTTTGATTTTGGACATTTTTGCAAGTCGAGCACGTACTTTTCACGCTAAAACGCAAGTGGAATTGGCGCAATTGCAGTATATGTTACCTCGTTTGACACGAATGTGGACTCACTTAGAACGTCAAAAAGGTGGAATTGGTTTACGTGGTCCGGGAGAGTCTCAGATTGAAACCGACAGACGTATCATTCAAATGCGTATTTCCTTGATGAAAGAACGTTTGAAAGACATCGACAAGCAAATGGGTATTCAACGTAGTAACCGCGGACAATTAGTCCGTGTAGCATTAGTTGGTTATACGAACGTTGGAAAAAGCACGTTGATGAATTTGTTGTCAAAATCAGATGTTTTTGCAGAGAATAAACTTTTCGCAACGCTGGATACAACCGTCAGAAAAGTGGTAATTGACAACTTACCGATGCTTTTAACCGACACAGTTGGATTTATTCGCAAGTTGCCGCAACAATTGATGGAATCATTCAAATCGACTTTAGATGAAGTACGCGAAGCAGATTTGTTGGTGCATGTTTTGGACATTTCTCACCCGAATTTTGAAGATCATTTCAATGTGGTGAACGAAACCTTGGCTGAAATTGACAATACCGAAAAACCAACGATTTTAGTTTTCAATAAAATTGATGCTTATCAGCCGCCAACGAGCGATTTGAACGAAAACGAAGAAGACATCACCTCTTTGGATTCTTTGAAAAAATCGTGGATGGCAAAAATGAACAAAACCAAATGCGTTTTCATTTCTGCACAAGACAAAGAAAACATCGAAGAATTAAAAGAGATTCTTTACGAAGAAGTGAAAACCATTTTCAAGGTAAAGTATCCGTATAATGATTTTTTGTATTGAGAAAGAAATTGTACATAATTGCAGGTTGTAATGGTGCTGGAAAAACAACAGCTTCGTTCAATATTTTACCATCTATTTTAGATTGCAAAGAGTTTGTAAATGCTGATGAAATCGCAAGAGGATTATCTCCTTTTCAACCAGAGAAAGTAGCGTTAGAAGCTGGAAGAATCATGTTGCAACGTATCGATGAGTTATTGAATTCAGGTGAAGATTTTGCTTTTGAAACCACATTTGCAACAAGAAGTTTTAGAAATACTGTTTTGAAAGCTAAAGAAAGAGGTTACATTGTAACGCTTTTATTTTTCTGGTTAGAAAATCAAGAATTAGCTATTGAACGAGTAAAAACGAGAGTTTCGGAAGGCGGGCACAATATTCCAAAAGAAACAATTCGCAGAAGATATATTGCAGGTTTGAAAAATTTATTTGAAATTTACATTCCTTTTTGTGACAGAAATTTTGTTTTTAATAACTCTCGAATTAATCCACAAAAGATATTTAAATACGAGGATGGAAAGCAAATTATTTACAACCAAATAGAATTTGATGAAATCAGAAAACAGTAAAAATAACGACAACGAAAGTTTTACAGAGAAAATCCAAAAAGCGCTAGATTACTCTTACAAAAAACTCATCGAGGACAAAAAACGCTTAGGCCAAAAAATCGTCATTTCTGAAAACGGCGTCATCAAATACATTGAGGCAAAGGATTTGTAAACCACTAAAATTATTGAAAAACAACTGGTTTTATTGTTTTTGGTATTTTCACAATATGGAAAGGTTGTGCTACTTCTAAAGTTGCAGTAAGCGAACCACTTTTTATTATTGATACTGTAATTGAATCTGAGTTTTCAATTATATTTGAAATAGTTATATGATATCCAAAAGTCGGTTTAATAGAATCGAAAACAGCAATCACAGTATAATTATTAAAGTCAATATTGGTCTCAGTTAATGAATTTAAAGTAATACTTTGCATTTTATCGAGAATAACATTAAAATCAGCTTGCGTATAAATTACTAGATTCTGTTCTGTAATATTTTCATCTCCAGTTAAATCTCCCTTACCAATTAAAACTTGGCTAATTTTTCTAGGATAGTTAACTTGATCTTTTTTGTAGCATGAGTATAAAAAAAGAATTGATGCAAAAAGTAAAATGACGTTTTTCATTGGTTTAAATCTTAAAAGTAAGTAATTACTAAATGTAATTAATTCATTGATTTAGCTCCTTATTTGTGATACGTGTTTAATTTGGTTTATATTTTTCGATTTATTGTTTAAAAAAAAACGATTAAAATAAAAAATGCTACCTCCTAGAAAGTAGCATTTTATGAATATTATTTTATTAATTATTTGATTATGTTTAGTTTACCTAAATATTTTTTAGAATTTGAAATAATTTGAAGATTATAATAACCAGGAGTTAAATCTTTAATTTCAATATT
>Ga0247832_1005643_pt1 | contig 14340 bp, 10 predicted proteins | sample LaCruzMarch2015__10_FD_192407 | JGI IMG/M metagenome (GOLD analysis project Ga0247832, IMG submission 192407) | Freshwater microbial communities from meromictic Lake La Cruz, Castile-La Mancha, Spain - LaCruzMarch2015_4m | ecosystem: Environmental > Aquatic > Freshwater > Lake | place: Spain... | reverse complement strand
AGTCGATGAGGGCTTGTGGTAGGTTTTGGGTGTGTCGTAGGGTGCTTATGATATTATTGCGTTGCTCAAGCAATGAAGATAGTTCTTCTCTGCTAAATTGGAACCATCCTGGGCATTTCTTCTTCACGTACGTTTTGGTAGCTGCTCCAGCTTGCTTGACATATTCATTGAATTGGTCGTAGTCGTCGTCGTCATAATCGTCGTCATCTCCGGGACAATAAAAGGATAATAAAGGTTAACAGTCCAAGAGAGTCGAAACGTTTCTCAATTCTCTCATCAATAAAAGGATAATATGTAAAGGTTAACAGTCCAAGAGAGTCGAAACGGTTTCTCAATTCTCTCAAAGAAGTCTTAGATAACTAAAAAGTAATAGTATTCTAAGCAGACAAGAAACAAGAATTAGAGAGACCAGCATTAAAGGGATAATAAAGGTTATCAGGTTTCTCAATTCTCTCAAAGAAGTCTTTGAATGCCTAAAGTGTCATTCGCTTGATCCTGCATGAAAGATGTTTCGTCCCACATGCAGACAAAGTTTTGCGCGACCACATAACAACTTTGTCAAGTAGCTGGCAATGGCAATGAATTCTCGTCCTTCCTCTCCTACTATGGAGTATCAAATTGATCACCTTCAGTTCATGCAAGATCAAGAGCCGCACTATCAAATCAGTGCCGACTACATATCGTCATCCTCCGCTACAATCACGGCAGCAGATCGGCGTGCCCTCTGCTCATGGTCCTACGAGATCATCGAATCATTATTGAACATCAACAGGGAGGTTGCATGCATCGGCATATCGTACCTTGATCGTTTCATGGCCACTTCCTCTCCCAGGGCAAAGGCTGCACTAACTACGAGGCATGAATATCAGCTTGCCACAGTGGCATGTACTTTTATTGCCATCAAGAATCGAGGTGGGGTCAAACTGGGTTCTGACTTTGTTGCCAACGAGATATGCCACGGTCTGTACACGAGTGATGAGATTGATGTCATGGAGATGGAGGTGATGCAAGCATTGACCTGGAAACTTAATGGTCCAAGCCCGCACGAGTTCATTGATGCATTATTGGGGCTTCTCCCAGCCTCCTCTGAAGACGGTAGTTCAGTCAACAACGCATCATCGTCGCTCCTCCTATCAAAACACGCAAAGAACCAAGTAGAGGCTGCTGTCCTTGACTACGATCTTGCACTGCAGTCATCATTATCCCTCGCATATGCTTCAATATTGACATCACTTCAGACTACCAGCAAGATCCTTGATCTCTTCAGTCCCATGGTACTCATCAATTGGATGTTGAACATCAATTCTGTCATGGCTGGGTCAAGAATGGATCAGATTTTTGCCAAGGGTCTAGTGGATGTTGTTCGAACCTCGTGGGGTGATCCTACTTTTGTTGTCACAGAAGATTTGAATGGAGCAATGCCAATATCAATCATGCTCAAAAGTTCAAACGAGTAGAAGAGTCAAGTGGAGTGCTAGTGATTTTGATGTAGTATGTGAATCTACCCTGCTAAGTAGAGTGTAAAATAGTTCAGTTTCAAGTTATGAATCTATCCTGCTAAGTAGAGTGTAAAATAGTTCAGTTTAACTGTTTCTTTATTCAGTGATTAATAATCAATTACAAAAACGACGTGTTAATAACAAAAGTAGAAAGGTAATCTTCTTCACAGCCAGTGCAACAGGGAGTAGATTGCGTGAACAATTAGGAATTCTAATTCTATCTTTTCTATTGCGTACTCTATGATTCGAGGCTCTTCATCTGGGCTGCACGCTCGTTCCGCTGCCATGGACTTCTTCAAAGAAATTAGGATTGGTGTTATGATTGATTACCATACACATTATTTCATCAGCTTTGCTAGTAGATTATCAATCAAATGTCTCACCTATCTTACCTACATTTTGCTATTTACAATGTCTCCGTCCATTATTATCCCTCATGCCATTATAGCTCATCCGCGATGGAGAAATCTAGAACCCTCATTGCCGCATTTACATCACCCTTACCACCATTATTATGCAAACGACCACCATCATCATTTATCCAATCCTTTGGTGGGGTCATCGTTACAGGATCCCATCCATTGGTAACAATTTGTCCTTTTATTGCTGGTCCAGTCCAACTAACTGTATACTCACTCTGTTCATTATTTTCATCCAGAGAACAGAGCAGATTCTTACATTCCGGTTCCTTCATTCCTGTACCCTTTACGACTAATTCCTCAAGTCCATCCATTGATGGTTTTGTTTGACGCCAGTGTTCGGGCACTGCATAATGCTGTTCTTTCTCAAATTCGACATAGTCTACAGGTCGGTAGTGCAGGAAGATACTGGCATAGTAACTACCAATGAATGTTTGTGGTCTACCATGGAAACATTTACTTGATTCGTAGAACAACAAGTCCCCAGGTGCGAGGTAAACCTGATTGGTATTGCCAAGAAAGTCTTCAATTACTATAGGCCATGGTTCGGCATCATCACTTCGATCCACATGAAAGATACCCGATATTATATGTGTGGCAGCTTTATCAATATGCATTAATAAATTGGAATCATTCCTATACGCACGTATCCCATACGCTATACTGGGTATTAGGTCGAGACCACTCCACCATTCAAATAATGGTTGCATTTCGTGTAATATATTAATATTGTCACTGGGCGAACCAATCATAATTGGTCGTGCATGATCTTCACCTTCGATAGTTTTAATAAAGTGTTCTTTCTTCGCCGTACCATGAATGGGTTCTAGTATTTCAGTTACATTGTTAACACAGTCTTCGCCATTATAATTGCATTGCGTACGTTCCACAGTCTTGGCAACACCCAATGATGAATATAGTCGTTCTTGTAATTGTTTAGTTATATGTTCCGGGGCACGGGTTAATCCCCATCCATTTTCGGTATAATTCGTAGCGAGGATGGCCGAGGTCATGAATGCTAGCCAAGCATTATATTTGTCATTATCGTCCCGTATACGTTCAGTCTTTAAGTATATTTATGTATCGATAGCGTCGAAGGGAGCGGGGAGAGTTATATGATGAAATGAGATACATTTGCTGATGATAAAAATGTATGATTCAACAAGCTCTTACCTGCTCGAAGCGTCGATTAAGTATCCGTTTCCAACCCGGTGTATTGGGTACCATGCTTTCTAATGGCCAGGAATATCCTCTGACGAATGAAATATATATATTACAGAGTGATGATGGATGGTGACAAAAAAATGAGGAAAGATGAGAGACGTAGATACTAAGAATCTATATAATAATGTCCCATTGTCCTGAAAAGCTCACAACAACAACACACCGTTTGTGATACTCCTCCATCCGTTCACTTTCTATCATGCCACATTCTCCTCCCAGTAGCAGTAAAGTTGATGCTACTATGAGATAATAGAGCAAGAATTTCATGCTGCCCCCTCAAAAAAATCAAAATCCAACCAGCCTAAACCAAGGACCACCGTGTCTTGAAGTCGAAGTCACCCCACCCAGATGGTTGCCAATACAGCGACCGCCGTAACGGTCGCAATGATGGCGACAATGACGCCGTCGCCATCATTGTTTGTTCGCGGTCTATTATTACGTCCTCGTCACCAACACCGTGACAACAAGAACGTACTCACACCAAGTCGCGCACTCTTTCGTAAGGATGGTCCGAATACATTCGGGGCGGGCGGTGGTAATGGATGGAATTATGATGGTATACGAAACGATGATGATGACGAGTATGATTTATATCGTGACATTTTTGATGATCATGAAAATGAAAATGATGATGAAAATGAAGCATCATTTCGCTTAGCACGAGACTTGGCCGCACGACGGGGTATTAACTTGTCGTCGACGAATAATGGTAATATTGCCAATAATGGCAATCGACGACCAAGGCAACAGAATCGGCAACAACAATTTCCGTTGTCGCGTTCATCTCCGCCATTATCATCATCGTCATCGTCTAGCAGCAGAGGAAGCATGTTCCGTCGGAACAACAACAATAATAACAACAACAAAGATAGACTCGTTAATGGGGGAGGATGGCAAGGAGAGGATCCACGTCTTGGTGGTCGGGGTAGTCGCATCGGTGGTGTTGGTGTTGGTAGTAGCGTGAGCACTGGGGGGTGGCAACGAGGAATGAATAATGTTGAAGGAAGCATGTATGAACCAAAGGGGAATGACGCACAACGTCGACGGCAGCAACAGCAACAACAAAGGGGGAATCGTCCATATCGTACGCCTCAACCTCCACTAACGGGTCCTCCTCATCCACTAGTAGGAGGTCGGGATGATAGAGGTGGTCGTGGTCCGTCGACAAGAATTGATACAAGGTACAATGACAGTAACAATAATGGCAGAGCAAGCTTTGGCAGGGCAGCAAGCTTTGGACGAGGTAAAGTAGGATTAACAAATGATATTCCAACACAACAACAACATCAACCACCAATGTCATATTCGTCAGGGACTGCACCACCATTACGACCACCACCAACGCCATTAGAATGGCAAAGACAACAACAACAACAGATGCAAACGCGACAACAACAACAACAACAACAACGACGACGACAGCAGCAACAGCAGCCAACATCCATGTTCCGTCCTCCCAATATGAATGGCAATGATAGTAATTACTTTAGCTATGATGGACGTAATTCAAAAGAGTCGGCATCGTGGGCAACATCACGACAGAAGATGACATCATTATCAGAAATTGCATCATGGGGTGATGACCGTAGTGGTGGTCTAGGTGGTAGTTTTGATGGAAGGATGGTCGATATACCCCCTCCTCAGTGGCAAGAGCAGCAACAACAACAACAACAGCGATCTTCATGGGGGTATGCTGCATCAATGGGTAGACAGCCGCAATGGTCACAAACACAGCAGATACAACCGCCATATCAACAACGTACACAACAGAGGCAGTATCAGCAACAGCAACAACAGGGGCAATTTCAACAAAGGCCAAGTCCAATGGCACCGCCGGCATATTCCGCTTATAGACAGAACAGACAGCAGCGTCCAATTTCGTCAGTCCCATTATCACTCCTTGCCGTTCAACCACACATTGAGCCAATAGATCGTGATCGCGGTGGTGGTGGTGGCAATTTTGGTGGTGGATTAGGTAGCATTAGTGGTGGCGGTGGTGGTGGTCCATCTTCTTATTATGGATCATCATCGTCATTTATTTCGTCGCCATCATCATCGATGCCATTGCCATTTCAACAGATGGATCCCTCCGTCTTTCGACAGCCCTATCAGGGTGAGAGTGGTGGAGCGTCACGACAACCGCAAGGATGGCAAGGGCAGTCTCAACAACAACAACAACAACAATCGCAACCACAGCAACAGCAATTGCAGCAGCCATCAAAGCAGCGACAATCATCATCTTTCCAACCACCGCCGTTCCAATATCAATCACAGTCTGACTTTCGACAGCCATATCAGAGTGGAAGCGATGTTTATTATGGCCCTCCTCTACCCATGATGGGCTTCTTTGATGAGTCGCCCCCGGGCTACGGTCAACCGTCAGAGTCATTCGGTGACGGGATGATGCCGCCAATGATGATGATGATGGGAATGCCACCGCCGCTGCAATCTCAGCAAACGACGAGAGCGAAACCAACTAAAATGGAAGAGAAGGGCATTAAGGTTCCGAAAGATCCTTTCGTTGAACGTCAAAAGAGCAAGAGCCGGATAAATCAGTCATCATCGATTAGCAGTAGTAGTAGGAGTAGTAAGGCTCCAAAAGAAGATTCTGAAATAAAAACACCACCAAAAGGAGAATCTACAATGAAAATACCCAAGGATCCTTCGTGTGAAGAACCAAAACGACGTGGTAGGCCACAAAAGATCGAAGTAGCCGGTAAAAACTATAGTGATACAAAGGTACCAAAGGATCCATTCCTCGAGCGGCTACCACAAACGAAAATTCTGGATACTAATATAACGACCATGATAAATGATGCGCTTAACTCTCCATTGAATGACGTCAACGGCACAGGCAGTGGCATTAAGAGACCAAAGGAACCGATCATGACCTTGAAGCGAAAGCAAGTACAATTATCACATCCAACAACTACGGCAGCAAATGCTGATGAGAAAGATGGCTTTAACTCTGGATTACCTGGTGGTGTTGGTGTTAGTTTTGGTGTTCGAATGGAAGAGGATATGACAACAGAGGAATTTTCATCCTTCTTTGGCGACAAGTCATGATATATATAATAATATATATGCATCAACAAGACGATTTTGCTGTAAAATTAAAGTGTACACAATATTTGACATATTATATATTTATATACTCAATACGTGGTAGTACCGAGTATGATGACTTTTCATCAACAAATAATAAAATAGCTTCTTTTATTTCGGTTGTCATTTGCCAATGGAGATTGCACCATCCAAAAAAGTGATTGTTGTTGTGAACCGAAATTAAGACTTTTGTGCACATTATTTTTTGTACAGCACATTATCACCTCTTCTCACCTCCACCCCCATATATCCCATTCATATATCCAAATTCAATCCGTCTTATCTGTCTCCTTCCCAGTACTAGTTACTGGACTACTACCACCATCACGCTTTTGTTGCATATTATTCCATGCATTTTCGAACATGGATATTGAAACTAATAATCCAGTCGAGAGGAATGCAAGTACTATCATATGAATACGTGCAACATCCATTATACCCATTGTTCTAGGTGTATTAAATAATAATATATTATAGTGCAGTGTGTGTGGAATGAAGTAATTGAAGTTAGACACAAATTTTGTTGTCAACAACATAGTAGGAATCATGAAAAAAATTGGGAGCACAATATAATAAACCAATGCCGGCATGAATGGCGGCATTGGTTTCTGTTGATTATCATATGATTTTTTTTTAACAAAATGACGATGATGATACTACTAACCTACTTACATGACCATTAACAGCAGTACTATAATTGTTGCACGGATGTATGGGATGAGGGCGATACCACCTCCTGGTTTCAACAATTCCTGGACGATTGACATATCTATTATCTACTAGTGTTCAAGGATGTTGGAAAGAGGAAAGAGGAGAACAAGTATCACTAAAAATCACTAAAAAAAGCGGGATCGAGGATAGGGGAGTGACAGACAACCAACATGGTGGTTCAATTCTAATGGGTTAGTAATAAATATTACCATTTTAATGTGTGTGCGCGTCTGCCTCTGTCATCCTCCCCACTGTTTCGGAAGAATTTCATATTGCTCTCGTCGAAACAGCGGAGAGGAGGTACAGACGAATCATCTAAATCATCATGTCCGGGTCGGGCGAGTCATCATCGACTTCTTTGCAGCAGCAGCAACCGCAACAACAACAGCAGAAAGGTCGAGAACGACGAAACGCAATCATCGAGCGGAACTGCTGCCAAGGAGGGTTCTGCGAACTTGTCCTCTCGGGCACCAGCGATGACTCTTCCTCCTCCACCAGCAACAACTATAGCGGCAGCAGAAGCAGTAACAAAGACATGTTAAAATCGCTCAGTAAGCGTGAGAGGCGACTACAAAAGAGTCGTGAACGCGATAGTGCCATCCGGCTACTGAAATGGGTGCTAACCGAGGAGGAATATTCCGCATTAGAAGAGACGGGGGATTTGGTACGGTTGAAGGTGAAGGAATGTCCAGGGGATGCAAATAATGTTGTTACTGCCACCACTGCCAATAATGTCACCACTACTAATAAATGCAACAATGCTGCTGCTGTAGGATGTTGGATCGATGGAGCATCTGTCATCTTGGCAAAGAGAGAACATCGTCCAGTCTTGGCGCGTTTGGCCTATGTCGAGTTTCAATCATCCCAGTCATTGGAGGCTTATAGTAACAACAGCACCAATGAAGGAGGAGGAGGTGACGACATGGCAAATTTCAAAATGTTTAACGATTCATGCGAGCCATGCGCTGTTACTGAACCATCCTATGCGGGGAATGACAATGATGTCATTGTCTGTAGAATTTGTTTCAATGTTTATAATTTATTAAGTCAAGCTCGAGACTTTTTGGCATCCATTCATGCAGAGGAGGCTGAAGGTCACAACAGTATTGAAACAGCTGTGGGTGTCGTCATTGATGAGAAAGAGGATACAGAACAAGACAATAATGCATGTAACAATCAACCACCGGAGAATGAAACTGCGGCCGGTAATTCAGATGCGATCGTTGAAGGAGGAGATGTGCCTCCAAATTTGCTTACAAGGTCCTCCAGCGAGGGACCGCATAGTCCCAAGTGGACGACGAGTAGCACAACAATGGTAGCAAAAGAGCCACTCACGAGATCGGCCACATTTCATGGTCCGATCTCACCCAGCAATGCCAGTGAGAGTAAGAAATCAAAGAGGAAAGCAAAACGAAAGGAGAGAGATCGGAAGCAAATGGAGGAGAATGCCAAGATCTTCATCCTTGTTGCCGAGTCTGACGAGGTAAGTCGTAGCTGGACCTTTATTTTTTCTGTCATCTTCGTGTCATCATTCAATACGTAACACAAACATTAATCGTTTCTTGCTATGGCTATTTCACTCACACAGACAACAAACAAATTAGCCAAACGCTTGCTGGAGCAGAAGGGATACACCGTTGAGTCTGTAACCAACGGCGTTGATTGTTTCAAGGCACTACAGAGCAAGGAATACGCGATCCTTCTTGTGAATGAGAACTTGAACGGGAAAGATGCATTGTCGATTGGGCTGTGGGTTAGACAAAACGAGGCAACAACAGCAATACGTCGTCAAGCGAAAATGAGAGTTCTAGTCGTAGTGCGAAATATCCTCTCCGTGAACTATCATGCCTACGAAGCAGTATTTGTTGATGGATTTTTGCCCATGCCGTTGGAGGGATCCAAGCTCGTGTCGTCGATTCAGAAAGCCGCAGGCCACTATCAAGAGTCAATTCTACTTGCAGAGAGATGCAAACAAATCGCCGATGCAAATAGTGCGCCCGGGGACTATCCACCCACCACGGACGCAGCAACAACAATGAAAGAGAGAGAGCAGGCCGAAAAGCAGATTCAAAAGGATACCGACAGCTTTGGCAACAAAGGGCCAAAAGCACCATCTGCGAGGAAAGCTCCTTCTAAGGGCCTGTCAATAAAGAGGAAAAAAGATCCTGTCGCATACGAATCAAAATTCCAATACGATGAAAATACTTCTTTCCCTTATACAATTATAGAAAATCGCTCGGACGAGTCAACGTCAAAGAATCCACTCAGCACCACCGAGGAGGTCCAACAGACGCCGTGGTGCAATCTGATTGTGTGTCAAGACGTCTTTGATACCTACGAGCGATTCAAGATATTCTTTCTACCCATGGTGTCACGTTATGCCGGAATGAAAATTCTTCTATGGAACTATCCTGGACAGGCTTTCACGTCGTTCACTGAGGACGCTAATCTCAACAACAAGTATCACGCCGACTGTTTGGCGAAGCTATTGGATCATCTAAAGCAGGACACTGGGCATGGCCAATTCAGCTTAGATCAACGGTTTTTCATCTTGGCTCATGGGAGCGGTGCAGCGATAGCGACGTACTTTGCGGCGACTCAGCAGCTGTCGAATCTGAAAGGAATGATCCTTGTCAACGGCCTGTCCCACGTGGATTCGCATTATGCATCGGTCTTTCATGACTGCAGGAATGTATTCTCATGCTCTCCTGAAAGTCGACCAGACCTCCCGGTTTACTTTTATGCACGATTTCTATTCTCTCCGAGCTATCTCAGCAAGACCACCTCGTCACTTGCTTTGAATGTGTACACTGCTGTTCATAACCCCATTACGCTCAACGGGAGGAAGCGCTTGTGCCAAGGTGTGCTCAACCATGTGGATACCCGACCATTGTTGAAGGATATTGGGTCGCCTATCATAACAATCCACGGGGAAAATGACGCACTCGTTCGTGCAATACATTCGTCAGAATTTCTTCAAGGCAGGCGGGGTTGCTCGACAATACCCCAAGCTCTTCGTGGAGGAAATAGGACTGCGATTGCCATGATGAAAGGAGGTCATGAATTATTTCAAGAGAAGAAGTATCACATTTCCTTGCTCGTGGAGCAGATCCTCACGGGCTATCATGACAAGGTCCGTATGCAACGCCCAACGGGTGACTCGGCATTACAGGAGTTGGAACCATACGACTACGAGAACAACTTTGATGTCGACGTACAACAGCCTGCAGCTGCCACGAAGCAAGTAGAAGATAACTACCTTGACAAAGTCATCCAAGAGGGTAGGGACGGACAATCCTCGTCGTGGGAAAAGTATCACGAGGAAATCATGACGGATCAGAACAACAAACAAAAAGATAAGAACACGAAAGCAGCCGTCGTTGTTGTGGAAGGAAAGAAGGACTTTGACCCGAATGAGTACCCCGAAGTGAAGGAGTATATGGCATGGCGAATCAAGCGTCAGAAGAAGCGTTTAGCGGAGTTGGATCGCTCCGCTCGGATCATCCAAAGTGCGCTTCGCTGTTTTATGGCGAAGACTATGCTCGGCCGGATAAAGAAGGAAAAGGCCGCAATTTTAATACAGCGCTGCACACGTGGAATATTCGGACGCGAGATTTATCGCCAAATGAAGAAGGAGCTATGGGCAGCCATGTTGGTCCAGCGGGCTGTTCGTGGACACAGTGGACGGTGCACTTCGTATCAAAAGCGTATGGAGCGGAGGGCACAAGTTAATGTCGCGCGGATGATGCGTGGGTTGTTTGCTCGTCGGAGATTCCTCGCCGTCTGCAAAAAACGAGAATATGCTGCGACTAATATAGAAAGCTTGTGGAGAATGCACGCAGCAATCGTATTGAGGAGGGCTCACCGACAACGGAGGGAAGCATCCACGACGATACAAAAACTGTATCGAGGACATCTCGGACGGAGAAAGGCTGTGCTAGAGAGGGACAAGTACATTTTCAGTCGCAGTCAGAACAGTGGAATCGAGTTGGGGCGTCAATTACTAGCCGAACACAAGCTCCACGCTACAAAGTTGCAGTCTGAAATTTCCCTTCTCAATCAAGAAAAAGACAAGATGGAGAAGCAGATTGAACATCACCTCACCGAGATTGCCAACTTTGAACGCACTGTATCTGATTTGGAGAAGAAAATGCACAATCTCGTTAGCAAGGTCGACACTCAGCAAACAATAGCAGGGGCCAGCATTGCGAGTCCGAAAGATGCAGGCGTGCGAGAAGAGAAACGACGTATGGACGAAGAGTTTAGCGAGACGCTCGTGAAGATATCTGATCGAAAGGATAAGCTTGAAAAGTTAGAGAAGACGTTTGAGCAACTGTTGAGAGATCGTGAATATAAGTTTGGGCAATTAAAAAATCTTGAAGGGAAGCTTGCGGTGTTGCTAGATGCTCAAGACGCAGCCTTGGAGGGTATTCGCAAGAAGCAGGAACAACGAATTGACAGCGTCATGTCGTTTGATCCTGTGCCACACCACTCTCATCAATCCCCTTTACTGCCCATGCAAAAGTCACCGAGCTTTCGTTCTGCCGCGGCACCCTCGTCAAGGAATGATGTTGCTGCTGTTACAAACAATCAATACTATTCTGGGCCTTCCGAGAAGGATAAGATGCAGGCCTCTCAATTGATCGACTCGACTGAAACTATGTTAAAGTTTGGGTTCATGAGCATGAGTTTGACATACTTCAGCACACTGAACATGATGCGGGCTATGCAACGAGTAGCAGCGGTTGACACCGTAACCGCGGCTGTTGTAGACGGTCCACAAGGCACCAACGCTACCTCTACCATGCCCTCACTGCCGTCTAACAATACAGCTGTGAGAGTGGAAACGTGGAGTATCAACGATGTGTCGCGATGGCTTACTTCGATTAGTCTATCACAGTACCAATCTGCATTCAAGGAGGGTGCTGTGGACGGGTCGTTCTTGTGCGAATTGACCGACGACGACTTGAGGAACACGCTAGGTGTTGAGCATAGACTACATCGCAAGAAAATACTCTTTAGCATTCGATGTTTGAAGAACTACGCAGACGCTCAGGTTTCTCAGGTACCACCACTTCAACAAAGCAGCGGACGAAGCGCAGGGGGGACCTCGCCTAGCTCTGCAGCCAATCACGATGACGACGACAAAAGTGTCGGGAATTACTTGAACCCATATCAAGACCGAAACCACGGCTCACTTCCAGATTCATCACCAGCGAGGTCAAACTCTGTGCTAGACATATTAACTCCGAAGAGATCAAACTCATTGACTCCGACTCCAAGTACGACGGCGACACCTAAAAAGGTGCGTCATTACTTATGAAACTCAGATTTTGTTCTTTACATCCCCGTGACTAATCAATTTCACTTGCCCAGTCATTGATTCTTCTCGGCAACTTTGAACAGCTTCGAACATGGGTTCGCCATCAAAAGTACGACAGCGTTCGGGAGGCACTAGAGAATATGCCAGACGCACCTTTTCCGACGAAGCATATTCGGATTCAATTTGTCGAGGAGATCGGGACTGCTTACACCGATCAGTACGATCGCGAACCGTTCAATCTTAATCGGGTTGACGAGCATGGCAATACACTGATGCATATTGCAGCTCAAACGGGAAATATCCGAATAGGCAAGCTCCTAACTCGAAAGGGTGCGAATGCCAATCATCAGAATAAGCAAGGACAGACACCTGGTCACTTTGCTTGTGCATACCAATTCTTCGACTTTGCTAGCTGGCTATTTGACGAAAAAGGTGCTGGTGCGGACGATCTGTTGCAGAATATATTTGGCCTCGGGCCTTACGATGGCTTGGAGGAATGAAGTGGAGCATTGATATAACGAACACTTTTTCAGTCATTTTACTCTCTAAATTATAAGTTATTTGAGCCCGCTTTTCAATACTGCTCTCTGTCAACAAGTTTCTCAAGGGCAATTTGACCAAATGAAAATGAGATAAACAAAATCTCCATGACTACTCAGTTCTACGACCTTGTGTAGTGCATACTGGATTTTTCCACCACAGCATGGATTCCGTCATCTACTCCTCCTCCTCAGAGAGGTATGGTAAGCTGCTCCAAACGGAATCGGGGATATGTACATAGTACGTAAGTTTCGTTAACCTCCCAACACCACCTCCTGCCTCTCCTAATCTCAAACCCAATTTCAACACCGCATACTATCGCATCCAGCAGTTTGTCACGCATCATCAGGATCAACGGATGCAAATATTGTCCGGGAGGATTTAGTATTGTCGAAAATCCGAAATAGAGGACACAAGACAACGAAACGTGTTGATAAAATCAGGTTATTGTAATAGTAATAATCACGTTGATGAAAGTAATGTGTGAATTGTGTGTCGAAGAATTAGCAAATGTGAAAGATGACGCTGACAGCCATGACGAATCACCATCGTCGTTAATTAGGCCAACAATAATTATTAGGGTTGTGATCTATATTATCATATCCGCAGGAATTACATTGGCTGGATGGAGGAAGCAATCAATTATACTGGCAGCGACTGGATCAATAATATTATTTGCTGTACTAGTTGCAGAACTATTCTTCCACAAAAGAGAACAACAGAGAATTGGTAGCAACAAATTACCCATTCTTGAAAAGAAAACAACGAGAATGAAAAATGAAGTACTACTACCCATTGTCGCAGAGGAAAAGGTATCCGAATTTAGTAGTCTTATTCATTCAGACTCATTGGCTGGTAGTGGATCTGACTCTGATTTTGCTGATAATTCTATAATACTTACCGAGGGGTATCTACGAAAATTGAAGTATGATTCATTGCAGAAATATGTCAAAGATTGGTGATAACAAATTCCGAAGATTATTTTTGAAGCGACGTCTTTTCAAGCTGAGTATCATACTTTTTCTGTCACTGTTCTTGCCATGGATGAAACATAAATAATGTGCACTGATAGATCCACTGAGGAGTATTGCAGTCTTAAGAGTTTAATATAACAACGAATCTGGACTCTACAATCTGCCCCTCTATCTATTTTTTTCTGGAGGAGTGAGTACAACCTACCTTCTTCCTCTAGTCTGTCCTGCATCTTTTGGAACGATTAAATTTAGTCAAACGGGGATTTGTGACATTGGCACGATATCTCTGTCTCTCACTGTTTGGTTCTGTGAAAGGGAACTCCTGAACATTTTGGAACGATTCATTTTCACGCCTATTACTAGTTCCTCTGTGTATGTAGTACCTAGGTCAACGCGTAGCATGAATGGACACCCTGTCGTCATCGCTGCGCATAAACCACAACAACATTGTTTGCAGCAACAACAACAACATTGCGTCAAGTAGTAAGCATGAGTACTACCATTCCCATGACGGAGGATGCAAGCGGTTGGATCGATATTGAGAA
>Ga0247832_1005632_pt1 | contig 14369 bp, 8 predicted proteins | sample LaCruzMarch2015__10_FD_192407 | JGI IMG/M metagenome (GOLD analysis project Ga0247832, IMG submission 192407) | Freshwater microbial communities from meromictic Lake La Cruz, Castile-La Mancha, Spain - LaCruzMarch2015_4m | ecosystem: Environmental > Aquatic > Freshwater > Lake | place: Spain... | reverse complement strand
ACTGGTTCTCAATTCTGAATCCAGCATCTAACTCCATTTTGTATCCATCAATTGGAGGTAGTTTTGTATTTACCGATGCTTTTAGAACAAAAATGCCAGATTGGTTTACTTTTGGTAAACTTCGTGTATCGTGGGCTCAAGTGGGACTTACAGGAAATTTAGGTGCCTATCAGACCACTCAACCTTATGGATTAAATTCGGCAACACACCTAGGTACAAATATGGCAAGTTTTGCTAATAAAGGAACGATTGCCAATCCTTTACTTTCACCAGCATTATCAACAGAAATTGAATTTGGTGCTGATTTGAAATTCTTTAATGGAAAATTAGGTCTTGATATTGGTGTTTATAATCAAACAACTACCGATGATATTCTCAATGCCACTATTTCACAGGCTTCGGGGTTTCAAAGTACGTCGGTTAACGTAGGAAAAATGCAAAATAAAGGTGTTGAAATTCTATTATCAGGTTCTCCAATTCGTACCAATGATTTCGAGTGGGATGTTTCATTAAACTTTGCAAAAAATAACAATAAAGTCATTAGTTTGATTGAAGGCTCAACTGAACTTGTATTTGAAGAATCAAGAACACGAACAACCTACATCAAGCATATTGTGGGTAACCAATATGGAACAATTACTGGTGTTACTCAAAAAATGATTAATGGACAACCTGTATTTAACGCTGAAGGTTTACCTGTTCGTAATGATAACTACGAAACTATTGGTAGCTCAGTAGCTTCTTTTACAGGTGGTATCAATAATAACTTTAGTTATAAAGGGTTTAACCTAAGCTTCTTGATTGATTTTAAAGTTGGTGGAAATATTCATTCAGGTACTAACCAAAGATTAGACCAATGGGGCTTCTCGCAAAATTCACTTCAAGGTAGAGATGGTGAAGCACCACTCTCAATTTCGGGTGTAAATGAAAAAGGCGAACCACTTAAATTGACGTTAACACCTAATCAAGCACGTAATTATTGGAACGCTTTGGGTGACAGAAATGCCGCAGCTTATATTTATTCAGCTAGTTTTGCTAAGATTCGTCAGTTGACATTTGGTTATAATTTGCCTTCAAAAACAGTTTCTAAGACTCCTTTCCAAGCAATTGGTTTTTCGATTGTGGCAAGAAACTTAGCTGTTCTTTGGAAAAAGATTCCAAATATTGACCCTGAATCTACTTACTCGTTTAATGGAGGTGCTCAAGGCTTAGAATATTTTGCTCTGCCAGCAACCAGAAACATTGGTTTGAACTTGAACGTAACTTTCTAATTTATAATTTTGAAAAATAAGAATATGAAAAAATTAATTATTGGTGTATTTTCTGCATTGCTTCTAACAACAGGAGGTTGCGATACAGATGCACTACACAATCTAAATATAAACCCGCAAGCTCCTAATACCATAGATATGAATTTCCTGATGACGTCAGCTCAATTAGGAACAGCTTCTGGTGGTTCAAGAGGTGATAACCGTTTTATTGACTGGAGAACTAACATGGGTGTATGTGCTCATGCAATTCAACAGTTGGCAAATACAGGAGGTGGTATCGCTTCGGGCGATAAATACATTGATAACTTCGAAGCAAATGCAGCACCTTGGGATTTTCTTTATAACGATGTGCTTCAAAACTTAGCTGAAATTATCAGACAAACAGGAAAAGGTGGATTTGAAGAAGGAAGAAGAGTAAATATGCGTCAGGCAGCTCGTATTTTGAGAGCATATAATTTTCAACGGTTGACAGATTATTATGGAAATATTCCTTACGATGAAGCTATAAAAGGTGTTTCGGATGGTTTGTTTTTTCCAAAATATACACCGCAATCGTCAATTTACGCCGATTTGTTGAAAGAAGTGTCAGAAGCTACTACTGCTTTAAGTACTTCTGCCCCAGATGAGGGCTTTGCTGCTGCAGATTTGTTCTATGGTGGAGATATTACAAAATGGAAAAAATTTGGAAACTCTTTGCTTTTAAGAATGGCAATGCGTGTTTCTAATGTTGATGCGGCCAAAGCAAATCAGTATGCTACACAAGCGATTGCTGGGGGCTTAATGACACAAGTTAGTGATATGGCTCGTATTAAAATGGCAACTGGTCCAAGCCAATGGACAAACCAAAATGGTATTTCAAGAGCATTTTTGGCTGGAGATGGCGGACAACCTTCGCCATTGTCAGCTACTTTGGTTAATTGGTTGAAAGCTAAAAATGACCCAAGATTGATGATTTATTCAGGAGGTATTGGTGGAAAAGACAAAGTGGCAGCTAATCAAAAAGGTTTACCAAATGGCTTAGATGCAACAACACTTCAGACATTTTTAGGCAAGGCAGGTACAAATCCGATGGAAGAATTTTCAATCGTAAATCCAAAATTATTGGATATTGATGATGATTACGTTTTCATGAATTATTCAGAGGTTGAACTTTTGTGGGCAGAAGCAGCTGAAAGAAAAATAGGTGGTGCAACTGATGCTGCCGGACATTATGCTAAAGGAGTGAAAGCAGCTTTGCAACAATGGTCTAACTTCGATGCTTCGTTATCAGTTTCAAACGCCAGTGCTGATAATTATGTAACGGCTAATCCTTACAAAGGCTTAGAGTCTATCGGAGAGCAAATGTGGGCTTCTAAGTTTATGAACTGGTGGGAAGCATGGGCAGATTGGAGAAGAACAGGTTTCCCCAAATTGGTTCCTGTAAATTATCCTAATAACATTACTAATGGTACAATCCCTCGTAAATTGAGAGTGCCAACTGGCGAAGTTGCTTCAAATGGAGCTAATTTCAACGCAGGTGGTTCATTGCCAAACGAATTAACCACTCGTGTTTGGTGGGATGGTGGAAAATAATATTTTATATGCTAACACAAAAAAGGAGTAGGCGTAAGTTGACTCCTTTTTTGTTTACAAAGCTTTTTTAAAACTTGAAAATCTTACAACTTTGATTGTTTAAAGCTACAATTAATTTATTGCCAAGTACTATCATATCTCTCACTTCTCCGTCAATAAATAAACCTGAATTTGTAACTGTTTGGAAGTTTTGACTACCTATATTCCTCAAAACAAGTCCTTTTGAAGCATTATGGCGACCCATTTGTGGTTTTAATACGTATATATTTCCACCTATAATAATGTCTTTTTTGCCATCTTTGTCATAATCAATAATCGAAATCCCAAAAATCGGTGAAACTTGGGCTTGAATCGGTAGAGGAGAAAACTTGAAAATGTGACCCTCATTCCAAAATATGCCGCTGTGTAGTTCTTTAGCATCATATTCGATTAATGATTCTTTTGGAAAATCAGGAAATAAGTCTTTGAATTGCATTTTTGTAAAATCAACATACTTCAAAGATTTGCTTCTAATAGACGGAATTTGAGTAGAAAGCTCGATTTTTGAAGCAAACGGAAAATTTTGTGAGTCCATCGGTGCTTTCCAATTGATGATAAATTCGCTTTTACCATTGTTATCAAAATCACCGACTTGCATGGTAAGCGGTAAAGTTACTGAAGGCTGAAATTTAGAATTTAAGCCCCAATTCCCAACTACCAAATCTAAATCTCCATCGCCATCAAGGTCTGCCGATTCGATTCTTTGCCACCAACCCGATGAATTTTCAATGGCTGTACTTTCTTCAATGATTCCATTATTATTTTTGAAGATTTGTGCAGGCATCCATTCACCAACAATTACGAGGTCTTGCCAGCCATCTTTGTTAATATCTACCCAATTGGCATCTGTAACCATACCAATATTACTCATATTTTTAGGGGTAACATCTAGCCAATGCCCGCCGCCATTTTGCAACAAATAACTTTTGGGTTTCAGACCATAATTCCCCGGAACTGCCCTTGCACCGATAAATAAATCTTCAAAGCCATCATGATTAAAATCGGCTACTTCGAGTGTAGAAAAATTGCCAATTACAGGCGGAATACGGTTCGGGTCAACTGTAAAATTGCCTTTTCCGTCGTTGATATAAAGTCTAATGATATAATTTATTTGGTCGATAAGTTCATTGCTTCCTGAGCCAATTACTAAATCTTGGTCGCCATCTTTGTCAAAATCCAGAAATGCGGCACAAGTGCTTTCAAAACCTTTGTCTTTGCTAAATGTGGCTTGATTTACTGGTGTAAATTTGCTATTTGGTGTTTGAAAATACATTTTATCGGCATCATCTCTTGCTCCCAAAAGTAAAATATCTTCCAAACCATCTTTATTTATATCTTTTTTTAAGATTTTTGGACCTTGGTTAGAAAGCATACCGAGTAATAATGGCTCTTGATTGAAATCGTTATAAACGTTTTCGTGATGAATGGCGTTCGGTATAATGTCTTCCAATTTGAGTTCTACAAAAGGATTCGAACTTTTTATTTCAGTTTTAATTGGCGTAGCATTCGCATTTTTTTGGTCTAAAATGATGGTTTTATTGACTGAAATATTTTTAATAAATTCTGCTTTTCCGTTAGGCCAAATTACTTCTAGTTCATCAATGTTTTTTATTTGCCCTAAACCAAAAACCAACGAAGGTTCGATACTACTTTGAAAACCTCGATTGGTGTAATTTTCTTTCACCCAAAGTTTGTTTTTAGCTTTGATTTTTACCTTTGCCCCAATACCAAAAGTATTATTAATATCGCCTTTCAACTGAACTTTTATATAATTATTGGTAGAATTATTCTTATAAATCGAACATTTTTGATTGACATTATTAAGCAATAAATCCAAATCGCCATCATTATCTAAATCGGCATAAACTGAGCCATTCGAGAAAGTTTTTTCTCCCAAACCCAAAGCGTTGGCTTGGTCTTTAAATTGCAAATCGCCACTCGAAACAAACGCCCAATTACTCAAAGGCGTGCTTGGTAGTTTATTAGTATATTTAGTGAAATCAAAACCTGAAGTTCCTGCATTACGTGGAATTTTTTCTTGCTCTGAATACTCCCGAAAATCGCCATCCATGATGTCTTTATAAATACCATTTGATACAAAAATATCATTGTTTCCATCATTTTCAAAATCAAAAATCAATGCTCCCCAACTCCAATCAGTTGCTCCGACACCTGCCAAATTACCAATTTCTTGAAAATACCCCTTACCGTTATTGAGTTGCAAACAGTTTTGAATCATCTGATAATGATAATTGGCTCTGTATTTATAATCTTCGAGGTGATAAGGGTCAAAACCAATGACTCGTTTGATGCGGTCATTATCTGCCGCCAACATATCGGTTGTAAATACTTCTGGAAATCCATCTCCATTTATATCGGCAATGTCTGCTCCCATACTCGACACTGAACAGTAATCAATTCGATTGTTGAGGTCTTCTATAAATTTACCATTTCCTTGATTTAGATATAAATAATCTCGCTCAAAAAAATCGTTTGAAATGTATAAATCGGGCAAATTATCATTATTTAAATCGCCAACGGCAACGCCCAAACCAAAACCAATGACACTCGAATATATACCCGCTTCGGTCGTGACATCGGTAAAAATATTGCCATCATTTCGCATCAATTTATCACCTCCGAGTTCATCGGGGGTTTCTCGCATACTGGCATAAAGTTCAATTTTTGATGGATTTTTAAAGCTATTATTTAGAATATAACAATCAAGGTCGCCGTCGAGGTCGTAATCAAAAAAGGCTGCGTGCGTGCTAAAGCCTTGATTATTAAGATTATATGCTTTGGCTTGTTCGCTGAAAGTGCCATTTTTATTATTGATAAAAAGCTCGTTTTCTTTATTATCACCTTTAATATCGCCCGAATTGCAAACATAAATATCTAACCAACCATCACCATTGACATCGGCTATGCTCACGCCCGTACTCCAACTTTTTGTACCACCAACTCCTGCTTTTTCGGTAATGTCTTCAAATTTTAAATCACCTTTGTTGAGATATAATTTATTTATGTTTTGGTTTGAAGTAAAATAGACATCGGGTAAGCCATCATTATTAATATCGCCAACTGCTACACCACCACCGTTATAGAAGTTTCGGTAGGTAAAAATATTAAAATCTTTGGTGTCAACTACCTTGTTTTCAAAGTCTATTCCAGTATCTTCTAATTTTTCAAAGACTTGATTTACAGCACTTTTATCGTTTTTACAGGAGGTAAAAAAACAAAAATTGAACAATAAAATGAAAGCTAAATAACGCATAAGAAATTAGGGATTTTAATGGTAAAATTTAATTCAAAAATACGTTAAAAATACAGAGATTTAACCACAGAATCGTTAAATTTACGAAACATAAATTTTAGATAATTTGAAGCATTTTTATTTATTTTTACTGCTTTCACTGTATTTCATTAAACCAGTTTTTTCACAAGAAACTTGGTCGGAAGTATTGCCATCGATTGGTACGTTTTCATCGCCTCGCTTATCTGATTTGAATAAAGACGGCGTGAAAGACATTATTTTGGGTGGTGGGCGATTAGAATTTCAAAAATGCGATACAGCAATGTTTGCTTTAGATGGCAGGGATGGGAAACTTATTTGGAAAGTCAGTGCAATTGACCAAATTTTTGGTTCGGCGGCGTTGATGGATATTACAAATGACGGAACAGTGGATGTATTTTTAAACGGTCGTTCGTCCGAACTCAAGGCTATCAACGGAGCAACAGGTAAAGTAATTTGGGCTTTTGACACTACCTATTATTCTTTCTATAAAACTAAACGCTGGTTCAATTTTTACAATCCACAGTTTATTCATGATGCTGATAATGATGGTTTGAAGGATATTCTGATTTCAAATGGAGGTGATATTTGGATTGCTCCGCATAATCCAAATCGAGCGAAAGGACGCTTAGTTGTAATTTCTTCCAAAACTGGTAAACTCATTGCTGATGCCGATATGCCCGACGATTGCGAAATTTATATGTCGATAAGCATTGATTTTGATGAAAAAAATCCATTTAATTCAAAATTGATTTTTGGGACAGGTGGTGAAACTATCAAAGGAAATGTTTATGCAGCTACTTTAGACATGGTTTTTAGAAATAAACTTTCGGAAGCAACTTTGCTCGATGGTAGTTTGTCGAAAGGATTTATTAGTCCACCAGCGTGGGTAAATTTGACGGATGATCAACAAAAAGATATTGTAATAGCGGCAGTCGATGGAAGAATGATGGCTTTTGATGGAATTTCTAACAAAAAACTTTGGGAAAGTAGAGTAGAAGGTACAGAAGCATATAGTTCAATGGCGATTGGGCATTTCAATCAAGATTCAATTCCTGATTTTTTTGTAACATTTGCACAGGGTGTTTGGCCTGATTTAAGTTGGACAAAACAAGCAATGATTAATGGCAAAAACGGAAATATTGATTATCGAGATTCTTTAGGGTATTATCAAACTTCAAGCCCGGTAGTAGTTGATTTGACTGGCGATGGCATCGAAGAAGTGATTTTAAGTGTTGATTATCAGGTACTTGATGCGATTGGAGCTAAGAGTTTTTATACGACACTTTATGCGATTGACTTCACGCAAAATCAATCAATGCCCATTGTTGAAGGTGTGCCAGGACACAATGTTTCATCAACGCCATGGATTGGTGATATGGATAATGACGGTATGCTTGACATCGTTTATTGCCACGGAACGAACGCCAAAAAGACCTATACTTTTGATGGATTGCGAGTCAATCGCCTAAAAACTACCATTCCGATTACAAAACCAATAAAATGGGGAGCTTATATGGGTAGTAATTATGATGGAGTTTATCGATGATTTGGAAGATTAAATTTTACCACAGAGGAACAGATTACACGAATTAATACGATTTTTGCTATAAATATCTATTTAATCCATGCCTCCGTTATAAATTTCAATAGTTTCTTCATGGCTCAAATACGCTTGCTCCATTATTTCCCATGTAACCTTCCCATTGTATTTTTGAGCGTAACTTTACATTTGTACTTACTCGTTTGATATCCATGCCCATAAAAAAAATCAAATCGGAAGTGGCACTAAAGTATTGACCATAAACAATATCCAGATAGCCATCGCCATCAAGGTCACTAAGGTAAGGCGTGGTGAAAATATTCTTCAATCGTGGTGCAGTATCAATTTCTTGCGTAGAATTATTGGCAAAATCAATCACCAAAAGCTTGTTTTGAATATCTAATTTTTCTGAAGATACGTAGCCTCTATCACATTTATACTCATTGATTGAAATAATAGCATCTTGTCGGCCATCATTATTGAGGTCATAAACCACTGGTGAAGAAAATCCTGTACATCCCAATTGATTTTGGTAGTCAATTGCTCCAGTTTTTCCATCAAGCATTACTTGAACCGAACCTTTACTATCAGGCCAAACACCTTTGCTAACAAAAGTAAAAAAATCGGGTGTTTTGTCGTTGGTAAAATAGCCAACCGCAAAAGCATTACTCGATTCTGTTTGGGGTACATTTTGTTTCCAAATAGATGTAAGAGACTTTCCATCAATGGCAAAAATTCGACTTCCATGAGAAATTGCAACAAAATCAAAGATTTCGTCATCATTTATATCGGCCGCACAAGCAGGTGCTATAAAGCCATGCCCTATATCTGATGCTACAATACGAGCTTTTGAAATATCATTTTTCATCAAATTTTTTATATCTGTAACAAATAAATTGCCATTGAGGGTCTCTCCACCTGTTCCAAATAATATTTGTTCGCTCCCGTCTTTTTGCATAACATAAAGTGGAGGCATATACGCTTCGCCCCCGTCAGGCATAATGTCTGCTGCTATGACATCGCCGTTTTTTGAATTCAAAATCATCAAAACTCCTGCAACACGCTCTTCTTTTTTGAAAGGTTCAGCTTTGGCATTTCCCCCGCAAATCACCAAAAGGTCTTTTATGCCGTCTCCATTTTTATCAGGAATTACGACTGGATTTTGCATATTTCGGTCGGCATATTTGAGTTTTGGATGCTCGGTATATTTCGGTTTCCAAGTCCAAATATTTTTTCCAGTTTTGCCATCTATTGCATAAAGTTGGTTAGAACGTCCTCCAATAAATATATCTGAAGTACCATCAGCATTGATGTCCTCAAAAACCGGAGAGCCATATACTTGGTCGATGCAATCATGTTTCCAAAGTAGATTTCCAGAATTACCGTCTAAAGCCAAAACACCAAACACTGATTTTTGATATTCATTTTCGCCAGCACCAATCACTATGTCCAAAACTCCGTCTGAGTTTAGGTCGACCGCTCTTGGCGATGACTGTGAACCAATTTTTGGAAAATTAGTTCTCCAAGCCAATTTTGCTTTTTTTGATTTGCAAGAAAGAAGCATTGTTACTGAAATAAAAATGATAATTATCTTTAAAAATCTTTCCATATTTGGCTATTAAAATTTAATCAAAAATACATAAAAATTCAATGATTATTTGAATTTTAAGTGGATTTATGATACTTTTTCGTGAAAAAAAAATACCTTTGAAAACTGTATCATTTTCTCTAATTTCGTAGTTACAAACCATATTTTATTTTCAATGAAATTTATTAATTTATCGTTTATTCTACTCTTTTTTATCGGTTGTAAAAGTAATTCAGATAGTATTTTTGAAAAATTAGATGCTGATGATACCAACATTAAATTTGTCAATAAAATCGAAGAGACAGAGAAAGATAATGTTCTTAACTATGAGTATTTTTATAATGGTGGAGGAGTAGCTGCCGCCGATTTTAATAATGATGGCTTGACGGATTTGTACTTTACAGCCAATCAGGGCGAAGATAAATTCTATCTCAATAAAGGTGGTTTGGAGTTTGAAGATATTACCGAAAAGGCAGGTATTCAATGGAATGGCGAATGGAAAACAGGCGTAACGGTCGTGGATATTAATAACGACGGTTGGCAAGATATATATGTATCTGTTTCAGCTAACATTGAGCATCCTGAATTGCGAAAAAATAAGTTGTACATCAATAACAAGAACAACTCGTTTTCTGAAAATGCGGCTGAATACAATCTTGACCTTAATACTTATACTACACAAACGGCCTTTTTTGACTACGATAAAGATGGCGATTTAGACGCTTATGTGCTGAATCACAATGTAAAAGACTTCAAACGCTTTGATGTTGAGGCAATTCATTTCATGCGAGATTCATTGGCGGGCGATAAATTATTAGAAAATATCAACGGAAAATTTACTGATGTAAGCATAAAATCAGGTATCAAAGGGAACCCAATTGGCTTTGGTTTGGGAATTCATACTGCCGATATTAATGGCGATGGTTGGACAGATATTTACGTTTCAAACGATTATTTGGAGGAAGATTATCTCTATATTAATCAACAAAATGGTATTTTTTTAGACGAAATTAAGTCAAGAACTAACCATGTAAGTTATTTTTCGATGGGAAATGATATTGGTGATATCAATAATGATTTATTGCCCGATATTATCTCGACCGATATGCTTCCCGAAGATAACAAACGTCAGAAGTTACTTTTTGGCCCAGATAAATATGGAGCGTATCAGTCAATGCTGAAAAATGGTATTCATCCATCATTTATGCGAAATATGTTGCAAGTCAATAATGGAAATAATGCAACTTTTTCGGAAATCGGACAGTTGGCGGGTATCTCAAATACAGACTGGTCTTGGTCTGTTTTGTTGGCCGATTATGACAATGATGGCTTCAAAGATTTGTTTGTTACGAATGGCTATTTGCGTGATTATACTAACATGGATTTTCAGAAATACTATGCAGATGAAGGTCAGCAGGCAGGCGTAAATATTATGGATGTTGTAAAGAAAATGCCTTCGACAAAAACGTCAAATTATATTTATAGAAATGAGCATAATTTGCAGTTTTCAAACAAGCAACACGACTGGGGTTTTGAAACGCCAATTATTTCAAACGGAGCAGTTTATGCCGATTTAGATAATGACGGTGATTTAGAGATTGTTACAAATAATATCAACGAACCAGCATTGGTTTATAAGAATCTAAGCACCGAAAAAAAGATAGGTAATTACCTCAATATTCAACTCAATTCTGATAAAAAAATAGGAGCGAAGTGTTATGTTTTTTCAAGTCAACTGTCTCAATATCAGCAATTTACGCCTACGCATGGTTATCAAAGTAGCATCATGACTCCGCTGCACTTTGGCTTGGGTAAAAACGAAAAAATTGATAGTTTGGTAATCGTTTGGAGTGATGGGAAAATACAAAAGAAGACCAATGTTAAAGCTAATCAATTATTAAAAATTGATTATTCTCCAAATGCTAATTCGTTTGTAATACCATCCGAAAAACCACTTTTTGTAGAAACAAATGTACTTGATTTTGAGCATAAACAAATGCCTTTCAATGACTTTAATCGTCAGATTTTATTACCACAAATGTACTCGTATCAAGGCCCTAGAATGGCAAAGGGCGATGTAAATAAAGATGGATTGGAGGATATTTTTATCGGTGGAGGAAAAGGACAAGCGGGTGAGTTATTTATTCAGAATAGTAACGGAAACTTTGTGAAAAAGACCGAAAATCCTTTTAAGCAAGACGAACTTTGTACCGATACTGATGCGGTTTTCTTTGATGCTGAAGGCGATGGCGATATGGATTTGTTTGTGACAAGTGGTGGTTATGAATATTTACCCAACGATATAGTCCTTCAGAACAGGCTTTACCTAAATGATGGAAAAGGCAATTTTACCAAATCTTTTGATGCTTTCGAAGATACACCTTACGCCGATTGTGCAGTAGAAACCATAGATTTTGACCATGACGGTGACCTTGATTTGTTTGTTGGTGGATCTGTGATTCCACTCAACTATCCTTTGAATAATCCAAGTCGCTTATATCGCAATGATAAAGGTAAATTTGTAAAAGTAGAAGACCCAATTTTTAACGAATTAGGACTTTTAACTGATGTTTTGGCTGTAGATTTCAATAAGGATGGTTGGCAAGATTTGATTTCAGTTGGCGAATTTACTGGTATTATTAGCTTGCAGAATAACAACGGAGTTTTCACGAAAAATACTGATAATCTGAGTCTTATGAAGGGTTTTTGGCAAAGAATCCATGCCGATGATTTCGATAAAGATGGCGATTTAGATTTGATTGTGGGAAATTATGGACTGAATTCGCAGCTTCGTGCCTCTGAAAAAGAACCAATGAATTTACTCTATGAAGACTTTGATGACAATAATCGCATCGACCCAATTTTGTCCTATTTTATTCATGGTAAAAATTACCCGATTTTTAGTCGTGATGAGATTTCGGAGCAGATAGTGGAATTGAAGAAAAAATATACTTCACACGAACTATATTCAACCGCCACAACAGAAGAAATTTTGTCAGAATTTAAGGGCAAACAAGCCAAAAAATTGACTGCAACTACGCTCGAAACAGTATATTTAGAAAACAAAAATGGCAAATTTGAACTCAAGAAACTGCCGATTGAAGCTCAATTTGCACCAGTTTTTGCCATTACTTCAGATGATGTAAATAATGATGGATTTGCAGATTTGATTTTAGCAGGAAATCAATCGCACGGGCGAGTACGAGGAAATATTGATGCTAATTTTGGGCAAATTTTCCTGAATAACCGTAAAGGAAACTTTAAATACCACGCAAATTTAGGTTTGAAAGGTGATGTAAAAGATTTGAAAGTTGTTGGTAATCAGCTATTTAGTTCGATAAATAGTCAAAAAGTAAGGATTTTTAAGAAGAATTTTTAGTGCATCAAAATTTAAATTTCTTTAGTTTTGTGCATTTATTGCAACAATACAATTCTGTTGGTGAGAATAAAAAAGTTATTTTTGATAATAAATCAAAAGGTTGGAGTCAACTAGCTCCAAAGACTTAACGATGTATTGGGGCTGTCTTAGGGAAGATTAATTCTTTCTAACATATTTTAAATGAAATATAAGAATTCTAAGATGTTCATAATATTTCTTACTCGTAGAAATGTATAATCAATTTTAATAATATCGTTTTTTTTGTAAAAAGTGTTAAAATATCGCTAAGTTGACGCGTTTTCTAATAATGTAATCATTTAGATTCTATCAAATAAAATAGTGTAAAATTACGAAAAATTAACTTATTAGTGAAGCGAACAGTCAAAAGGTTGAAATAGTGTAAGACTTATACCGAAAATAGCCTAACTAGAAGTCATTGGTTCATTAATAGGCAAATCATTTTTAATTCTTTCAAGTGTTAGCCATGATTGGTATAATCCTCTCGGAATATGATAACAACCTTTCCATTTTCCTCCTTTTAGAGTTAATAATGGCTCTCCTTTTCTATTTAAATAACCATACCATTCGCCAAATTCAGGGTCTGAAAAATGTTTCCAAGTCCAGTCGTGTACCTTTTCATACCACTCCCAACACAGCTCGTCTCGCGTGTGTAAATATCCTTTCCATAAGGCAATAATTGTTTCAATGTGTACCCACCAAAGTTTTTGATCCCATTCTAATTGTTGTAATGGTTTGTTTTTTATTTCCATGAAGTATTATATAACACTTGCTGTAAAAGTCATAACTATTTGACTATCAAATATAAAGATTGATATTTTGTTATAATAGTGCAAGGATATTCTTATTATTAATGAAAAAACCTTGCAGATGATCAACTATAAATCTGAGAAACAACTGTCTATATTTGATTTCAAGACTGGTTTCGAGAGTAAATTAGATTCAAACAATAGATGGGTACGCTTATGCTTATTACTTGATTGGGATAAGCTATCAAGTATTTATCATAAAAGTTTGGGTACGCAAATGGGAGTTAAAGGGATAGATTCGAGAGTTATCATTGGTGCATTAATTATCAAATATCTCGAACGCAAAGATGATAGAGGTACCATCGAAGCTATCTCGGGAAACCCATACATGCAATATTTTTTGTGCTTTGACCATTTTGATTCCAAGCTAATATTTGACCCAAGTTTATTTGTAAGTATTCGTAAGCGTTTAGAGAATGCATCTTTTGATGAAATGAATCAAATCATTATCAAACAAGCTTTGACTTTGAGCCAAGAAGCAAGGCCTGCTGAAGATTCAAGAAAAAATGAAGAAGAAGAAATAGATAACTTGAATTTCAAGCGATATTTTATTAGTAAAATATCGCTTGAAATTCAATTAAAGCAATTTAAGAAATAGAGCCTAAAGAGCAAAAATTTGGCGAACAGTATAATAAACTTTACTTTGTCTGTCTTTACTCATACTCTTTACCATTAGAATTTTATTTTTCGATATTGGTAAATTATTAGCCTTTTAAATAGCTTTAGTTTTTTGCTCATTGTGAAACTTAAATAGTTCAAGTGCCAAAATCCCGACAAAAGTCTCAAAAAACCTCCTTGTTTCTTTGAATTTTGATTTTTTTTTCGTTCTCACCAAAAATCCTTTTTGTAAAACTCCAC
>Ga0247832_1005629_pt1 | contig 14375 bp, 15 predicted proteins | sample LaCruzMarch2015__10_FD_192407 | JGI IMG/M metagenome (GOLD analysis project Ga0247832, IMG submission 192407) | Freshwater microbial communities from meromictic Lake La Cruz, Castile-La Mancha, Spain - LaCruzMarch2015_4m | ecosystem: Environmental > Aquatic > Freshwater > Lake | place: Spain... | reverse complement strand
GGCGATCAAGCTCGCCCGTCAGTACTGGAAGCTGCAGGGCCAGCCGAGCCGCACCAAGCTGATCTCGCGGTACCTCGCCTACCACGGCACGAGCATGGGTGCGCTCGCCCTCACCGGCGTACCCTCGATCAAGACGCCGTTCGAGCCGCTGATGCCAGGGGCCATCAAGGTCCAGACGCCGTACACGTACCGCTGCCACGACTGCGGCGACCTGCCGGCGTGCACCCTGCGCTGCGCCGACGACCTCGCCCTCCGCATCGAGATGGAAGGCCCCGACACCGTGGCCGCCGTGTTCATGGAGCCGCTGCAGAACACCGGCGGCGCATTCGCCCCGCCCGACGGCTACTGGCCGCGGGTGCGCGAGATCTGCGACCACTACGGCGTGCTGCTGGTGAGCGACGAGGTCATCTGCGCGTTCGGTCGGCTCGGCCACATGTTCGGGTCCGATCGCTACGGCTACCAGCCCGACATGATCACCTTCGCGAAGGGCGTCACCTCCGGCTACTCACCCCTCGGCGGCGTGATGATCAGCGACCGTATCGCCGAACCGTTCATCGGCAACCCGACAGCGTTCATGCAGGGCCAGACCTTCGGCGCCCACCCGGTCTCGTGCGCGGTCGCGAACGCGAACCTCGACATCTTCGAACGCGAGGGCATCTGCGGCAACGTGCTCGCCAACGAAGGTCTGTTCTCGTCGATGCTGCAGGGGCTGCGCGACATCCCGCTCGTGGGCGACGTGCGCGGCGCCGGGTACTTCCACGCGATCGAACTGGTCACCGACCAGGCCACCAAGGGCACCTTCACCGACGACGAGGCCGAGTGGCTGCTGCGCGGGTTCCTGTCGCCACGGCTCTACGCTGCCGGGCTCATCTGCCGGGCCGACGACCGCGGCGAACCGGTCATCACCCTCAGCCCACCGCTCACCGCCGGCCCCGCCGAGTTCGAGATCATCACCTCGACCTTGCGCACCGTGCTCACCGAGGCCTCGAACGCTCTCGCCGCCCGCCGCACATGATCAAGATCGACGACACCGACCGGGCGATCATCGGGCACCTGCAGCGCGACGGCCGTGCCCCGTTCACGCAGATCGCCGCAGAGATCGGCCTCAGCGAGGGCGCCGTGCGCAAGCGCGTCCAGCGCCTCACCGACTCGGGCCACATGCAGGTGGTGGCGGTCACCGACCCGCTGGGCCTGGGCGACCGCCGGGTCGCGCTGATCGGCCTCCGCATCAACAGCCGCACCGAGAAGACCGCCGCGTGGGTGGCCGCGCTGCCGGAGGTCGAGTACCTCGTCGCCACCGCCGGCCGGTACGACCTAATGTTCGAGGTGATCGTCGAGAGCGAAGAGCACCTGCTCGAGCTGTTGTCGACGCTGCGCGCTCGCGCCGACGTCATCGAGGTCGAGGCCTTCCCGTGCCTGAAGCTCTACAAGCAGACCTTCGCCTGGGGCGCCTGAGACGTCAGAGCGCCTGAGACGTCAGATCGCTGGACGGCGGGCCGACATCGCGGGCAGTGCCAGCTCGACGGCGCGGCCGATGCTCAGCACCGTGTCCTCGCGCCAGCGGTGACCCACGATCTGCAGGCCGATCGGCACACCCGTGTACGGGTCGGCCGTGTGCACGCCGCACGGCACGCTCAGCACCGGGCACGGGCCGACCATGTTGAAGATCGCGGTCATGTCGTGCGCGTGGTATTTGCCGTCGTCACCCTGCGACGGCCGCTCGTCGCGGTCACGCTCGGCGAACGCAGGCGGCAGCGCCATCGTGGGGCACAGCAGCGCGTCGTGATCGGCGAGCACCCCGGACAGGCGGCGCCACAGGTCGGTGCGGGCGATCTCGAGCCGCTTGTAGTCGGTTGCGCTCAGCGAGTTGCCGAGCTCGATGAGGCGCACCACGTTCGGGTCGAGCAACGCCCGCTGGTCGTCGAGCAGATGGCCGAAGTAGCCCGACATGAACACGCCCCACAGCTGCAGCCACACCCACTCGTCGGCGGCACCGAAGCGCACGTCGGTCGGCTGGACCACGGCCCCGGCCCCGCGCAGGGCGTCGCCCGCGGCCAGCACGGCGGCGGCGATCTCGGGGTGCACGTACCAGTCGCCGAGGTCGGGGCTGATCGCGAACCGCATGCCACGCACATCACCCGACAGGGGCGCCGACAGGTCGAGCGGGGTGGTCACGGACATGATGTCGCTCTCGTCCGGCCCCTGCGTGACGGCCAGGAACAGCCGCGCGTCGTCGGTGCTGCGGGCCAACGGGCCGTGGTGGCTGATCGAGTCGAACAGGCCGGGCAGCACGTCCATGGGGATGCGGCCGATGCCGGGCTTCAGGCCCACCAGGCCTGACCACGCCGCAGGGATGCGTACCGATCCGCCCATGTCACTGCCCTCGGCCAGGGCCACGCACCCCGAGGCGACCGCCGTGGCGCTGCCACCCGACGAACCGCCCGGCGTGTAGCGCTGGTCCCACACGTTGCGGGTGGGACCCCACAGCGGGCTGTCGGTGACGAGGGTGTGCGCGAACTCGGGTGAGGTGGTGGCGCCGACGATGATCGCTCCGGCCCGCCGCAGCGCCCGGGTGACCCATGCGTCGCGGTCGGCGACCGTGTGCTCCTGCGTGAGCGAGCCGCAGGTGAACCGTCGCCCTGCGACCTGGGTGGTCTCCTTCACGGCCACCGGCACGCCGTGCAACGGGCCGAGCGACTCACCACGGGCGACCGCCTCGGCGGCTGCGCGTGCCTCGGCGCGCGCCTCGTCGGCCCACACGTGGGCGAAGCAGTTGAGCGTCGGCTGCACCTCGGCGATGCGCGCCAACGCGTTGTCGACCAACGCCACGGGCGACACGGCTCCGGCGGCCACCAGACGGGCCTGCTCGACGGCGGACGCGAAGCACAAGTCGGGGTCGGCAGTCATCGGGTCGATGGTACGCGCTCTGCGTCCGAGGTGGCCGCGTGCAAGGCTGTCGGCGTGGCTTGGATCGTCAGCGACGACATCGTGATGGCGTCCGCCGAGGTCGCGGGCGACCGACAGGCCCGACGCCGTGGCCTGCTCGGACGCGACCACCTCGACGGCGCGCTGGTGCTCGAGCGCTGCCGCTGGATCCACACCCTCGGCATGCGCTTCCCGCTCGACGTCGCCTACCTCGACGCGAACGGCACGGTCATCAAGACCATCCGCATGAACCGCAACCGCGTCGGCGTCCCGGTGTGGCACGCCCGCACGATCATCGAGGCCGAGGCCGGCGCCTTCGCGCGCTGGGGCATGCACGTCGGCCTCACGATCGAGCTCCGGTCGTGACCGTCACCCCCGTCACCCCCGTCACGCCCGTCGGCACCGGCACGCTCGTGCTCGTCGCCACCCCCATCGGCAACCTCGGCGACCTCTCACCCCGGGCGGTCGAGGCGCTCCGCACCGCTGTGCTCATCTGCTGCGAGGACACCCGCCGCACCGGCAAGCTGCTCCAGCACGCCGGCATCAGCGGCGTCCGGATGGCCGTGGCCAACGAGCACACCGAGCGCAGCCGCATCGATCAGGTGTTGCAGCTGCTCGATGCCGGCAACGACGTCGCGTTCGTCAGCGACGCAGGCACCCCCGGCATCTCCGACCCCGGCGAGCGCCTGGTGCGCGCCGTGGTCGAGCACGGCCATCGCGTCTCCGCCGTGCCAGGGCCCGCTGCGCTCGTGATGGCGCTCGTCACCAGCGGCTTCGACACCACCCGCTTCGTGTTCGAGGGGTTCGTCCCGCGCAGCGGGTCGGACCGGACCACGCGCCTCGCCGAGGTCGCTGCCGAACGCCGCACCACGATCCTCTACGAGGCGCCGCACCGGGTGGCCCGCACCGTCGCCGACCTCACCACGCGCTGCGGACCCGAACGCCGAGTGGTGCTCGCCCGCGAGCTCACCAAGCTCCACGAGGAGCTGTGGCGCGGCACGCTCGCCGAGGCGAGCACCCACCTCACCGAGCGGGAACCCCGCGGCGAGTACGTGCTGGTGCTGGAAGGGGCGCCGGCCGACGGGCCCGCCGACGACGACGCGATCGCGTCCGCCCTGGCGCGCTCGATGGCGAGTGGCGATTCGCGCAAGGCCGCGATCGCTACGGTGACAGCAGCACTGGGTGTGTCGAAGCGACGGGTCTTCGACATCGCCACCTCCCTCCCCCGTCTCGCCAGCACCGAACACCCCTGACCCCCCGACACACCAACGAGCACGACGAGGCTGCATGAGTGAGTACTCCGAGATGGCGAGCACGGGGCCGAGCGCTGCGTTCTTCGACCTCGACCGCACGCTCATCAGCGGTTCGAGCACCTTCGTGTTCGGCATCGCCGCCTGGCGTGGTGGTCTGGTGCAACGCCGGCAGTTCGCCAAGGACGCGTTCGCCGCACTCACGTTCCGGTTTGCCGGGGCCAGTGACGAGACCAGCCACGGGGTGCGCGACCGCATTCTCGGCGCCGTGCAGGGGGTGCGCTACGACGACCTCGTCGGCCTCAACACCGACATCGTGCCGAAGCTGATGGAACGGGTTCGACCCGAGGCCAAACAGCTCGTCGACATGCACCGCCACGCCGGCCGTGCCACCTACATCGTGTCGGCGTCACCGGTCGAGCTCGTGAACCCGTTGGCCGGAGCGCTCGGCATGAGCGCCGGCATCGGCACCGTCAGCGAGATCGCCGAGGGTGTCTACACCGGCAAGCTCGCCGGCCCGTTCTGCTACGGCGAGGGCAAGGTCGAGGCGATCACCGAGCTCGCCCGCTGGGAGGGTCTCGACCTCGCCCAGTGCTACGCGTACAGCGACTCGGCGAGCGACCTGCCGATGCTCGAGGCTGTCGGCCACCCGGTGGCTGTGAACCCCGATGCGAAGCTCGAGCGCATCGCCAATCGGCGGGGCTGGCCGATCGTGATCTTCAGCCGCCGGACCAAGGCGGTCGTCCGGCGCACCACCCAGGCCGCCGGTGCGGCCTCGCTGGCCGCCGGCTCGTTCGCACTCGGCCTGAAGTGGGCCGCCCGCTACCGCGGCAGCAGTGCGAGCTGACGGCTCAGCGCCACCAGCGTCCCACGCGAGTCCCACACCTCACCGTCCTCCTCGAGCATCCCGCCGTGCACGAACCGTGTGCGGAACACACAGCGAACCGGCCCGGGGGCCGGCACCGCCCGCACGTGCACGGTCAGCTCGACCGTCGGCACCCAACCCGACGGGATGTCGAGGTTGAACACGGCGGGCGGCAGCGCGTCGGCAACCAACAGCAACGCCAGCGTGTCGATCGGGCGGTCGTCGGCGAACGTGAACCACCCGGCGATCTCACCGACCCCGGTCCGTTCGCCGCGCAGCCAGCCAGTGTGATCGGGGTGCAGCCGCACGTCGAGCTTGTCCATCAACGGCACCGGGAATTCGTCACGCGCCGTCCGCTTCACGCAGTGTTCCATCGACGGCAGCGAAGGCGGCACGCCGTTCATCGACACGTAGTCCGACGCCGCCGACGATGCGAGGTCACCGAAGGTGCCCAACACCTGGATGATCGTGCGCCCGTTCGACACCAGCGATCCGGACACGGTGGTGAACCGCTTGCCGGCCTTCACGATGGTCCCCTGCACCACGGCGTCACCCGGTGTGCCCGGCGCGAGGAAGTGCGCAGTGATGGTGACCGGGTCGGGTCGGCCGACGATCGCCAGCAGGCCCTGCGCCGCCATCGCCAGCAGGTAGCCGCCATTCGCGTTTCCGCCGATGTCCCACCCGTCGTGGATCCGGCACCGACCCTGGTCGTCGACCTGCGTCGCCTCGTCGAACTCGCTCACACCAGCATTCTGGTCGCGAACCCGCGCGGCGGCCGAAACGATGCGCGACCGGAACCGATCGACGCGTATCCTGGGGCGGGTGACCCGGCCATCCCTTTCCCGCCGAATGCGCACCGGCTCCTGAACCAGCCCCTGCACGCCGTTCGCCCCGAAAGGATCCTCATGGACCGCTACTACGTCACCACTCCGATCTACTACGTGAACGCCAGGCCGCACCTCGGCCACGCGTACACCACCATCGTCGGCGATGCCCTCGCCCGCTGGCACCGCCTCCTCGGCGAGGAGGTCCACTTCCTCACCGGCACCGACGAGCACGGCCTCAAGATCCAGCAGGCGGCCGAGGCCGCCGGGAAGACCCCGCAGGCGTTCACCGATGAGATCGCACCCCTGTTCCAGGAGGCCTGGCAGCGGCTGAACATCTCGAACGACGACTTCATCCGCACGACCGAGCAGCGTCACCGTGTGGGGGTCCAGCAGCTGCTGCAGGCGTGCTACGACGCCGGCGACATCGAGCTCGACGTCTACGCCGGCAAGTACTGCGTCGCCTGCGAGGAGTACTACACCGACGACGAGCTGCTCGCCGACGACCACTGCCCGATCCACAAGCGGCCGGTCGAGTACTTCGAGGAGGAGAACTACTTCTTCCGCCTCAGCCGCTTCCAGGACCGCCTGCTCGACTGGTACGCAGCACACCCGGGTGCGATCGTGCCCGAGTTCCGCGGCAACGAGGCACTCGGCCTCATACGCAGCGGCCTGCGCGACTTCTCGGTCAGCCGCACCAGCATCGAGTGGGGCATCCCGCTGCCGTGGGACACCAAGCACGTTGCGTACGTGTGGTTCGACGCCCTCGCCAACTACCTCACCGCAGTGGGCTACGGCACCGACGACGAGCAGTTCCGACACTGGTGGCCGGCCCGTCACCTCATCGGCAAGGACATCATCCGCCACCACTGCGTCTACTGGCCGGCCATGCTCATGAGCGCCGGCATCGAGCTGCCGGCGGGCTGGGCCGTCGGCGGTTGGCTGCTCTCGGGCGGCGAGAAGATGAGCAAGACCGCCGGCAACGTGGTGAACCCGCTCGACCTCATCGACGAGTTCGGCGTCGACGGATTCCGCTACTACGTGCTCGCCGACACCACCTATGGCAACGATGGCGACTTCACGGTCGAAGGCCTCACCACCCGCTACAACAGCGACCTCGCGAACAACCTCGGCAACCTGCTGTCGCGCGTGGCGACGGTGGTCGGCAAGAAGTGCGACGGCACCGGCCCAGCACCGCGCCCCGACTCGCCGCTCGCTGCGGCGGCTGCCGCGGCGTGGGAGTCGACGGCGGCAGGCTGGGCCGAGGTGCAACCCAGCCGTGCACTCGAGGCCACGTGGTCGCTCATCCGTGCCACCAACGCGTACCTCGAGGCGAACGAGCCGTGGAAAGCCGAACCGAGCGCAGCCGTCGACGCGGTCATGGGCGACGCGCTCGAGGCGCTTCGCATCGTGTCGGTCATGGCCTCGCCGGCGCTCCCATCCACGTGCCAGATCGTGTGGGAGCGCATCGGACTCACCGGCCGGGTGGCCGACCAGCGCCTGCCCGAAGCGGCCGCCTGGGGCGGCTACCCCGGCGGCCTCACGGTCACCAAGGCCGAGCCGCTCTTCCCACGGAAGTAGCCCGGGCATGGTCGAACTGATCGACAGCCACTGCCACCTCTACGACACGCGGGGCGCCGACCTCGACGACGTCATCGCCGCTGCCCGCGCGGCAGGGGTTGTTCAGATGGTGAACGTCGGCTGCGACGCCGCCACCACGGCAGCCGCGATCGAGATCGCCGCTGCGCACGAGGGTGTCTTCGCCACCGCCGGGCTGCACCCGCACGAGGCGATCCACGGCATCGAGACGATCCTGCCGTTCCTCGACGACCCCAACGTGATCGCGATCGGCGAGGCCGGCCTCGACCACCACTACGACTTCTCCCCGCCCGAGGCGCAGCGCGCCGCCTTTGCCGCGCAGATCCAGCTCGCCCACGAACGAGACCTGCCGCTGGTGATCCACACCCGCGAGGCGTGGGACGAGACCTTCGACATCCTGGGGGCCGAGGGCATGCCCACCCGCACCATCTTCCACTGCTTCAGCGGTGGACCGGCTGAGGCGCGTCGATGCCTCGATCTCGGCGCCTACCTGTCGTTCAGCGGCATCGTCACGTTCAAGACGGCGATCGATCTGCAGGCCGCAGCGCTGCTCTGCCCGCTCGACCGGCGCCTCGTCGAGACCGACAGCCCGTACCTCGCGCCGGTACCCCACCGCGGTCGCACGAACCAGCCGGGCTTCGTCACCCACGTGGCAGCGTTCATCGCCCGACTGAGCGACACACCGTTCGACGAGGTCGCCGCGGCGTCGGTGGCGGCCACCCGGCAGGCGTTCCCGGCACTCGCGCACCCTCGCTGACCTGCATCAGGGCCGCTACCTGGGGTGTTGCCTTGCCAATCGGCCCTGTTGTTCGTAGCCTTTTCCCGATGGACGTCCACGAGCGGAGGCGGATCGTGCTCGCGAGCGCGCTCACACTCGTCGCGCTCCCTGCGATCTGGCTGCTCGACCGCGACGATCCGGCCGCCTCGCCCAACGTCGCGGCAGCCGGGATGCCCACGCCGAACGTCACCGCCGCCGCCCCCACGGTCAGCGTGTCGCCCGAGACGCCGGTGTTCCTCGATCCCGATGGCGCTGCGCAGGCCGCCCCCGTGGTGGCCAGCGCAGCAACAGCCGAACCTGCCGGTTCGAACGAGATCACGGGCATGGGCACCTTCAAGCGCTTCGAGGGCGCCACCGTGCCGTCGTGCACCGTTGCCACGGCGCCCCGTGGAGCACTCATCACGGTGACCAACGTCGACAACGGCCTGTCGCTCACCTGCACCAACACCCTCGGCATCACCACCCTCGCCGGTGTCGTCGTCACCATCGACACCGACGTCTACGTCACGATCGCCGACCTCGTCGACTCGCCGGTCCCCGTGCGCGTCGACTGGTGACCGGTGCTCTCGCGCCCTGACGTCAACCGACTCCTCGCCGACCACGGTCTGGCACCACGACGCGACCTCGGCCAGAACTTCGTCGTCGACCCGAACACCGTGCGCCGCATCGCCCGACTGGCAGATGTGGGCCCGGGCGATCGTGTGATCGAGATCGGCCCCGGCCTCGGCTCGCTCACCCTAGCCCTCGCCGAGACCGGCGCCCGGGTGAGGGCGATCGAGGTCGACCGCGGCATCGTGCCCGTGCTGCGCGAAGTCGTCGCCGAGCACCCGAACGTCGACGTCATCGAAGCCGATGCGATGGAGCTCGACTGGGACGCGGTGCTCGACGGCGAGACCGGATGGGTGCTCGTCGCCAACCTCCCCTACAACGTCGCCACCCCATTGATCTGCGACATCCTCGACGGCGTGCCCGCCGTCGAGCGGATGCTCGTCATGGTCCAGCGCGAGGCGGCCGACCGGTTCTGCGCCGCCCCCCGCAGCCCTGCGTACGGCGCGGTGTCGGTGAAGGTCGCGTACTGGGCGACCGCTCGCATCGCCGGCACCGTGCCGGCCAGCGTCTTCGTGCCGAGACCGAACGTCGAGTCGGCCCTCGCGTCGATCACGCGGCGCCCTACACCGGCCACCGACGCCGACCCCGACGCGTTGTTCGCCCTCGTGCGCACGGCGTTCGGTCAGCGTCGCAAGATGCTGCGCCGCTCACTCGCCGGCACGGTGGCGCCCGAGGTGTTCGACGCCGCCGGCATCGACGCCCAGCGCCGTCCGGAGGAGCTCGACGTGGTCGAGTGGGGCAGGCTCACACAGGCCTGGAAAGCACACCGAGATGCCGATCGTTGAAGCCCCGGCGAAACTCACCCGATCCCTGCGCATGACGGGCATCCGCTCCGACGGTTACCACCTGATCGATGCCGAGATGGTCACACTCGAGCTCTGCGACGTCCTCGACATCGACGCCGACGGCGAGGGCCTGCGCGGCACCGGGCCGTTCTCGGCCGGGATGCCACTCGACGGCTCGAACCTCGTCGCGAAGGCGCTCGTGCTGGCCGGCCGAACCGCCGGTGTGGTCATCGACAAGCAGGTTCCCCACGGCGGCGGGCTCGGCGGGGGCTCGGCCGACGCCGCGGCCGTGCTCAGGTGGGCCGGCTTCGACGACCTCGTCGCAGCGTCGCGCCTGGGCGCCGACATCCCCTTCTGCCTGGTCGGTGGCCGGGCCCGGGTGCGCGGCATCGGCGAGGTGATCGACCCGCTGCCGTTCGTGGCGCTCGACCTCACGCTCGTCATCCCCCCGCTCGCGGTCAGCACGCCGGCGGCCTACCGGGCGTGGGACGACCTCGGTGGCCCGACGGCCGACGGTCCGAACGACCTCGAGCCGGCCGCGATCGCCGTGGTGCCCGAACTCGCGATGTGGCGTGATCGCATCGGCGATCTGGCCGGCGTGGCGCCCGTACTCGCAGGCAGCGGAGCCACGTGGTTCGTCGAGGGTCACCACGAGGCGCTGCGCTCACTCGAGCCCACCGCCACGGTGGTGTTCACCCGCACCAGGCCCTAGACGCGGAAACGACCCCCCACGGCGAACCGTGAAGGGTCGTGTCGCAGACCTGGATGGGTGCTGACTACTTGCCGCGTTGGCGCTGGTGGCGCGTACGGCGCAGCATCTTCTTGTGCTTCTTCTTCCGCATGCGCTTACGGCGCTTCTTGATCAATGAACCCATAGCTCGCAGGACGCTATCGGGCGCATCGGGGGAACCACACGGCCGTCAGGAAATCGCCGGTCCTTTCCGCCTCCGTCGCTAGCCTGACCACGTTCCATCCGGGGTCGTTCAATGGCAGGACAGCGGTTTTTGGTGCCGCGTATAGGGGTTCGAGTCCTCTCCCCGGAACCGATGCGCTAGAACGGGCACATGGTCGTCTCCGCAATCGTGCTCGCCGCCGGTGAGGGCTCGCGCATGCGCTCGTCTCGCCCGAAGCCCCTCCACATGATCTGCGGGCGGGCCATGGTGATGCACGTCATCCACGCACTCGAGGGGCTGCAGGTCGAACGCACCGTCCTGGTGGTCGGCCACGGCGCCGAGCGCGTCACGAAGAAGGTCCAGGAGCAGGCGCCCGATTGGGCCCACGTCGCCTTCGTCGAGCAGACGGTCCAGCGCGGCACGGGCGACGCTGCCGCCGTCGGCATGACCGGCATCCCCGGCGACGACCTCGACGACGACTCCACCGTGGTGCTGCTGCCGGGCGACACGCCGCTGCTGCGCCCCGAGACGCTGCAGCAGCTCGTGCACACGCACCTCTCGAGCGGCAACGCCGCCACGGTCACCTCGAGCGTGTTCGACGACCCCACCGGCTACGGCCGCATCGTCCGGGCGACGGCAAAGGACGGCGCTGGCCGGGTGCTCCGGATCGTCGAAGAGCGCGACGCGTCGGCCGATGAACGGGCGATCCGCGAGGTGAACATGGGCATGTATGCGTTCCGGCGCGAACTGCTCGGTCCCGCGCTGCGTCACCTGTCACCCGACAACGCCCAGGGCGAGTACTACCTCACCGACGTCATCGGCGTGCTCGCCGGCATGGGCCATCGCGTCGGCTGCTTCGAGGCCGATCCGGCCGAGACCCAGGGCGTGAACGACCGCTGGCAGCTTGCCCTCGCCGAGCGCGAGCTGCGCGCCCGCACGAACCGGCACTGGCTGCTGAACGGCGTCACGATGCTCGATCCGCGCCAGACCTTCCTCGACGTCACCGTGCGCCTCGGCCGTGACGTCACGCTCTACCCCGGCACGATCCTCCAGGGCGACACGGTCATCGGCGCCGGCTGCGAGATCGGCCCCGACGTGCGGCTCATCGACTGCCGGGTGGCCCCGGACTGCCTCGTGCAGAACACCGTGGGCACCGACAGCGAGATCGGCGCCGGCGCGATCGTCGGGCCCTTCGCGCACCTGCCCGCGGGCAGCGCCGTGGCTGCAGGCGCGACGACGGGCGCGTTCTACACTGCCCCTGTCGCATGAGCAGCACGCGTCCCCCGAGCATGGAGCCCCCGATGATGGAGAAGGTCACCACCAAGCGCATGTCGCTCTACTCGGGGCGCACACATCCGGCGCTTGCGCTCGAGGTGGCCGAGCACCTCGGGGTCGAGATGGGCCACCCCAACCTCGTCGAGTTCGCGAACGGCGAGGTCCGCCCCCGCTTCGGCGAGAGCATCCGTGGCTCCGACGTGTTCATCATGCAGACCCACTACGGGTGCGACGGCCGCAGCATCAACGACTCGATCATGGAGCAGCTCATCATGATCGACGCCGCCTACCGGGCGTCCGCGAAGCGCATCACGGCCGTGTGTCCCTTCTACGGCTACGCCCGCCAGGACCGCAAGGCCGAAGGCCGCGAGCCGATCACGGCCAAGCTCGTCGCCGACCTGTTCAAGGCGGCGGGGGCCAAGCGGATGGTCTCGATCGACCTCCACAGCGGCCAGATCCAGGGCTTCTTCGACGGCCCGGTCGACCACCTGACGGCGATGCCGGTGCTCGAGAGTTACATCCGCACCCACGCCGAGAACCCGGTCATCGTGTCGCCCGACGCAGGCCGCATCAAGGTGGCCGAGCGCATGGCGCAACACCTCACCGACAAGGGCGCCGACCTGGCGTTCATCTACAAGCGCCGGCCGAAGGGCACCACCAACGTCGCCGAGGCGAAGGAGGTCATCGGCGACGTCGCCGGCCGCCTCTGCATCCTCACCGACGACATGATCGACTCGGGCGGCACGATCTGCGCTGCGGCCGATGTGCTGCTCGCCAGGGGCGCCACCGAGGTGTGGGCGATGGCGACGCACGGCGTGCTCAGCGGACCCGCCACCGACCGTTTGAAGAACGCCAACATCACCCGCGTCGTACTCACCAACACGCTGCCGCTGCCCCCCGAGAAGCAGATCGACAAGATCGAGGTGCTGTCGATCGCGCCGCTCATCGCCGACGCACTCAACGCCGTGTTCGACGACACCAGCGTCAGCGAGATCTTCGGCGGCGAGAACCAGGCCTGACCCGACCGGTCAGCCCGTTCGTGCCTCGGTGGCCGAACTGGCGGACCACCCGGTAGCATCGCAAGCCGTTCTGTACTGCTAGATCGAGGCCCCGCCATGTCGCAAACCAAGCTCGTCGCCACCACCGGTCGCACCACCGGCACTTCGTCCTCCCGCCGGCTTCGCGCCGAGGGTCAGATCCCGGCGGTCCTTTACGGCCGTGGCATGTCCCCGGTCAGCGTCACCGTCGACCGTCGCGACCTGCGGCTCGCCCTCAGCGGCCCGGCCGGCTCGAACACGGTGCTCGACCTGCAGGTGGATGGCACGAGCTACCCGGCGGTCATCAAGGAGATGCAGCGTCACCCGATCCGTCGCACGGTGAACCACATCGACTTCTTCCAGGTGAACATGAACGAGGAGATCACCGTCTCGGTGAGCATCCGCCTCGAGGGCGAGGCCAAGGCCGTGCAGGCCGAGGGCGGTCTGGTCGACCCGGCCGTCGACTCGGTCGACGTACTCACCACCCCGAACAACATGCCGAACGAGTTCGTGATCGACATCACCGACCTCAAGCCCGGCGACGTCATCCGCCTCGCCGATCTCCCGCTCCCCGCCGGCGTCACCGCCACGGGCGACCCCGAGATGCCGATCGTCACCGTGATCATGGGCCGCAACAGCGGTCCCGCCGCCGCAGCCGAGGGTGGCGCCGAGGCTTCCGAAGCCGAGTGACCGTCAGCGCGCTCGTCGTCGGCCTGGGGAACCCGGGCAAGCAGTACGAGCGCACGCGTCACAACGTGGGCGCCGAGGTGGTCGACGAGCTCGCTCGTCGTGGCGGCGTTGTCCTGAAGTCTGGGCGCGACAAGGCGCTGGCGGCCGAGGCCGTCGTGCGTGGCATTCGTGTCGTGCTGGCGTTTCCCACCACGTACATGAACGACAGCGGTGAGGCGGTGCGGCCGCTGATGAAGCGCCACGGGCTCGCCGAACCCGAGCAGCTCATCGTCGTCCACGACGAGCTCGACCTGTTGCCGGGCGTCGTTCGCGTGAAGGCCGGCGGTGGCCTGGCGGGCAACAACGGCCTGCGCAGCATCACTGCTCACCTGCACACCCAGGACTACCTCCGTGTCCGTATCGGCATCGGCAAACCGCCCTCGAAAGAGCGCGGTGCCGGGCACGTGCTGTCGAAGCTGCCGCCACGAGAGCGCACCCTGCTCGACGTCGCCGTGCAGCACGCCGCCGACGCCGTCGAGGTGATCCTCGCGGAGGGCGTCGAGGCAGCGCAGCGGGTGTACAACTCGCCCCTGCTCGACCCACCGCTCGACTGACCGCGCTCAGGTGGTCGGCGCTCGGGCAGTCGTGCCCGGCGCCGACACAGCAGAGGCGCCACGTCCGGTCACGTCAGTTCGATTTCGATTCGGGGACAGCCACCCAGACCGGCCTGCGGTCGCCCAGGACACGGCCGAGTTCGACGCCGAACCCCGCCACCGGAGCCGCGCCGACGCAGCCGCAGCCGCGACGATCGCAACTGCACAGCCACCGACCACAGCCCACCAGCCACAATCGCAATCGCAATCGCA
>Ga0247832_1005623_pt1 | contig 14383 bp, 13 predicted proteins | sample LaCruzMarch2015__10_FD_192407 | JGI IMG/M metagenome (GOLD analysis project Ga0247832, IMG submission 192407) | Freshwater microbial communities from meromictic Lake La Cruz, Castile-La Mancha, Spain - LaCruzMarch2015_4m | ecosystem: Environmental > Aquatic > Freshwater > Lake | place: Spain... | reverse complement strand
ATTCCTAGGAAATTAAAATAATTCAATTAATTGTTATTAACGTATTGTAGCTCAAACTAAATTAATTGTCATAGCTCAAGGCATACGGTTCAGGGCAAGGCCACGTCATACGGTTGGGCATACGCCAAGATACCAAGTGTCATACGGAGGGTCATACGCCAAGGTACACGTATGTCATACGAAATCTTGTCATACGTCAAGTCAGTCGGCATATTTTCTTGTCATACGTCAAGTCATACGGCCCAGTCCACAATGGCCAAGAATGTCATAGTTGTCATACGTACGTATGACTTCAGCTATGACAAACAGAAAAATTGTCAAACGTTTGTCATACGTACGTATGACAACGCTATGACACGATTTTTAATTGCGGTGACCTAGTACGCATATTATGATGGTGTATCGCTCGACGACCGCCGCACTGCTGGCGGTGCTGCTACTGTCAACGAGCGGCTCTAGTAATATGCGATATAGTAGCCCGGTAATAATTGTTGATGCATTCCTCCAAACCGTCTCGACGACGACGACGAGTGCGACGCCCATATTAAAACGCGGCCAACGACGACGATCCGAAACCTCCACCCGGTCGTCGTTTTTCGCATCGTCCGCCACTGCCCCTCTTGGACGATGCCGCCAGCAGCATCGACGACGTAATGGAGTTAATACGCTGGTCCGATATCACGACGAACGAATTGCTTCGTCATCGAAGATGATGATGATGATGATGATGTCATCCTCCTCCAGTGATTATGACGACGATGACGACAATAATGAGGATTTCTTCGGAGATCGAATATCTAGTAAGAAAAAAACAACAATGGAGAAACAACAAAAACAGCAGCAGCAGCAACGACCGCAATCTATAACAAAAATCAAAGCCGAAGGTGGTAATGACGAGGAGGAACAACCCATGTCAATTGAAGAACTAGAAATGCTCGCCACGCCCATAGACGAACATTTACCCCAAATTAATGCCGTCACACTCATCGGCAGGGTGGGGAATGATCCAGAACCAAAGTACTTCGATGATGGCAAGGTCGTGCTCAATCTATCATTGGCCGTACGACGCAAGTTACATCCATTAGAACGCAAGGTACGCGAGGTACGCAGCGGCGACGAGGAAACGGATTGGTTCCCATTAGAATTCTGGGGTAGGGATGCCGAGTATGTAACCAACTTTGTAGAAAGGGGTACTCGATTGGGCGTCACGGGTAGTTTGGTCATGGATGGTTGGGTCGATAAGAGTACTGGCGAACAACGTCGTCGGCCGAAGATATTGGTCCGGCAGATTGATATAGTCGAAAGTCGTGCCGAGGCGGAATTACGACGAGGTGGTGCTGGAGGTAGTAGTAGTAGTAGTTATGACGGTGGTGCAAACAGTGGAGGTGGGAAGAAGACACGATATCGTGACAACAATAATGGTGATAATGACGATGAGGATGGTGGACCATCTCCAGCTGGCACTGGAGGATTCTTTTAATGAAATCGATCATCCTCAAATCATTATATTCATCAAAAGCACAATAATCAAGGCTGTATTGGATGTGGTGTGAGTTGATGAATGTGAAGCAAAAAGTAAGGCTTTTTCCTTTTGTAAATCTATTTTCATAATTGTTTGTAGAAAAGATTGACTATTCAACTCCACCTGCTTTTGTTTGTTTGTTTGTTTGTTTGTTTTTTGCCCACAATCATCGTTCTTCAATACAGTGACGCACGATCCATTGCAGCCTTTGTTCCGATAATTGGTTCAAGATTCGGACGATTGCCAAATGCCTCCTCAAATAAATCTAATGGACGTTCACCCCTCTTACGTGTTTCGAAGCTTAATGGTTGGAAGAAGTCACCACCCTTGCGTCGATTAATCATAATCCCACCGACCACGGCTACCTCGGTGGCATAATCGAACAAATCGGTAGTTTCGGTTATACATGCCGTAATAAGTTCACGTATAATCCCATACATTTGATAGGTGACGAAGGCAATCGAATCGCTACTCTCTTCGATCCCATCTAACTTTTTGGATAGCAATGATACGATATTCGTTAATTGTGGATCATATACATTCTGTTCCGGATTATCGACCTCCATGACCAATAGCGGATCGACCGCAATCTTTTTCTTCCTCTGTAATTCTTTATATGCGCCCACGGCGGCACCGCAGGCCGAACTAAGCCCGGCTTGTCCATCGCGTTGGAGTGATCCCACGCGACCGATTTCATCGATGCCGACATGTGGCGCAAATACAACTAGTAGCTTGCCATTGTCGGGCACGTGATGAAGGAATGCGCCGAAGCCGGACTTACCCGCAAATGGCAACCCGCCCAATCCGCCGAGCGCAAATCCTTTTTCATGATTTTGTAGATTTAGTCGAATGTTTTATGTATGCGCATGGTGTTGGTGTAAGTGAGGAAAGTCGGTATTACGAAAAAGAACAAAACAACAAAACCATTATCATATTTATAATCATCCAAAACCTTTCTCTCTCTCTCTCTCTCTGCAAACCTTTTACCACTCACTCACCCTCTTGCCATCGATTGACCATGAGCGGTATTAGCTGCTCTTTGCGATTATTCACCTCGTCGGCACAAACGCTGTGTCCGAATAATGTATTCTCCGGCGTGAAGCCGCGTTTGCCGAGCACGTCGGCCACGATATCGTCTACATCCGCACTCAACAAGCTCGTCGGGAATAGTTCGTTCATGGCCACCTCGGCATTTTCTTCCATATATTGACGACGGAACGTTCTTTGTAACGTTTGGAACGTATTCGATCCGGCGGCCACGAAGACGGACCCGAACGTCGCGGTCGCGACGCTCAGTATTTCGCGTCGACGCGAACTGGCCCTCATCGTTCGGGCCACGGCGCGGAATTCGTCGCGGTCGATGTACCCGTTATCGTCCGAGTCGAATTTCGCAAATAATATATCTGCGGCGGCAGCAGCAGTATCAGTATCAATGTTGTTGTTGCCGCTATTTTCGAGGGGAGAAAGCGATCCGAGCAAAATAACGATGGTGCGGGGTGCAACCGACGACGAAGGAAGGATCGAAAAACCACTCGTCTCTATCACCACTACCAACGACGTGACGAGGAGGAAGATCAAAATTCGACTCGCCATCATCATATGGATTCTCTCCTCACAAACACCGAGGAATCCCAGTATGGTAGGATAGCGTCGGCGATGACGCTGGCTGACGATGTCGAAGCGAAGAGTGATTGTGTATTCTTCTCTCTTCTCTCTGGCGGGAACCATACACCCCACATTCATTCATCATATTCTATTCATTCCTTCAACGAAACGAGAACACAATAGAGAATGGCAACCCCGCTCCGACCGATAGAATGTAGCGCCCAACCATTATGCATGGCGTTCCATCCGACGCGCAACATCGTCGCCGCCGGCCTGGTCGATGGGACCGTGGAGATGCACGATATCGAAATGGGAACGGCCGGAACGACGGCAACGGGAGGAGGACGAGGAATGACGCCGAGGGCGAATGATGATCGCAATAACGGCGAGGGAGGAGGAGGAGGAATGACGATGGACGTAGATGATGTAGACGACGAAGACGAAGAGGTGGAAGATACGATATTGGCATCTATATTCGTGGCCAAGGAGATTGTGCAACAGCAGTCGAGTAAAATTCCCAAACCGGCATTCCTGCACTTCTCAACTGCCAAACGGGGTGAAATTAAGAAGGCGAACCCAGACGCACCATTTGGGGAGCTCAGTAAGCTTATTGGAGCAGCATGGAAGGAGCTGTCAGACGATGATAAGGTAAAGTGGGAGGAGAAGGCAAAGGAGGATAAAGCTCGTTATGCAAAAAAAATGAGCAATTACTCTACAGCTTCTTCGGAAGACAACGGCCCCCCTACTGTCGAGTTAGACAACGACTCCATGACTACTAATAAAGCAGCAGCGACAGTAGCGACGAATGTAAGAGAAGGAGGAGGAGGAGTGACGTACCAGGGACCAAGCTGTCGGTGTGTCCTCTTTTCGATTAATCCATCTTCCGATGTGAATACTTTTGTTAATGATGATGATGATGATGATTGGACGGTCGATTCGAATGACGATCCAATACGACGATCATCATCGAAACGACAAATTGCTAGTGCAATTATTGGAGAAGAGGCAGTTGTTGATAGCAATGGCAACAGCAGTAATGATGGAGGAGGAGGAGAGTATTTATATACTGCATGTAATGGTGGATCATTACGGTGTATAAATACTGCATTGGCGGTAAAGAGTTTATTATCGACCAATCTTCACCAACAATTGGAAAATGATGATAAAAATAATGACGATGTAAAGGATGATAATACATCAACTAACAATACTATAGTTTGGTCAATAGAGAATGCACATCCCGTGGGGATTAATAAAATATATCAATTACCAAACTGTTCGCCGATAGGTCCAGTATTGGTTACTGGAGATGACTCGGGTACTGTACGTTTATGGGATGTAAGGCAATGTTCATCATCAACAATAACAAACGCAGGAGATGATACATCTACAATAGATGATATGGATAGCAGCAGCAGCAACAACAACAACAACAACAACAACAACAACAACAACAGCAGCAGTAGCAAGAAGAAAAGGAGCAATAAGAAGATGAAGAAGAATACAAAGCAGCAACAACAACAAAAGCAAAAGCAAGAGAATAATAATCCATTTGACAAATTAATGGAATTACCAATTGGATGTATCCAATCATGGAAAGTTAACAAGGATTATATATCCGACTTTACATGTACACCTGACGGAGCAATACTATTTGCTACATCGGGTGATGGGACATTGTCAGTATTTAATATATCATATGTCGCAACACAACAACGACGTAGCAGTAGTAGTAAGAGTAATAACGATCGTAATAGGTGTAATATCGTGAATGCCTTTGACAATGATGATGATGATGATGAAAGTAGTAAAAAGAATACAACAACATCCACGTGGGATACAATGGGATATAGTAAATCTGACAATATAGAAGATGAATTACTTTCTTGTGTATTATTAAAAAAGTCCAAAAAGTTATGTGTTGGTACACAAGATGGTACACTGTGCTTGTACACGTATGGACAATGGGCGGACATGTCGGATCGTTTCCCCGGTCATCCACAAAGTATAGACGCCATATTAAAAATTGACGAAGATACGATATTGACCGGTAGTTCCGATGGGTTGATACGTGCAGTACAATTATTACCCAATTCATTATTAGGCGTATTGGGTGGACACGATCATGATGGATTTCCAGTAGAGGGATTAGGGTGGAGTGCAGGCAGAAGGTTGGTGGGTAGTATTAGTCATGATGAATATATACATTTATGGGATGCATCATTGTTAAATGATGATGATATTGATGATATTGATATTGATGATGGGAATAATGATGGGAATAATGTCCAAGAAGAAAAGGAATCGACAAAGACAAAGGCTGCTGCTGGTGATGATAGTGATGATTGGGATGACATGGATGAGGATGATAATTCAGATGATGATGATAATAATGATTCAGATGATGATGATGATAATAATTCCAATGATGGTACTGGAAGTGACAAGCCAAAGAAACGAGAAAAAATATTCAAGACTGACAATGAATCATTCTTTTCTGATTTATAGGGTGGTACATATAATAGCAATCAATGCTTACTGGTTTTACTATTCCTTCTAAATAAAGAGTATTGTTAAATTACACTCTCTCTCGACATGGATCAATTTATCGTCGAATTCGTAACATGTCTCTCTTCCTATCACTCTCTCTCACACATTCCGATCCTCCCCCCCCTCCATCATAATGCACAACTATTATCATGTTTCAACGAACGCGTGATCGCAATCGTAATGCCTCGGCCGTACATTCCTCGGCATTAACCACCAACATAACAATCCCATCATTCCCCTGTTCTTCATATGCATGTATAAGTGTTGCACGTAAGTCATTGGCCGTGCCCGTGAATGGTTCCCCGTTGACATGTGTGATAACATCCCCCTTCATTATACCACATTTACCAGCCTGACCACGTACGGATGCCACGAGTACACGTTTGGTACGGAATGGGGGACGTCCATCGTTGGCAGCAATGCGGGATGATTCGGCTAATATACGATTGACGCCTTCTTTTTCGATTTCGGTACGTGGTCCAATACGTCCCTTGACTATCATCATTTTAGTAGTAGTATTCGATGTCGTTGTTGTTGCTCCTCCTCCTCCTCCTCCTCCTCCTCCTCCTTTCTCGCCTTCGTTACTAACAACACCACCCTCCCGTCCTTTATTACCACGTGCCGCCGCCACTGACACTACCCGAGCACGAGCGAATGCATCGGCTATACTACCATCCCATTCATCATCGACAAATGTCATATTCACTCCATTATTATGACCACCACCCTCGTATCCGGTTACACTGGCAACTAACGTTTTGGCACCCGTCTTTAACCATTTCCCCCATCTGGATCCCAATGGTAGCGATTCATTGGTAGGAGGAGGAGGAGGACGATGGTTTTGATCTGCCATCATGGCAAGTTGTGCATGTTGCCGTTGAATCTGTCTATTGCTTTTAATTTCCTCCTCTTGCTGTTGCTGCTGCAATAGCGATAATTTTTCGAATTCACCGGTACGCAATGCCACGCATAATGGCATGCGAGCCGGTAATGGTCGACGCGACCGATCGCGTGCCCTTTCTTCCGCCTCTCGTTGATAGTTGCTAATCTTTTTCGATTTTTGCGATTCGGTTTCATTCGAGTATGATCGATTAGTACGCATCCCGGCATTGGAATATCCGTGTGATAGTACCGCACTTCGTGAATGTGTCGTTGTTGTTGTTGTTGATGAAGAAGAAGATGATGATGGAGTAGTCGTATGATGATTATTGTTGGACACTACTTTCAACTTTCCATCGCGTAATAGATTAGCAATTCCACAAAGTATGGTGGCCGCCTGGCATAAGTCATGTGGGCGCCCACTCGTCATTAGCGACGTGACGAATTGTTGTTCCTGTTCGCTCATGGCAACATCGAGACCGCCGAATAATGTAGTATCAATTTCCATAACCGCCGCTTTCTTCCTGCCATCGATACTATCCTCCTCGATAGTAGCCGCGGCAGCGGCAGTGGCCGTGGATGACGATAATTGATGTTTGCACCGTAATTGACCGGCGCTCAATTCGCCATCGGGCACGTGTTGCAATTCCGCCGCCAACGCACCTCGTCGCAGCCGCACGGTCCGTTCGACCGCATCGATCGATAAATGCGAACGACAGTTCGGACACGCCAACTTGACCTTCACGTGACGATTGCCATCGCTCGCCATTTCGTAATCATCTCGCGACGAGGCGTATAACGCGCCGAGACACGAAAGACAAAAGTTATATCGACACGACGACGAGGACGGGCCGGGAGGAGGATGGGGGATCGGATGGAGTGCGTCGGCGGCGGACATGGCATCGAGACAGATTGGACAACAGGATGACGCGATGGTGTCATTGCCGCCGCATTCGTCGTCGACTTCTTCCTTGCGACTCATATTTTCTGCGAGATTTGGTTTGGAAATATTAGTCGTCTTTGTTGTTGCCGAACACAAGGTACGTTGAGGAGGAGGAAGACCGTGTCGACGATGTTGTCGTTTTGAGCCACGGACTTTGGATGTCGACTCTCGCGTTTGAGCTAAAACAGCAAGTTGTAGCGTGGTGTTGCGCTAGAAGCTTCGCCTCTTTAAGACCGAAAACGGGACTGGAGGACTCTGTGACTCAGCTCACGCAGAATTTTATCGTCATACTCAGCAAACCAAGATCACGAGATCATGGTGGTCCAAAATCCTTCCTCGTCACGCTGATGTCAATCATGGCGACCGTTCACCTAACCACGGCTGCTGAACTAACGTGGGTATCTCGTTCATCATACGATACATCGCTCAATGGCGCATTAGGTCGGCATCATCCCATTACTTTCGCGAATGAAACACATGGCTTTGTCATCAGTGGTTCGACGAAGACTATAGGGGCCGTAAATGATTTGCACATCTATGATGAGAAGTCGGACGTATGGACCGATGCTAGTTCTGCCTTATCAGGTCAGAACTTTCCAGCACGAACGTACAGTTATGGTGTCGTTCTCGATGAAGTCAACCACCCCAAGGCATACATGGGATTTGGGTCGGATGTATCGGGCAACCGATTAGCCGATTGGTGGGAGTTTGACATGACGACATTGCAATTTCGTCAGCTGGCCACTTTTCCCGGAGCGGGACGACACCATCCATCCATGGTATCGGTGTATTCCGGCGAAGGGGCTGGGTGGGAGATACATGTCGGATTAGGTGATGGATTAGTAGGCAATCTTATGGAATTTAGTAACTTTGATGATTATTGGTCCTACTCCGTCAACAACGACCGATGGATACAGCTGCCAAACTTTCCATCGTCACAACGACATCATCCATACTACTTTGGCATTGATGGTGTGAGTTACACTGGTTTTGGGCACAGTAGTAGTAAGATTGAACGAGACTTTTACAGCTACGATGGAGGGATGTGGACACAAGAGCCAGACTTTGAATCATACTCGATGAGTAACGAAAACAACCTCGTCACCACCGAAGCACGAGTAGCTGGGACACAATTTTCTATCGTCTTGCCCATGAGAGGTAGCACTGATGGAGGAAGTGGTGAATTGTCGGGTGCCATTGGGTTTGTGTTGAGTGGCGACGGAGATGATCACAGGACCATGTACGAGGGAGAATTTCATGCCTTCTATCCGAATGCAGCAAAGAAATGGCGTACTCTGCCTCCTCATCCTGGCGAGTCACGTTGGGCTCCGGGATCCTTTGTAATGCGAGGGACAGCAAGGGTGTACTTCACGAGCGGGTATGAACATTCCACTGGCAAGCTCTATTCGGATGTTTGGGCGATTGACTTGTCCTCTCTTTTTCGCACCACGGATTCTAGCCCTGCCATGACAGATGTGGCTGTGTCTACTACCGACTCAACCAGCTCATCGCCCACTGTTCCAGTTTCACAGACTACAGATATGATGAGCGATGGAGATGTCGAAGGTTCTAGTGGAGCGTTGATGACTACGATGCCGACGAGGTACGTGGCTGTTATACTACTTTGTCTCTATTTTTAGTGTTTTAATTGAAATAGTTATAAATGATTTATCTAATTACAAGTAGTCCTCCCAGTGATACTTCGCAGGCTCCCAGCAATTCTCCAAACGATGTCTCCAGTGATGTTCTTACCATGGCTCCCACTGAAACTCCCACTAATCCACCAAGCGAAGATTCAAGTGAAGTTCCAAGCAATTCCTTCAGTGATGTTCCCACAGTGGCTCCAACTGACAATCCCACTTATGCGCCGAGTAAAGGTACAAGTGATGCTGGACTTTTTGAAGCAGATTTCGCGTGCATTACTGACGACGAATGTGACAAGAGACAAGCGGAGATGGAATTCGCGGATTTTCGTGTTGGTGAATTTCCAACGAAAGGGTGCTTCTCGAAGAATGATGTAGCATACTGGAGTAATGGCACTGTAGAGGAAATGACAACTGATAAACTACCTGGCGAGCAGAAACGAATCTGGTGCGGATCAAAGGCCGCACAAGAAGCAAGTGCTTTTATGGTGTTGGATGATGACAGCTCGTCGAGTGTCTATGTCCACGGCAAAGATTTTATCCTCGGGGTTTTAGTTGTTGTAGTAGTTATGCTTTGATGAGATGAAGAAAGGTAGGAGATTTGACTTGTGTTGTATTGTGCTGACATGAGACTAAATAGGTAAATACTAGGTATGGATTTAAATACAGTTTATATCTTTATATGAACTATACAAACAAGAATACAAGACTTGATAAAACAAAAGCTGCAATAGATGCAGGAAGTGCAAACGAAACACCACAACTCTCAGGATTCTTCTTGGAATCCCATATTTCTACCCATGACATGTTGTTGTCAGACAATCCCCAAGCAGATGGAGTTGTTGGAGTATTTGTCGCAGTCGACGGCCCTATCACGGAACCTGGATTTTCTCCTCTTTTCGGAGTAGGCTTGGTAGTGGGAGACCTTGCAACTCCCACTCCTTCGGGTGACGGTAAGTAAACGGGAATATTCCCTGAATTTAAACCGGTTGCTGTATTGGCTGCTCCCGATCCACCTCCTCCTTGATTATTCGATTCATTATCCAACACAACCACACTACCCAATTCACAGCATTGTCCAAAAAGCGCCTGTTTTCGTTGGGTACATTGCTGATCACTCTTATCTAATCTAGTCAACGAATCGCTAACCGCTGCACAGGTAGTTCTCATCGACTGCTCCATAACATCCTTGTTTGCATGCATCTTGTAAATTGTTTTATCTGATGAACACAGTACACATGCCGACGCTGATGCCCAGCAACACTGAGACATATATTGATTCTGAAGTTCACTACAACGGTAACTCCCATCGGATACGCGTTCATTTCGAAGTAAGAAGTCAAGGCCCAAACATGTAGTTGACAAACCCTGAAAGATTACTGTTTTGTACCATTCAGTACTCATCGTACCCGTTGAACACAACGAACACTGTCTATAACAGCATTGATCGGCTAACTGTGTTTTAGCATCAGCGCACATTCTCTCTCCGGAGGAGTATTCACTAAGCATACTCCCAATTTCTTGACAGGTGGCTTCATACCCCCCCTGCCGTACAGTGTTCTCTTTCATCAAGTCAAGTAATACACCACTGGATGTTTGACATAGCTGACACTGCTCTTGGCAACAAGATAGACGGTATGCATTACGGACGGAGGAGCATGTACCAGATGTTGATAATATACTTTCTATACCAAGCATAACATCTAGATTGCCACAGGTCGTAGATTGTGTTTTATATGATATTGATACTACCGAACCTAACTTTTCGCCCGCGTCACACAATGTGCATATCCTCCCTTCTCCACCACTCGATGGTGTGGACACAACGCTACTAGTCATCGGACCAGGACTGATGCTGGGTGCAGTAGTATCTCTTCCATCGCATTCGCTGTGTACAGAGAGTTATCAATCAGCGATGATGATGGATGATGATATGGTGAGATGGAGCACATGTATACATCGTCGTTGTTTGTACAGACGATGACGAAGACAAAAACAAACAAACTTACGTATTGGCATAACAATCATGCCCCATTGGACAATCACTTTTATCACCACTTGGACAATGTACATCACATGTCACATCTGCCTCAGTCCAAGATTTGCCACAAAAGAAATGATACTTTAATTCATCAACGCTGAAACTTGTTACATTCTTTAAGTCGGTATCATCATCATCATCATCATCATCATCATTACTATTACTATTCACAAACCCTCCATCTGTCAATGTAACATCTGAATTGTAGTTGTTCGTACCTCCATTATTAGTAGTAGTAGTAGTAGCAGTAGTATCATCTCTATCGCCATAAATAAAATCGACAAATGTTTCCACGCCCCATGGGGTGCGCGTCGGACTGCTCGACGGTACCGCGCTGGGCACGCCGCTCGGATTGACGGACGGCCGGTACGTCGGGGAACGCGTACACGGCGTCGAGGCGAAGCACGCCTGTCCCGCGGGACAATCGACCGCGTCCCCCCCCGGACAGGGCACGGCGGAATCGCAATTGGACGTGACGTGATCCCACGATATGCCGCACCACCACGTATTCTGATCCGGTTCGATCGACGATGCCGATGTCGTCGTTGTTGAATTATCATCGTCGTCATCTTTGGATATCGTCGTCGTCGTCGAATTGCCAGCATCGTTACTTTCGCTCGTTGCTAATCCATCTCCTCCTCCTCCATTTGTCGTCGTTGCCGGCGGCGTTGGCAATGGTATCGAAGTACCAACATCGCAACAATCGGCAAATAACGATCGTTGACTATCGATACATATCTCGTCCTCCATGTCGCTATTATGATTTAATTCATCGGCCATTGCCTCGCATGTAGTATATACCGATTGATGTAATACTACACGACGTTCATTTAGTTGATATAGTTTGTTATTGGATGCACATAATTGACAAGAGTTATTATTTTCAGTAGTCGTAGTAGTCGTGGTAGTGCTACTGCTGCTGTTACTGCTACTACTTCCCGTGTTTGCTGTGGGGGAAACGACCGATGCAATCACATCGGCATTAGTATTGGCTGTAGCAGTAGCATCGGTAGTTTCATCATCGTAAAGGTAGGCGGCAGGATCGATGGTAAATATAATTTCATCCAACGCCCCATACTCGGCCCCTCGACCGACTATTTCATTTTTGGATATTAGTGTATATGATCCGTTACCATTGGCACAACATAGACCATTACCTTCCTGTTATATATATATATATATATATATATATATTTTTACATGGAGTGAGTGGGAGAGAGCGAATTGAAATATAATATATAGATTTAAAAAAAGCGAGCACGGCGAATATATAATATTATAAAACGTTTACCTGATCGTAAATGATAAATTTATATTGACGCAATGCCCCCTTTTCCTCCTCCTCTTCGTGATAGTCCTCTCGCGTCAATATGGACAATGGCACGACGATCGTCCGTCCCGCATATTCGTCGTTCGTGTAGGTCCCGAATGGCACCCCGGCCAACGATATCGATGGACGTGCGATGTTGATGAATTTCCACGATACGTCGATGGGAAAATCATCGAATGTTAGTTCCAAATCTACGTGGTATGGCCAGTCGTTCGTCGAGGTCGTTGCCGTCGTCGTTGCTGCTTTGGATGCCGTTGATGTCGATGGATTCGTTGGGGAAGATTGGAGCCGACGTCGTCGCTCGCGAATGGCAGCACGAGAGGATGCCGAAGACGATGCGCCGCTGCTGGTGGAATTCGCCGCCGATGCGAATAATGCCACTACGGCAATGACGACGACGAGTAGTACGTCGGTCGTGACAATGCTTCGACGACGACGACGAGGGCACATCGTCATGTTGAAGAATAATGAAATTTTCAGATCGGCCTTCGTTCTGTCACTCAGGATAGAGAAACCTGTTGGGCAATGTCTCGTTGGAGCTGGATGGTGGCGTTGTGGCTGTTGTGTTGTGTTGTGTGTGTCAGAGTTACTGATGTTGATTTCCTCTCATCAAAATTGTTGGGCTTTCAGTTGGTTTATTAGTCTTTGTGGGAGCTTCTTAGCCATTGATACTACATATGCTATTAAAAATAAGAGTTACTACGTAAAGTGTGCCCGCTGGTGCGGGTAGGCGATGCCTAAAGTTTTTGATATTAGTTAAAATTAATTTAGATTACGATACAATGGATTAAATGGAAATGTAGTTCTGTATCAATCCAATAAAAGTTTACAGGTTTGTTGTAGAATGTAGATTTAATTTAGTTTGAATTAGGTTATGTTATAAATGAGGCAAAAGTGTTATTGTTATCTGCTAATTAATTTATGTGTTACAGGTACTCAATACGAATGAAAGCATCTCTAGCTTCACTTCTCATGTCAGCGCAAGTATTATTGTAAGCCATCAAAGTTGAGTCAATAGATTCTGTACCAATCCCAACAACACCATTCAAGGTATTCATAGCTTTATAATACCCAGCAGATGCCGCAATTATGCAATGCTTCACAGCTCGCTCCACATTTCCAGAATCATTTTCACTGCATGCAAGGTTAAATCGTGCCACTTCATGCCCTGCCATAGCCGCGGCCTCCCAATGGAACTTGGCCTTCTTCAAATCTCCCCCTTTATCATAAAGGATACCTAAGTAATGATGCGCATCACTTGAACCTAGTTCCACTGCCTGTTTCCATAATTTCATTGCCATTGCCAGATCCTGTTGCAAACCACGATCTCCATGGTAATAGTAAGTACCAAGTACATAGATCGCACAAGCATCATTCACCTCAACCCGCTTCATCATTTCTTTGACCACATCTTCGTCTGTTTTAACATGATGCTCTTCTTTGCAATAAGGACATGTCATGGCATGCCCAGACTGAATTAAGGAATAAATGCACCCATTACAAATATACTTTCCGCAGCATGAATAAAATATTTTCATGTCCTTTTCTGCCAATCCCTCATTATCAATTACAAGATCATAAATTGGTACAGACAATGTAGTGGCGGGTTGAAGTGAGATACAGCATATTAATTCTGCTGGCATGGGCAGGAAACAGATAGGACAATCCTCTTTCGGCGGTGGGTCCTTGAAGAGAGCCTCATCACGTAACTCGGCAGCACGTTGTTTGCATGGTTTTTTGTGCTTTGGCCAATGATTCCGTTGGCACGTAGGATTGCAATATTTGACAAGCATACATGACTTGCATGCCTTGAGACTGATGCCTTCCCCCTCATCCATGCCACACTCGGCGCAGCTCATTGATTGCATAG
>Ga0247832_1005617_pt1 | contig 14390 bp, 10 predicted proteins | sample LaCruzMarch2015__10_FD_192407 | JGI IMG/M metagenome (GOLD analysis project Ga0247832, IMG submission 192407) | Freshwater microbial communities from meromictic Lake La Cruz, Castile-La Mancha, Spain - LaCruzMarch2015_4m | ecosystem: Environmental > Aquatic > Freshwater > Lake | place: Spain... | reverse complement strand
TGCGTTGGTGACTGGTCAGTGGTGCCGGCATCCCCTGGTCCCTGCGCATCGGCACCAGGCTCTCCAGCACTCACCCCACCGGCCAACGAGCTTGTCGCCGACCGGCCAACTTCATTGTCGGCAGACACGGGCTCAAGCAATGCAAAATCTGCAACATAGCTGACGGTTAAGGACTGTCTGTATCAATCGCCGCAATTACGTCTTCGCTGGTCAGGGCAGACCCAATAAATCGACTTCATAAGCAGGCACACAGATCAAGATCGGCTCTTAGTTCTTCTGGGTCGCGGAATTGCAGGCTGGAGTTTGCGGCCCCCGGCAAAACTGCTTGAATCTGACAGCAGTGAGTCAGCACTTCACCATCACTGCGCAAGTAAAATTGAAAATTTGGTGGATCCAGCCGTCGGAGTCTTGCTTCTGCTCTTGCAAGCACTCTTGTCCCTCGCCCTGAAGGCACCTAGAGATCCAGGTGAAACAGCAGAGCAGACCCTGCGCTGAGGATTTGATCAGCGCAGCCAGCTCGTATGGCTGCAGCGGCCGATCGGCGACTGGCGTACGGCATCGCGCAGGGCGTGAAAGGCCTTCACAAAGCATGCGTCGGCGATGACATCCCGGTGCCCCACCACCGCCATCACCTCATGAATCCCAAGTGGGTAGCGCACGGGCACCAGCCCGAGCTGCTTCTCAAGCTCGGGTAATCGGTAAGGAGGTACCACCATCAGGGTATGGGAGTCAGAGGTAATGCCTTCCCAATCGCCAGGGTTGAAATTGCTACCGCCAATGGAATGGCTCTCCAGACCGCGCTCTTGCAAGGAACGGGTGAAGATCGGAGCGACACGCATTGGCAATATAAGTGATTGGTACTTGGCCAGATCATCTGCAGTGATTGAGGTGAGCCCTTGGAGGGGATGGGTGCGGTGACTGACGAGCACGTACTCCCAGCGCAGAATTGGCAGAGCCAACAAGGACTGGCCAAGGGCCAAGCGGTTGCTCTGCAATACCTCCAGCGAAGCGGAGATCAGGGACTGGCATTCGTGCAATCCACCTACCCACACATCCACCAGTCGTCCCTCAAGTAAGGAGAGGGCTTTAGAGGTAGCCATAGATTCAAGGTCCAGCACCCGGAATTCAGAGGGCAACGCCAAGTCCTGGACCTGCCAGCCCAGCGAGCAGCGCAGGACGGAACGACGCACTCTCAGCTTTTGGGCAACCTCGCGCATCTCTGCAAGAACATCAATGTTTTGGCGCGGCTCAAAGCCGCCCTCACTGCGATCGATGCTGAGGTCAAAGAGCTTGTTCAGCGCACGGAAACGCCTTGAGCAACTGCTCTGGGACAAGCCCATGAGTTGAGACACCCTTAATGTGCTGCCAAATAGCTGCAAATGATCCAGCACATCGAGATCGGCAAGAACGCTCTCGTCAAACATGGCTGCACGCTTGTGAAAATGAGCCGACAAACCAAACCAGGCCGCCCCTCTGCTGGGTATGCATATTCTCATCCGCCTTCCGCTGCCAGCAAATCACTCGACACTTCATGCAACATTTGCATAAACCAAATAGGGGAGCCGCGTCCGTGCATCCAGGAATTCAAGAAATGCGTAAACCTCGCGCTAGAGAGGCGGCCGCAGTGGAAACAAGAAAAAACCAGTTTTCATACTGGTGCCAAGGTGCAACTTGCCAAAGGCTAAGGAAAGCGCCGCAACTTCAGCCAAGGTGGATACAAGGCCAGGCTTTTAGCAACCAGCTATGTCGTCCAATAAACTATCGCACCATTATCTAGGTGGCTCTAAGAACGCTGAGCTCGTCTCAACCATGCAAGTACTTACCTATTTCGTTAATCAATCCAGGAAATTCATCGATAGAACTAAGTCTAAGACACGGAAGACTGCATGGCTAAGGAGATTGGTGCCCACAATTTGCCTACATTGCCGAAACCAACGCTATTCGACTTCTGGAAGCCCTGGACGAAGATCAGATTGATTTACTCTGCAGCAAGATCTATAAAATACCAACACAATCAGATGGCAATCTCCGTAACGGCCGCACCAAGCTTGAAAAGTGCATCAAAGTATTCGGTGAGTAATTAGATCTCCAGGCTGTTATCCATTCTCCTGCTTTCGCGGGCCCGATCTACCCATTCGCAGCCGGCATGAGCCAATGCAACCGTTGCAGCGAGCCAAGTATCGAGCGGCGCAGATGGGCGGAATTATATTTCTTTCTATGGGGAATAGTTATGCACCTTGACCACTCAACCCCAGTCTTCCACGGGCGCTTCTCAGCCACGGCGCCAGCGTCTCAAACGCCGCCAGCTGATTTGCTAGACCCATGCAGGCCAAAGGCTCAGATGCACCGGCAAAGAGCACTTTTTGCATCTGCTTAATACCGAGGAGCTCAAAGCCCCGGCATGTTTTACCAGAAAGCCCGTCTGGTGATCAGGCTTAACCGATGCTGTTGCGCTGGGCTAAGCTCGAAGTGTGGCAGCAGGTGGCCTAAGTGGATCCTCTGCTGAAAAGACCACCGGTAGCTGAATACACAAAGAGCCAGCTTCAAGCAAGCATCTTCAGTAAAACCTAATTGAAGTACTTGCTGCCTACCATGCCGTTTCCGCATGGCCAGGTTAAGCAAGCGCAATTGCCCTTTAAGCGCCAAAAGGCCTGCCTCGGACGCCCTGAATATTCATATGCGAGTGGCGATCGCCAGGCCGCAGAGCAAAGTGTTTGTTGCGAAATTGAGTGGCTTGGAAATTGGTTCGCGTGCTCTCGCATTAGGGTATCTAATCAAATGGTGCAGGAAGATTCCGTAACAGACCTGGAAGTTCTTGATTTCTTAGAGCTTTTCAATAGCACGGTGGTGTCAGCGAAGCTCCTAGGCATCTCGCAAAGTAGCTGCTCTCGGAGGTATCGCTCTTTTAGTGAGCTTTTTGGTATAGGTTTTGACCGTATTGAGAATCAATACCGGGCAACGTCCAATTTCGATGTGCTAACCAGCCTGCGTCAGGCCGCCCAGAAACTGCGTGTGCGCCATTTGCGCACCAGAATCACAATCGGCTGGCAACTGGGGAATTTCCCTCTGCCCGGCCTCGACGAGGTTGGTCAGGTTTTGCCGATCCGGCCGATGAACAGCTGGCGGCTGCTTTCGTTGCTAGAGCAACGGCTGGTGGACGTATCTCTGATGGGCTTGATGGAGTTTCACAGCCTGTTGAAAAAGCCTCTGGCCCGGCTGCAGTCTCCGCTGATTCCGCTCAGCTCAAGTATGCTGTGCGTACCAATCGGCATGTTGGAGTTCAAATTACTCGCCAGTAGCGACCACCCACTGCAGAGGAAGCGCGATCTGAAAGCAGATGAACTCCGCCAATACCCCTCGCCGGCCCTACCACTGGGCATGGCTCCGTCTCTGATACAAAGCCTGCAAGCTCAGGGTTTGGCAAGCCAGCAGTGCGGACTGATCGACTACGAAGAAGCTTCCTGGGAGGGATTTGCCGGCAATGGACTCGGCCTGAGCTACGGCGCACCCCACCAAGTCCCTACGCTGCTGAAACGCTACAATATCGGACCGCTAAATTATGATTTGGGTATTCACGATTGCATCGGCCTGGTAGGCCACCGGGATGTATTGACTGATCCCGGCTTTTCCAAACTTTATTCTCAAACCATCGCCTGCCTGCGCTCTAGCCTAGGTGGCACCAACAGTGGAATCCAATTTATTAGCTGAGCAGAGGGGCCATGCAACTGCATACCCATATCCCCGGGACGCCATACTGGCCTCAAGCTCATCGAGCCGACTGTATAATCTATTTATGTCGCAATCTTCCAAGGTCTTGCTCCTCAGGCATACTCAACTTCTAACTTACGCCAAGCCCAGCCGCCTTCGCCAACGACTCGGTGCGGCGGCGGCAGCGCTTGGTCTGCTTAGCGTAAGTGCAGTCTACGAGGGCCAGCAGGCTGTGCGAGCCCAGTCGGTGCAGCGCCCCGCCACAGCACGCCCAGCTCGAGCGGCGGAGAATCCCCTTAATCAGGATGCCTACATTCTCGGGCCAGGGGATCAAGTGCAGCTCACGCTGCTCGATCCGGGAGCGGCAGCCCTGAGCGGCAGCTTCGACATCCTCAACGACGGCAGCGCCAGCCTGGCTCTGGTGGGCAATGTGGTGCTTGATGGCCTCTCGCTCAATCAAGCCACCAGTTGGTTGCAATCTCTATACAGCCAATTTTTGCTGAGGCCGGAGCTCAATCTGCGCGTGGTGCGACCCCGGCCACTGCAAGTGTCCGTGATCGGGGAGGTTGAAAATCCCGGGCTTTATACCCTCACAACCAGTGAAAGCTCTCAGACGGCAGTTTCCGCCAGCATCAGCGGCCTGCCCACGGTGGTGGCCGCGTTGCAAAAAGCGGGCGGCCTTACCCTCAATGCCGACCTCTCCAATGTGCTTCTTCAACGCCGCATACCGGGTAATGGTCGGCAGCTCCGTGAAACCAGACTGGATTTGATCGCCCTGCTCAAGCTGGGCGACAAGCTACAAAACCCGTTTTTGTTTGATGGCGACACCCTACTAATCGGTAAGGCGCTCATACCAGATAGCGAGATAATGGAGCTGGCAGCCACCAACCTGGCGCCACCAAACATCCGCGTCAACGTGATCGGTGAGCTGAAGTCACCAGGTACCCTAACTCTGCAGGCCAACACGCCGCTGATTCAAGCGATCCTGGCGGCCGGCGGACCGCAAACATGGCGCGCCAAAAAGAGCAACGTGGAGCTGGTGCGTATTAGTCGCAACGGCACCGCCACGCGCGAACTGTTCACCATCGACTACTCCCAGAGTGTGAGTGGCATTCGCAACCCGCCTTTGCGCGATGGCGACACGGTGGTGGTGAACCGCAGCAACTTCGCCGTATTCACTGATGCTCTCGACGCCGTCACCACACCGCTAAGCGGTCTGGTGAACGCCTGGGGCCTTGTGCAGCTGGTCCGGGACAACAACAACAACTGAGGACAACCAATCATGGGCCTGCGTCACAATCCCATCACATATTTAATCCTTTCCAACACCCTGCTGTGGGCACTGCCCCTGGCCATTATCCAGATGCAGGCCAAGGTGACCGAACGGGAGGAGCGCATTGCGGAAATGACGCAGGCGCGGCCCACCCCCATTGGAGATGCGCTGATGTCACTGGAGCCGCCCATCCAGCCTGATCCCCTGACCCAGCTTGCACCGCTCTATTCCAGAACTGAAGCTGCCCCGATCGTCAACTCCACCCCCCCGACAAGCCTTCCAGTTTTGCAAAGCTCCGCAAAAGCTGTGGATGCAATTGAGATTCCCGCCATGCCTCCGAATCTGCTAACCCAGCTGAAGGGAGCCGATGGGTTGGGCGGGCCGATCACCCTGGCCAGCCGCAAGGACCCCCTTGTGCCGGTAGCGGTGCGGGCTGAGCGCATGCAATGGGAGCGCTCAAACGATGCTCTTGCGGCTCTGCCGCTCCACTGGCGCCACTCACTGCGGCAGGAACTGGGAACTGGAGTGCGAGTGAGCCAGGCCAGCACTGTGCGTCTACCGGTGCGGGAATTGGCCGAGCGCCAGGAAGTGCCAGTGATCATCAACGATCAGGGCGTGGCCGAAGGGCTGGTGGAACCTCGCCATCAGCGCACCCGCGAGGCAGTGGAAACCTGGGCCGCCCGCCAGCAACCGGCGGAGCCCGGTACGGTGCAGGTTCTCTTGATTGCCGCCGAGCCGCTGGCTCCAGCCCAGGAGTGACCACTGACTGCCCGATTGATTTGTGATCAGCCAGCCAAGAGGGATTCAAGGATCAACAAGTGGGAAATCAGCGGTTTGGCGATCGGATGCTGAGATCGAACCTGGGCTAGGGCTTCAAACAAATTGAGTGATTCAGCCCGACAAAGTAGACCAATCGCCACCAAGGGAGAGCGTTCCATGCCCGCCCAACAGTGCAGGTAGAGGGGTGACCCGGCACGGTAAAGATCGAGCGCTGCGTTGATGGCCTGATCCAGCATGGCGCTGGTCATCAAATCAGGCTGGCGGTGATCAGGCAGGGGAAAGCGCCGCTGCGTCCACTCCTGCGGCGGGAGCCAGGGGCCCTCCTCCACTTCACAACAACAGAAGATCGATTGCACCCCCTGTTGCTGCAATGCCATCCAGTGTTGCTGGATTTGTGGCATCGGGCCAATGGCGAGCCTGCGCGTACGCAACCAGGTGATCGATAGCGCCGAACCTCTGCTGGAAGGCTGTCCAAGGCGCATCAGCTACACCACAACAATAGCTTGACAAAATAGCCTCTAGCAGTGCTGAAATCCCCATTTCAGGGTAACCATACAGGCCAAATAGCGATATGCAGTTTTTGACCACGTGCAAAGGGAGTGGTCGAAGGGCTGAGATAATTTTATTGTAATCGATGGCTGCTTGAGCTCTGCTCGCGCCTCATTACCATCACTAAGGTTCTCTGTATCTTCCAATACATTTGATCAGATGCATAGAGTAACGGTCCAAATTCTTCCATCATGGTGAAGCACGCACTGATCACTGGCATCACCGGCCAAGACGGCTCTTACCTAGCGGAGCTGCTGCTGGACAAGGGTTACACCGTGCATGGAATCAAGCGCAGGGCAAGCAGCTTCAACACCGGCCGCATCGATCACCTCTACCAGGATCCCCACGAGAGCGACCCACGCTTGGTGCTTCACTACGGCGACCTCGCCGACAGCACCAATCTGATTCGGATCATTCAACAGGTCCAACCTGATGAGATCTACAACTTGGGTGCCCAGAGCCATGTGGCGGTGAGCTTCGAGGCGCCTGAATACACCGCAAATTCAGACGCCCTCGGCACCCTGCGCATCCTCGAAGCAGTGCGCATGCTGGGACTCACCGACAAAACTCGCATCTATCAAGCCAGCACTTCGGAGCTTTACGGCCTGGTCCAGGAGATCCCCCAGAGGGAAACCACACCCTTCTACCCCCGAAGTCCCTACGGGGTGGCCAAGCTCTACGCCTACTGGATCACGGTGAACTATCGCGAGGCCTACGGCATGTATGCATGCAACGGCATCCTGTTCAACCACGAATCACCGCGGCGTGGTGAAACGTTTGTGACGCGCAAAATCACCCGTGGCCTGGCACGGATCAACGAAGGGTTGGAGGAGTGCCTTTACATGGGCAACCTCGATTCGCTGCGCGACTGGGGCCATGCGCGCGATTACGTGGAGATGCAGTGGCGGATGCTGCAGCAGGAGGGGCCACCGGAAGACTTCGTGATCGCCACGGGCCGGCAAGAATCAGTGCGGCGCTTCATCGAACTCACGGCCGCAGAATTGGGTTGGGGGCCGATCCTTTGGGACGGCAGCGGCATCAACGAAACCGGTCGCCGCTCTGACACCGGCGAGCAGGTCGTGCGCATCGACTCGCGTTACTTCAGGCCGGCTGAAGTGCAGACCCTATTGGGGGATCCCACCAAGGCCCGCGAGAAGCTGGGCTGGACTCCGACCACCACTCTGGAAGAACTGGTGGCTGAGATGGTGAGCGCCGATAAAGACGAAGCGGCCAAGGAGGCTACCCTGCGACGGGAGGGGTTTGCGGTGGTGGGCTCAATGGAGAATCCGCCCAGCAATCCACTTGTAATGATCCCTAGCGAGGGTCAGCGCCCTTGAGCGACATAGCAACCAAGCCGCTGATCACCCTCACCGATCGCGTCTTTGTAGCGGGCCATCGCGGCATGGCCGGCAGCGCAATCTGCCGTGCTCTCCAGCGCAGCGGCTATGGCAACAGCGACCAAGGAGGCGCCCTGCTAACTGCTACTCGCGCCGAGCTCGACCTGCTAGATGCAACAGCCGTGCAGAGATGGTTTGCCGAGCAGCAGCCCTCGGTAGTGGTGCTCGCCGCCGCCAGGGTGGGTGGCATCCATGCCAACAGCACCTATCCGGCCGACTTTCTGCTTGACAACCTCAAAATCCAAACAAACGTGATTGAAACGGCCTGGCGCTCCGGTGTGCGCCGGTTGCTTTTTCTGGGCAGCAGTTGCATATATCCGAAATTTGCCAACCAGCCGATCAGGGAAGAAGCCCTGCTCACCGGCGGACTTGAGCCCACTAATGCATGGTATGCAATAGCCAAGATCGCCGGAATCAAGCTATGTGAAGCCTTGCGCTGCCAGCATGGTTTTGATGCGATCAGCCTGATGCCAACTAACCTCTACGGGCCTAGCGACAACTACCACCCTCAGAACAGCCATGTAGTAGCAGCGCTGATCCGTCGTTTCTGTGAGGCTGCCAAGCTCCCAGCGCAGGGATCCGGAACCAGCGTCACTTGCTGGGGCAGCGGCACACCGCTACGCGAATTTCTCCATGCCGATGACCTCGGCGAGGCCTGCGTGTTTGCCTTGGAGCGGTGGAATCCCCAGGCCCCTGACGCGCCCCGCGATGAAAGCGGCAATCCGCTCAGCTTTCTAAATGTGGGCACTGGTGTGGAGCTGAGCATCGCCGAACTGGCCCGAGCTGTGGCTGGGGCTAGCGGCTTTGCAGGCAGCATTGAATGGGATACATCCTTGCCGGATGGCACCAGGCGCAAGCTTCTCGATGTTAGTCGCATGGCAACGCTCGGCTGGTGTGCCCGCCTGCCGCTGTCTGAGGGTCTGCCGGAAGTTGTGTCCGCCTACCAAGATGGGCTTCAGGCCGAACACCAACGGAGCACTTTGACATGACCATTCTGGTGACCGGTGGCGCCGGCTATATCGGCAGCCATGCGGTACGGGCCCTGCAGCGCCAGGGGCTTACGGTAGTTGTGCTCGACAACCTGGTTTATGGCCATCGTGAAATCGTCGAGCAGGTTCTTCAGGTCCCATTAGTTGTGGGTCAGCTGGGTGATCGCCCCCTGCTTGATCAGCTGCTGAGCGGACGTCACCCTGCCACCGGTGGTGCAGAGATCGAGGCAGTGTTGCATTTTGCAGCCTATGCCTATGTGGGCGAGAGCGTGGCCGAACCAGCTCTCTATTACCGCAACAACCTGGGAGATTCGCTGATCCTGCTGGAGGCACTGCTGGCCGAAGGCCAACGCCGCGGCAGCGCTCCGCTACCGCTGGTGTTCTCCAGCACCTGCGCCACCTACGGAATTCCGGATTCCCAGAACATCCCGATCCGCGAAAGCTGCCCGCAGCAGCCGATCAATCCATACGGCCGCAGCAAGTGGATGGTGGAGCAACTGCTCGGCGACTTCGCTGCCGCCTACGGCCTGCCGAGTGTAATCTTCCGATATTTCAATGCTGCTGGCGCCGACCCGGCCGGTGGGCTCGGGGAAGATCACACCCCCGAAACCCACCTGATCCCGCTGCTGCTAGACGCGATGGGTGGGCGCAGCCCTTATCTGCAAATCTTTGGCGACGATTACCCCACCCCAGATGGCACCTGCATCCGCGACTACGTGCATGTGAGCGACCTTGCTGATGCCCATGTGCTTGGCCTGGGCCTGCTGCTGGCCGAGGGAGGCAGCCACGTGTTCAACCTCGGCAACGACACCGGCTATTCGGTGCAGCAGGTGATCGATACGGCCAAAACAGTCACGGGGCGTGGCTTGCTAGCCCATGTGGCATCGCGCCGGCCAGGCGACCCGCCGGTGTTGGTGGCCTCCTCGGAGAAGGCCCGATCAGTGCTGGGTTGGCAGCCCCGCTACCCAGACCTCAATACGATTCTCAGCCACGCCTGGCGCTGGCATCAGAACCACCAACAACACCGCTGACACCATCATTTGAGATGCCTGCATCTATACCTCGCAATCTGATCACCGGCGGTGCTGGTTTCCTCGGTTCACACCTCGTCGAACGCCTCATGCTGGCTGGCGAGGAGGTGATCTGCCTCGACAACTATTTCACTGGCCGCAAGGCCAACATCGCCCAATGGATCGGCCACCCACGCTTTGAGCTGATTCGCCACGACGTCACCGAGCCAATTCGGCTGGAAATAGACCGCATCTGGCACCTAGCCTGCCCGGCCTCACCAGTGCACTACCAATTCAACCCGATCAAAACAGCCAAAACCAGCTTCCTCGGCACCTACAACATGCTGGGCCTGGCCCGACGAGTCGGAGCCCGCCTGCTGATGGCCAGCACCAGTGAGGTGTATGGCGATCCGGAGGTGCACCCCCAGCCCGAAAGCTATCGGGGTTGCGTGAACACCATCGGGATCCGGAGCTGTTACGACGAAGGTAAACGCATCGCTGAAACGCTTTGCTTCGACTACCAGCGCATGCATGGCACGGAGATCCGGGTAATGCGAATCTTCAACACGTACGGCCCGCGTATGTTGCCCGATGACGGCCGGGTGGTTAGTAATTTTATCGTGCAGGCGCTGCGGGGCGAACCGCTCACCCTCTATGGCGACGGCAGCCAGACGCGAAGCTTTTGCTATGTAGATGATCTGATCGAAGGAATGATCCGATTGATGAATGGCAGCCACTGCGGCCCGATCAACATCGGCAATCCCTGTGAATTCACCATCCGCCAGCTGGCCGAGTTGGTGCGGGCCAAGGTGAACCCTCAGTTGGAATTGATCGAGAAGCCACTGCCAGCGGATGATCCACTCCAACGCCAGCCCGTGATCGAGCTTGCCCAACGGGAACTGGGCTGGCAGCCAACTGTGCAGCTTGAGCAGGGCTTGGAACCGACCATCAATTACTTCAAGGAGGCACTGGCTCAATGACAACTCCCCGCATGATCCGTTCGATTTGCTGCATCGGTGCCGGCTATGTGGGCGGCCCCACAATGGCGATGATCGCCCACCGCTGCCCCCAGGTTCAGGTCACAGTGGTAGACCTCAATACAGAGCGCATTGCCGCCTGGAACGACGCCGATCTCAGCAAACTCCCCGTCTACGAGCCAGGGCTGGATGCGGTAGTAGCAGAAACCAGGGGCCGTAATCTTCATTTCTCCACCGAGGTGGATGCGGCAATCGCCTCAGCAGACATGGTGTTCATCTCGGTGAACACACCGACAAAGACCCGCGGCATCGGTGCGGGCCAGGCGAGTGATCTGCGCTGGGTTGAGGCATGTGCCCGCCAGGTGGCACGCTCGGCCAAGGGCCACACGATCGTTGTGGAGAAAAGCACCCTGCCGGTGCGCACCGCCGAGGCGATCCAAACGATCCTGGCTGCCTCGCAACAACTGCCAGGCCATCAGGGCACGGCCAATGATGAGCCGCCTCGCACTTTCGCGGTGCTTTCTAATCCCGAGTTTCTTGCCGAAGGCACGGCGATCGCCGATCTAGAGGCCCCCGATCGGGTACTGATTGGCGGCGAAGACCCAGAGGCGATTGAGGCCCTCGCTGGCATCTACGGGCAGTGGGTGGCGCCTGAGAAGATACTGCGCACTAACCTTTGGAGTAGCGAGCTCTCTAAGCTCACAGCCAATGCCTTTTTGGCCCAGCGGATCAGCTCGATCAACAGCATCGCCGCACTGTGCGAGGCCACCGGCGCAGATGTGCTGGAGGTGGCACGGGCGATCGGTGCTGATAGCCGCATCGGCTCAAGGTTTCTAAAGGCCGGTCCGGGATTTGGGGGGAGCTGCTTCCAGAAAGACATTCTCAATCTCGTGTATCTCTGCCACCATTTCGGCCTGGCTGAAGTGGCCGACTACTGGGAGAGCGTGGTGAGGCTCAACAGCTGGCAGCAACACCGCATTGCACGCCAGCTGGTGCAGCGGCTGTTTGGCACGGTGAGCGGCAAGCGAATCGCCGTGCTGGGATTTGCCTTCAAGGCCGACACAAACGATACGCGCGAATCGCCTGCGATCCGCATTTGCCTCGACTTGCTGGAGGAGGGCGCTGAATTGGCGATTCATGACCCGAAGGTGAGCGCCAACCAGATCGCTGTCGATCTTGATCAACAAACAGGTACATCAGAAAATCGCTCGGGAGGCTGGCACCTTTCTGCTAGCCCCGCAGAAGCTGTGAGCGGTGCTGACGCCGCATTGGTGCTTACCGAATGGCAGGCCTATGCCTCGCTCGAATGGAAGGTTCTGGCCGCCAGCATGCGACAACCTGCCTGGCTGTTTGATGCCCGTGGCATTTGCGATGCTGCAGCCGCCCGCTCAGCTGGGCTACAGGTGTGGCGTCTTGGCCTCGGCTGAAGTAAAAGGGCTAATGTGGTGTATACATCAATGCAAGGAGCGGCAATTGACATCTAATCGCCATCACCACTGTGGAAAATACATAAACAGACGGGTAAAATCATGACCATTGCACCGCCATCCGCCGCTGCGCAACCTGCGCCTACATCCAGCACGCCTGGTTCGCCCTGGTCCCTGAAACCCCAGAGCCAGATGCCGGAGCAAGCGGCAATCCAGGATGAGAATAGCCTTGGCTTGGGAAAGCTATGGACGATCCTCCGCCGACGGAGCCTCTGGTTCGGACTCACATTCGGCGTTGTGTTCACCTCGGTAGGTGTAGTTTCTGTCGCCCAGTGGCTATTTAAACCTCAATACAGTGGTGGCTTCCAGCTCCTGGTCCGAGACCCATTGGCCGAGGGTAGAGAGAAAAATAATGGTGATCTGGCCTCCCTCGCAAGAGTAAACACCTCGGTAGACGTACCAAATTTAGTGGAGGTGCTGCGAAGCCCGATGCTATTGGGTCCGCTTGCTAAGCAGCTGGGGCTTCGCCAGTACGCTCTGCAGCGCATTGTTTCAGTTGGGCTGGCATCAAAAGATAGTGATGTTCTAAACGTGACTCTGCTCTGGGACAACCCAAAGCAGGGCAAGGTACTGATTGAGGCACTGGCCAGAGACTATCTCGACTATTCTCTGCGCAGGCGGAAGGAAAAGCTTAACCAGGGCCTTCAGTTTCTTGATGAGCAGGCACCGGGACTCCAGCAGAGGGTTGTACAACTTCAGCAAGAACTCGCTACCTTCCGCAGCATCAATACAATGTTAGCACCGGAGGAACAGAGCCGGATGCTGGAGGGGAGCCGCGCCGGTCTCGAGGGAGAAATTCGAGCTTTAAGGCAGACCGAGGCACAGCTTCAGGGCCTTCTCGCCATGGTTCAATCTGGCCAGTTGGTGTCGCCATTCCAGAATCCCTCCTCCGCTTCAGTTACTGGAATCTCGAGTCCAGCCGACAACATCCAGAGCAACTTCTCACCACTGTTCTCTGAACTGGTTGAAGTGGAGGGTGAGCTTGCCAAGGTTCAATCTTCATTCCGAGGCGATTCGCCGCTGGCTCAGAGCCTGCGGGCTCGCCGTGACCAACTGCGACCCCTGCTCCAACGGCGTGAGCAAGACGCCATCCTGTCGGCCCTGCAGGTCAATCGGGTTCAGCAGCAAAAGATGCAGGATCAGTTCAGCAGCCTCGGAGCCGAGTTTCGCCGCAATCCGGATCTGATCAAGAACTACGAAGCCCTGCAACAGCGCTTGGCGGTGGCCACCGAAAACCTGGGTAGCTACTTCAAAGCACGAGAAAGTTTCCGCCTTGAGATGGCTCAAAGTACGGTTCCCTGGCAGGTAATTTCACCACCCCAGTTTTCGGATATTCCGGTGGAGCCAAACTTGCAGAAACGTCTATTCATGGGGCTGCTATTGGGGCTTGTAGCCGGAGTCGGTGTTTCAATTCTGCGGGATAAACTCGATCGTGTGTTCCACTCATCCAGTGAGGTGGAAGAGCTGCTGAAGCTGCCCCTGCTCACTGGGGTTCCTTATCTGCCTCTAGATCCCAGTAAGCCGATTGCCGAATCGATTAAGAATCTGGAACCTGAAGAGTTATTCACGCTACGCGAGTCGCTGCGCAGTTTCTATCAATCGTTACGCACTCTCCGCGCGAACCGCACACTGAGGGTGGTGGCGATTACTTCATCTGCCGCCGGCGAGGGCAAAACCACCACAACAGCCCTGCTTGGGCAAACTCTGGTTGATATGGGCATGAAGGTGCTGCTGGTCGATGGAGACCTGCGTCGGGCTCGACTACATCGACGCCTTGGCCTTGACAATTCCCGAGGCATCAGTGAGTTGTTCGGCGAAGCCCCTCCCCCCTTGGAGGAGCTCTATCAATGGGTCAACCCGAATCTGGCCTTACTGCCAGGCGGCCAGAGGCTTCCAGACCCAGCGCGCCTGCTGAGTTCGGAACGCTGCGGTGAGATTATCCAGCAGATCCGTGATCAGCAGCAGTTCGATCTGATCGTGTTCGATACACCTCCTGCTCTTGAGCTGGTAGATCCACTGTTGATTGCAGAACACATGGACGGTTTGATCCTACTTGTTACACTGGGCAAGATTCCTCGTGAGCTGCCAACTCAGGTAGTTAGCAAGATCCAGCAATCGGGTGCAGACCTGCTAGGGGTGGTGACAAACCAGCGGGTTGAATCCATAATTGGTCAGGGCTATGGCTATGGCTATGGCTATGGCTATGGCTATGGCTATGGC
>Ga0247832_1005610_pt1 | contig 14412 bp, 11 predicted proteins | sample LaCruzMarch2015__10_FD_192407 | JGI IMG/M metagenome (GOLD analysis project Ga0247832, IMG submission 192407) | Freshwater microbial communities from meromictic Lake La Cruz, Castile-La Mancha, Spain - LaCruzMarch2015_4m | ecosystem: Environmental > Aquatic > Freshwater > Lake | place: Spain... | reverse complement strand
AAGAAAAACAAAAGAATAAACCACTCTCTTTATTTACTTCCCCAGCTGGCGTACGAAAATTTCCATGGAATGGGCAAAAGATTAAGAAGTCATTGTCGAGATCTCTCTCAACGTCTATACCGCTTCCGACAAGAACTCTTTTAACTTGCTGTTCGGAATAAGAACCACCCTGGCTCCGTCTATTCCCATAATCCATTTTGCCTTCTTCTTTCCTACAAAAATTCCATATATTGATATTTTAAATTCAAAACACTCTGTCTGTCTATTATAGCCTATTGTGAAGTCTGGGTCAATGTCAATTCTTTTAACATATCCACTAGCCCTCATTTCAGCATCTAGCAAATTAATGTATTCATCCTTAAGCCTCCAGATAGCCGAGTCACTGTAGATATTTCCATCTAAAGAAAAAATTTTTAATGGCTTGTGATGTAAGGACTGCATACCTTAATTATAACTACATATCTTCAATATCCTTGTACTTAAACCAACCTCTATTAAAGTCAACCTGAATATAAAAGTCTGTCATCATACCGTTACGATTTTTTCTCCAAGCAACTTCCATGACATCGCTATTTGTGCCGCGACCCATTGCGATTACCCAGTCGGCATCGTAAGCAATTTGTCTTGACCAGGCGGTCTGTCCTAGGGTAGGAACTGTGTCCAGCTTGGTGACATCGTCTGGAGTAGCAGAAGATATAGCAATAATTGGAACGTCTTCTGAGTTTGCCATAAGCTTTAATTCACGGGAAAGATTTTTCATCCTTACCGTCTCGTTGTCTGATTTTTGGTTTGGACTCATTAGTTGTAGGTAATCTACAACAACAAAGTCTGGCTTGTACTGGTCAATTTTTCCCCTTACAACAGACGGATTAATTTCTCCACCAGTATCATTAGACACAATGTAGAATGGTGGCTTATCCTTAAGATTTTCGTCATACCATCTTTGGAGATCTTCTGGATCGACATCTCCAGAACTTAGGTTTCTGTGCGTCCAAATTCCCTCGCCCATAATTGTGTATACACGATTACGAACCTCAGTCTCAGTCATTTCAAGGCTAATTATTAGTGGAACCTTTCCTTGCTTCCAAGCCTGTACTGCAAAATAAAGTGATAGCCAAGACTTTCCAATTCCTGGATAAGCTAAGAATACCCCGAGCTGACCAGGGATAATTCCTGACGGAAGATAGTCATCAAATCCTGGTAATCCGGTTTTTACCCCCAAAGAGCCAAGCTCTTTTCTTTTCTTTACATCTTCAAAGTACGCCAACGCAGACTTGATATCTGTAGCATCAATGTCTCGAATAGAGGCTGTGTTCTTTCTTAACTCAGATGTTTTCTGAATCATTGTTTCAAGAACTTTTGTACCATTACCAGTCTGAATATCGCTTGCGGTAGTCCTAATAATTTCCTTAAGACTTTCATTAAGGTATTCAGTTTGAAGCTCATCTAAATGATGCTTTGTTGTTCCTATGTTCTGTACTGGCTCAAAGTCCCTAAACTTTTCTACCACCAAATCCGTTGGCGGTACTGTTGAGTTTTGTTCTGCATAGCTTCTAACAAACTCCCAAATGTCTTTATGGGTGCGCAAAAGATTATCTACGTTTGCCTGCAATAATACATGAATTTGCTTATCTTTCAATACAGCAGAAATTACTTTTGACTCAACGTCACTCATTTACCCATTCCCTTGCCCGTTTGCGCATTTCCATACGCTCTTTCTTGTCTTGTTCAACTCTCTTTATTGCTTCTACTATTTTTTCTGCATAGTTGGCAAAGTATTTCCAGGTTGGATGCTCTGCCGCATCAAAATAATAGTCAAGCAGATTGTAACACTCATCAAGACCATAAGACTCAATAAGCATATCTGCTGCCCACTGCTCAACGTTCATGTTTAGCGATGGCCGTTCGCCATATCTAGCTGCGTGTAGCTTAGAATATCTGCTAAGAATGGCCATGCGCAATTTGCGCTCTGCCACTACTCTTTAATCTCAGACTGCGCTTCTCGAATTTTTGCACCAAGCTGTTGCTCTACAAATGCATAAACTCTGTCGAAGCCATCTTGTACGTTTTCTCCGTCACGAATCTGATCTTCAATTCCGATATCAATTCGAAGTGACTGAAAGTTACCAAGATTCATTGTGTAGCCAAGTGCTACGGTTACTTTTGTTTGATTGTTTTCCATCTCATACCCTTTTCTATAAAGTTTCTAACCAACTTGGGACAAACTGCCCGTCTGCAGTTCTTACATAAGTCAGTATACCATCTCCCATCCTACGATTCAACTCCTGAACCGTAGGCGTTACGTTATTGTTAATTAATCCGTCTTTTCGTGGGCGTCCCATGTTGTGAGATGCTAAGATATCACGTATTTCTTTTACTTGTGATTCTGAATAATAAGATCTTACTTGCCATTCCCGTACCCCGTCTTTTTGGGCACCAGTAGGATAGGGTATCTTGCCCTTTTTCATAAGCGTTGGCAAATATTTCTGATGCCTATTTACCAAGATAGCTGTTTCTTTTACGGTATAAGCTTTTTCCCTATTTCGTTTAAAATCAGATAACAGGCAGCTCTCGATCCTATCTTTAACCACATTGTATACAGAAACTATTCCCCCAGCCCTGTTTATATGATGTTTTCTTACAAGGTCACCGTTTAAAAACCAAACTTTTTTACTACCAGTAATTACCGGTGCGTTGTTGTACGCATCTCTATCCACAGTTATCCTAGGAAACGTTAGACGGAATGCCTATTGCCATTACACTAACGCTAGTCTTGTTATCTTCCGATGTGGGAAACTTAACAATTACAGTGGCTGAGCTTGATGTAATGTTCTTTAGGCTTACAATGGCTTTGTTGTTAGAAGGATTAATCAACGTGGCTGTGACAATTGGTGGGGTACTAAAATTGTATGGGCTAAAGCTAACCGTTTGCTCTAGGGTATCTGATGTCCCCGCAGCAAAAAGAATCTCCTGTGCAATCACCTGTGCCCCGTAAAGCTTATAAGACGATGGGGTATCGGCAAGCCTACCCTTTAGAATAAAGTTATTGCCTTGTGCGAGAGCCGCACCTTCTTCAGAAAGCTGATTAACAGCATTTGCAAGTGTTGAAATATAAGAAAGGTCTAATGGTTGACCTTGCTGTGGTACTGGAACTCTAGCCATAATTCTCCTTTATAACAATTGTATCAGATTTATGACTCTATAACTATCGGATTATCAGAATCATATATAACAAAACTAGATTTAATTATTTTTTTGTTTGCAGATGGCTGGACAATAATCCTAATAGAGGATACTCCCTCTCTCTGAACAAAAGAATATTGGTGAGTTGGAGAAGTTCCGTGGTAGTAAAAATCATCCCCATCATACTCGAAAGTTTCTTCTGGTGGGTTACCTCTAAATGAAACAAAAATATCATAAGCTGGTCTATTAAAAACATCGTCCCAAACAACAGAGATAACACTTTTTATGGGGTCGGAATCACTAACAGATTCTGAAAACTCTCCCTCTACATCCGCAAAATCTGGGACGGGAATAAAGTACACTGGTGACCAATGCGATCTGATGTTACGGCTGTCTGCTACAATTCTATATCTTATAAGATATCCCCCAGATTCCCAGTCTAATTCTGCCAAAAGGTTGGGGGGAACGTTAATCTTTTTTATTACGTTGACCACTGGCTAGCTTTCCTGCACGGCATACTGGTCTAGCTCAAAGCCAAACCTAAACTCTGCAAAATTGCTAGAGTTTGATTCTTTTACAACTGGGTAGGCTTCGTTATTTTTAATTACGGAATAACCAGTTAGCCCATACAAAGGATGTCTGTCTGTTTTGTTTTCAAGTCTTAAACCATCTAGTGCAATGTAGTAATTGTTAGATGGATCTGGCCCAACTCCATCAAGCACTGAAACATAGGCTTTTAGAATAGCTACTTGATCCCAGGAAAAACCAATTGTAGAGCGTAGCTCTTGTAGCTGTTTTGTTATTACAAAATATCTATTTTCGCTAAAGTCAATATTGTTTTCTCCATCAACCAGGTTAATTTCTAAGAATGCAGACTGGCTGTCCCCGCCTTCGTTGGAGGCAAACTCTAAAACTATTCTTATTTCTTCTGGGTTGTTTATGGTTGGAGACTCATCTTCTGGGTCTTCTCCTTCACGATTTATTAAAGAAAATACAAATTTAAGTTCATCAGTAGGTGCATTTTGATCTAAAGTAAAAGATGTTCCAGTCAAGTGAACGTGAGATGATGTAGAGTCATCTGGCACAAGGCTTCCCTCGTTGTTGATAGCTATGTTTGCAGTATCCCCTCGAACAATAATAGAGCTATCTAAAAATCTTGGCACTTCGTATCTTGCGATTCTGTCTTCATACAAGAATGTAGGATTGTCGGAGCTTGCCCTAAATGCTGGGTAACCAGTTTCTTCTCCCTCTTCGTCCAACGGAAAAATAACATTAGTTCCATTATCCAAAGATTCAGATATTTTTAAAATTTCAGAAACGCCAGACTGTGTGTGATACTCCCAGTTTTCCAAATCAGAAAAAGACCTGAGAAGTTTGCTGTCTGCTATTCCTGCTTCTGGGTTAGACCCAGCGGAGTATATTCCTACTTCTGTAATTCCATATCTTTCTGTGGTTGGAAGTTCTGCAGTAAAAACTACGTAGTTTAAACCGTCTTCTTTTACGTACCCGCGAGAAGTAACGGGAACTCTAAACATTTCAAAATCTAAATTATCTTTTGATTCATATAAGTCAGCATAAAATAATGGGTCATCAAACTGTCCTAGGGGTGTGGCTCCGCAGCCTATGGCAATGTGAGAGGCATAGCTAGATGTATGCCCAAGCAAATACTTTGCTATAATGTTTTTGCCAGTATTGGTTATCATGATTCACCTTCTTCATATATTGTATCACGGAAGATTTTTTCTGATGTAAGCGATTCAACCTCTATTTCATGAGAATCTTCTATGTTTGATACATATATTGTTATAGTGTTATTTGCCCCGATAGTTACTGGATTTTGTAACAACGGATCAATTTGGGCTAGGTCAGCTTCTGATGGCAAGTAGCTGTCAAAAGTAATTCCAAAGCTATTAAAATATAGCGGGGAAATGTTTTCTATAGAAGCAATTGTTTTTGGGTTATACTCTGTAAACAGTTGTTGTAGGTCAGAAATTAAACCATAGTTAATATTTTTACCATCAACTAAATCTCGCCTAGCCAAAGATATGATTTCGTGACCACCTATGCCCTGCCAAAGGGTGTTCTGCATCTCTTCGATTGTTGCTGCTGGATCTGTAGAAAGAATATACTGTGGGTCAGCTATTTTAAAAGCGTCTATTCTTTGCCTACCCTCAGCATTTGGGCTTGGCTGATTAGCTACTGGTTCTACCAACTAAATCACCTCACTAAGGAATACGTTCATAGAAGGCCCATCAAGGCTTCTAGAGTACTCTATGTTGTACACGACGAACCTAGAGTCTCTAAGAGATATTTGTTCTATTGAATCGTTAGATGTATAATCTATGGAAACTATGTCTCCGAGCTGAAGTATTGGCATACCAAAAACTTGCAAACCTATAGACTTTCTGGGCTTCATTATTTTTGATATAATCCAAGACATTAAGTTGTTGGCCTCGTCTTGACTTTGGATGTATGCAGAAGATATATTAAATTCTTTTTTACCATAGGTTATCCTGCTATTTTTGATGTCTAAGAAATCTTGTTTTGCTTTTACTGGAGACACAATGGTTCCATCCTCCGAAAATTCTGGGTCAGAAAAATTACTTACTCTATCAAAATAATCATCTACAGTTAATTCTTTTTGTGTAGATTGTGTAAAGGTAACTCCCTGTATTCTTAAATAATTGCCAGAAGTTTCATCAAGGTTTAGTGCGGTGTCGGTATTATTAAATACTAAGAATTCTGCACCGTAAGCACTTGGAACAAAACCAGAAACAGTGTAACCCTTCATCTTATTAAATGTTTCAGATATTTTTGCATATAATGCTGGGTAAGCTTTATCATACTTTATATTAAAGTATGCGCACTCACGCATGATTGTTCCAAACTCTTCAAAGTAAATGTTGTATTGTGGAACATCTCCAGAAGCTATTCCAGAAAGATATGAGGCCTGAATTGATCCGCTAAGAGCGTATTTCCTAAAAGATTGAGAAACATCTATTCTGTTTTCTCCAAATACCGAATTAACTGGGGGATTAAGCTCAAACACAGTGTTTTGGCTGTAGTTGTTTGCTACGGCATAAACGTTTTCAAACATTGCCCTAGTACCGCCCCTAACAAAAAGTGCCATATTGTTGTGCACTGGTAAAGGATCTTTATCATCAACAACTGCAATAATTTTATTATTTATTAACAGATAAAACTTTCTAGTATTTTCGTCTATGTCCTCATACTCTACGGCAATGTCGTAGACGCTTGGGCTTTCTTCGTTAGCCATTCTAAACTGTCCTACCATAGTCCCGTCATCTGCTATAACGTTTGTGACTCCTTGAAAAAGTTTGATGGGGATGGCTTTGGAGCTATCTCCTGTTGCAGGATCTCCCTCAGAAGAAACTTTTCTGACTACCTTGTAAAATACAACATTAAATAGCCCAACGTCTTCAGAATATTCTGCTAAATTGCTTTGAGACAAAGCTATAATTTCAAAGTAATATCCAATATTTGTTTCTGGATTAACCATGACCCCTAGGCCAGCAGATCCTCCATAGATAGAAAACTGTTCGTCCAAAGAGGATTCTGGATTAAGAAAATAATTTAGGCTGTTGTAAATTATTTGCTCGGATTCCTCTTGGCTAATTCTTCCAATAATTCTCATCCTTGTCCCAAAGTGAGAAAACTTATTGTTTAGTGGTTTGTAAATATACGAAAGAAAATTAATTGGATCTTTTGCATTTTCCCCAGACTCAAAGTCAAACGACGGGCCATCAAATATAAAGGCAGAAGACTGTATTGTTCCTGTTTGGGTAGACAAAAACTTGTTAGTGTCTGTTTCGCTAAAAGAAGACTTTGTCAAAAAGTTTTTAATAATTCCGTTACGAGACGCAGACCTAGCCAATGTATTATTTTCAGTACTAAATCCAGCTTTACCAGACTTTATAATTTCTAGTTCTTCAACAACTGATATAGAATTTTTATAAGAAATGTCTTCGTAGACATCTGTCCTCTTTGTTTCTCCGTCTTGAGCATCCACAAGAACATCTTGCTGAGAAACATTGTATTGCCTTATTTCTTTGCTTACTGCTCTTGTCAAGACTATTTTGTTTTTATCATTAAGTGATTTAGAAAAAGAGTGTGTTCCAGACTGGGTTCTATATTGAAGATTTTCTGTTTCTGGAATTGTTCCTTGTTTGGTTCCTACTGGCAATAGGTCTTCGTCTAAGAGGCTAAAAGAGTTGTCGTTAATCTTTTGTACATAGTATCTTATTTTAGAATCTATCCCGTGTGGCAACGTTCCAGTAGTAGTAAACGTTATAACATCCATGTTAAATAGTCCATGGTTTGTGGCAGAAATTACAGCAGTGTTTGCAATAGATATTGAGGAAATAGTTTTTTTAATAGAGTTGGCAGACCTTGTTGTTGCTACCCTGGTGGGGGACGACAATTCCCCTTCTCCAGATTTTATTTCTATAAGATTGCCTGGCCGCAAGTTTGCAAAAGAAGGAGTAATTATGGTGTTTTTTATAATTTCTTCTGTTAGGTTTAAGATTACGGAAAAACTTTCTCCTGCAGACAGAGTGACTAAGTTTTCGTTTCCAACATAAGGGTCGCCCAGAAAGTTTTCAGATATGGAAAACTGAGTACTGCTAATTATAGAATGAACATAGTAGGGTGCATACCTTACAATGCCCCTGGAAATTCCCTTATCGACAAAGCCAGTGGGAGAATCAACTCCAAAAAATACTCTGTCTCCTTGTTGTAAATTTAATCCTATAGATAAATTAATTAGAACGTGATTATTTGTATTTAAAGATATAGATGATACTGTTAATTTTTCTGCAACGGTATATAACGAAATTTTATGTACACCGTTTTCAGATCCGCTACCTGTTGCCGCTATCCCTAGTCTTGAATTTTCTCTAGAATCTGCTAGGGTAAAACTTTTTTCAGAAATATTTTTTGGTGTTACATAATATGTTTTTGAAGTTTCTATTGGTGGCCTAAAGAAACTATGAGTTCCAGAATCAGACCCAGTAGTTGCTATCAGTGGAGAACTAGTGGCTCCAGAAGCTTTTAGGTTAAACGTGTTATTGTTAATTTTTTTAACATAGTAAATAGTGTTTGCGACAAGACCAGTTGGCAATGCTCCAGTTGTTGTAAGCTTTATTTGATCGTTATCGTTTAGCTTATGGTCAGTATACGTTAATACCGCTGGACTTGCAATGGAAATGCTAGTTAATGTTTTTTCTGCGTCAGATGGCAAGCTTCCAGTAGACGTAAGCCTTACCGTGTCAAATGGGGTAAATTCGTGTGGGATCGATGTTGTAAACTTTAGCTCTCCAACATTTTCTTGAGAATTGTTTGCCCAAGTTATTCCATCTGTTGACGTAGAAACCTTTAGCTTCTGTCCAATGGCTAGCCATTTGTCTTGCCAACGGAGTTCGTTTATTGCATTATCTCCAAACTTAACGTCAGTAACCTTCCATGAGGTTAGGTTTGTTGACCTAGAAGCTTTACCGCCTGCTCCAGCGACAATCCAGGCGGGAGCTGAGTAGTAAACAGTGTTTAAATCACTTTTTATTTTTACGTCTCTCTTTGACCAGGAGGTTAGGTTTGTAGAAGTTCTTACCTTACCAGACGCCCCTACCGCAAACCATACGCCGTTTGCATAATGTATATCAAATATATTAGTTGAGTCAAATTTTGCATCAATTGCTGTCCAGGAGTTTGTGTCTGTTGAAGAAGACATACACCCATTATCTCCAACTACAACCCATTTGCTATCTCCATATGTAACGGAATTAATTTTTGTTTTAACAAATCTTTCTACTTGGTGTGTACTTGTTGTTTGGGCAGAAACAAAATCTATTAACGCACCGTTAATGGAGGTAGAAAGGTAAACATTATCTGAGTCAATTACTCTGACTCTGTAAACAGTATTTTCTGATACCCCAGAAGGCAGTGATCCTGAAGCTATAATTCTAATGGGATCATTGTCTAATAAACCATGCCTGCTTATCTTAAATTTTGCAGCAAGCTTAGTGTATTTTTGTGTTCCGCTACCCGCTGATATGGTGTTTATTGGAGAAGAAACGGTTGAGCTTTTTAAAGCAAATGTATCCTTGCTTCTATAGCTTACATAGTATGTATCAGAGTTATTAAATCCAGTTGGGAGAACTCCAGTTGTGCTTAGCCTTACCTTATCATTTTCTGCTAGTCCGTGATTTTTCCTTGTAAACACTGCAGGAGTTCCTACTTGTACATTTGATATAGATATAGGCACACCTATGCCCGTAGAAGAAAGTATTTTTGAACTTAAAGTATTTATAGAATAGTCTAGTTTAGAAGTTTTATTAGACCAAGTATCACCGTCAGCAGAAGTTGCAATACCACCTTTATTTCCCACAACCATCCAAACATTGTTAGCAAATATTATTTTTTCTATTTTTGAAAATTCTAAGGATAGTGGAATTTCTACCCACGTTTCTGCATCAGTAGAATAAGCCATAGCGGCGACAACATCTTCGCCAGAAACTTTATGACCTGCTGCTATCCACCTTGTAGTTGAGCTTGGCCCATTCCCATAAGCTATTGAGTTAAAAACAAAGTTGTTTGCAAACTCTTCATCTACAACGGTTTCCCAAGTTTCTGCATTTACAGAAGTCCTAAACTTACCATCATTTCCTACACCAACCCACTTACCATCTGCATATACGACAGACCTCATTATACTTGGCTCTTCTACATCTATAGAAACCTCAAGGCTTAGTACTGATTGGTTGTGTATTCCGTCAACTTCTCCGTCAACAAATGTTGAAAAAAGATAGTCGGAATCCATTTCTATTCCGCGAACTGGTGAGCTTGTGGATGTGTCCGACCAGTAGGCTGGCAGCCCAGCACTATGGTAGGCTATCTTAGTTCCAAATTGCTCACGACCATCTTTTCTCACACTACCATTTTTTATAACAACTGTGTCACCCACTTTTTCGTAAAACGGTTCTGAGTAAATCCTAACTCTCCCTGTGGGATAAATCTTTCCACCAAACTTAATCTTAGAAAAATAACTCTGATATTCTCTTAGACTGCTAACCCAAACATTTCCTATGCCAGATACGTTATATTCTATGGCATCATATTTTATAATTTCTCCATTAGCATACAGATATCCATTATATCTAGCAACCCAATAAGCACCTTCACCAAAATCCATTATGTTGTTTTGAACCTGATTGTTTTGCACATAAGGCTTAACATCAGACAAATCTGAATTGAGTGATATTGCTGCTAGGGTATAGGATGATGTTTTATCCTGGTCGCCTTCTATTGATCTTAGTGGAGGTGTACCAGATACCTCCCAAAGTAGGGCTGGCTTGTATATCCAGTTCTGATCTTGATTTAAAAAGCTAGCTTCTTTCAAGGAGCCATAAGTTTTTGCTATATACTTTTCTTCAAAGATAATCTTACCGTCGTTAAATACTTCTTGATTTTTTGATGAAAGATTTATAATATTAGAAAGTTTTGTTTTTGTAGATAGGTTTTCTACTACCCCCTGTTTTTCTTGATCAAGGGAGCCTAGTATTTCTATATCTGTAGGCCTCTGTTCTAGCGACGGCATAATATAATTTTTTGACATTACAATAAGATTGTTAAACTCATCAAAGAACATTGCTGTTTGAGTGGCTATTGCAAGTTCTTGGAGTACCTGAGCTACAGAGGTTTCTGGCTTAACAAAAAAATATGGGATTACTGGATCATCTTCTTCGTCTACTCTTTTAAAAGTGTAGTTGCTAAATCCTATTGAGTCTAAAAGAAAAGATACAGCATAACTTAGAGAGGCACTTTCTACAAGCAACTGTGGAGAATTTAAAGATTCAAAATAAAAGAACATATCTCTAAGTTGTAGCGAAAAGCTTCTTGTATTGCTAGAAGACTCTGGAAAGCCATCTGCGTACAATGTTTTTAATGGAACGTGATAGCTTTCTACAACATTGTTACTAAGGTCATATATAATTTCAAATAATTTTACCTGAAGATTGTTACTATTAAACTTTGACAAAATACTATTTGTATTATTTTTATTAAACGCATCATCATAATCAAAAATATCTAGGGAGCCATTAGATGCAAGTAGTTGTCCTACTGGCATTCCGCTAACCCCTAAATCAGAAGCGCTCTTGTTAAAGCTAAACTTGGATGTTCTTTCTGTTAGGTTAGCGGTTAGTCTGGGGGAAAGCTCTAGCAAATCAAATGTAGAATTAATTTTGTTCATTGTTTTTACTACAACTCGAATACCCTGAATATATTCAAACTCTTTGTATCGTTGATTTCCATTTGCTGAATCAATAAAATATTCTGGGTCAACAAAATTATTTACTAGGTGGGTTTCTTCAGATACGGACTCTTCTCCTAGACGCCAACCATAGGACGGGATAAAAGATTCATACTCTGTCCCATTCCAAACGTAGACCATTCCTAGCTCGTTGTCTGACTCTTGAACAAAATAGGCACTGTTCTCTGCTGGACTTACTGGTAACAAACTTGCAAAAGGATACCTGCCAGCAAAATGAATCTTGGACTCATACTTTTCTGGAACAATTAAGCCATACGTTATTTCAACATATCCATCTGATTTTATTACCTGTGTGTCATCTTTCCTTAGAGAAAGTGGATTAAAGGATATGGCGTCAATCCAGTTATTGTCTTTTAGTATTTGTATTGACCAGTTATTTGGGGTAGCTTTATTAGATTCCCCAAAAAATGGGTCATCAAAAGACGATCCTCCCCCAGTAAATGGCCCAAGGTCTACATCTCCAATGCCTGTCTGCATCTTTACTACAATTTTATTTGAAGGGATAGGTTCTTTATATGTAATAAATGGTGCTGCATCATCTATGTAAAACAATGCTCCTACTGGCTTGTTTGCAATACCCCGTTCGACATTGGACTCTTTCCTATAAGAAGTCCAATACTTAAAAGAATCATTACGACTTGCCATGTAATATCTTGGCCTATTTGTTAGATTTGAATTAACAAAGTGTGTATAGTTATCTTCAAAATATCTTAATTTATTAATACCAGACCTGGGTCTAAATCTTCTAAAACAGTCTTCCAAAGAATAGAGAAGTCTTTCTTTTTCGTTTGGCACAGTAAAGGCTACTGGCTGGTCGTTGTTATCAAGACCACCATCAATAATAGTGTCAGCATCAGTTGCACCAGAATAAAATTTTACTCCGTCGTTGATACCGTCATTAATATCAAAAAAATTTGCTGGGGTAGCGTACACAAAATCTGGAGAATCAGGAGCCGCTGTTGGACGATGGCGGTAGTTTCCAACGGTAGAAATATTTTCAGCAACATTCATGTTCCACTCACCAATAACGAGTGGCTGACTGTTAATGCTTGATGAGGTTTCTAGATATTGTTGTAATTTTTCATTAACAAACATCTATACCTCTTCCAGCTCTAAGCTTACATTCCAAAAATCAAAGTTACTAGACCCACGCTTAATTAAATTATGGCTAAACTGATTAAAGAAAACCTCTATAACTTGGCTATATTTATTCAAGTTTTCATATTCTGCGTCTACATCATTTACGTCTCTAAAGTTTGTTCGTTTATCATATGATAAAAATAACCAGAATGAGCCAGTGTATCTTTCATACCATTCTAGCATGTCTGCCCCACCAGCTCCTCCGTCTACGGTAAACTCTTCATTATTAATTCTGTTGTAGTCAGAAATGCCATTACTGTTAAATTCTGGGTATAGGTGATATGCCCTAGATGGCAACATGTCCCAGCTAGTTGACACAGAAAGCTTGTCTGCAACATAGTAAGACCGCATTCTTCCATTTACCATGCGTTCTCTAGATTCTATCCTATTGTTAGAGAATCCAATTTCTCCACGGTTATGATCTGAAAGTATTAAAAACTCATTGGCATCTTGCGGGGAATATGCAGAAGAACCAATTTCATTTCCGAGGGGAAAATAAAAGATCTCACCAGTTTCTTCATCTTCTATTGTTGTTCCAGGATTATTAGACCAAAGCATTGCCTGTGGCCTACTATATTTCTTCCTACCGCTCATATATGCTTGACTAGCCATTATAAATTATTCCCTCTAATTCTACGTCCCTCTACCTGCTTAATGCTTCTCATTACAGTGTTTGCAATTTCATTTGGATTAGAACCAGACTTCACATTAACCTCTAGGTTATAATTATACACTGAATTGCCTTCGTATGTACCCCGATTAATTTTTTCAAGATTGTCTTTTCCAAAACCTTTTACTGCTGGCCTGCGAACAACAAACTCTCCTGGGGTTAGCATAGCAGGAACGGTATCGCTTCCAAGTGATTTAAAGAATCCACCTTCTGACTTGTAGGGAATTAATCCGCCCATAGGGTATCCCTTAACACTACCACCTACAGACATCCGTTTTGGAATGATCATGCCACCGGAGGCTTTTTTCGGAGCAAGAACCTTGTCTAGGCTCCTGTTTGCATTATAAAACTCTTGCCAAGACTGATTTCCAGCCGCCTGCTGCAATGTTTTTCCAGCATTTGTACCAGAAGTTATAACCCATGCACCCTTGCCTGGCTGTCCAAGCTCGGGACTGCCGCCACCGCTAGATCGTGCTGGTGCTGGTGCTGGTGGGGCTGGGGGTAAGGGTCTGTTCATCAAATTTGCGACAAGAGTTTCAACAATATTTAACGCCTCCTTCATGGCATCAGCAAACCTCCATCCGTTTGCTTGTGCAAGGTCTACTTGATTTTGAATTTTTTCCCATTCATCCCTGGTCTTTCCTAATACTTCAAGATCTGTTATTTGCAAATTTTTCTGAAGTTCTGCTAGTCTAATTCTTTCTTGTGCTGGCTCAAGAGTGTTTTCTTCAATTCCAAATCTTTCTTTTTCTAGCTGAAGAATTTTTTCATCTAGCTGCTCTCTACTTAATCCAACAGAAGATCGCAACCTTGCAATTTCTGTTTGCTGAGCAGTTTCCATCATACTTCTTTGCATTTCTATGGCATTGCTTTGCTCTTGACTTCTCATTTCCTGAGCAGCCTTTGCAGCTGCAGCAATATCTCCACGGGATAGAGCATCGGCTAGGTCAAGCTGCCTTGCCTTAGAAGCTGTTATTTGATCGTTTAGTTCTGAAACTTTAGACAGTGCGTCAAATCTTTTTTGGTAAGTATCATTAATTTTTTCTTCAGCCCAGTCGATTTCTTGCAGAGC
>Ga0247832_1005609_pt1 | contig 14412 bp, 9 predicted proteins | sample LaCruzMarch2015__10_FD_192407 | JGI IMG/M metagenome (GOLD analysis project Ga0247832, IMG submission 192407) | Freshwater microbial communities from meromictic Lake La Cruz, Castile-La Mancha, Spain - LaCruzMarch2015_4m | ecosystem: Environmental > Aquatic > Freshwater > Lake | place: Spain... | reverse complement strand
GCTACCTAATCGCATTTCTACCCAGGACCTAACTCATCGTAGTAGGGGCGATATTCATGGTCAAAGTCCATCGCCCGAAATTTAGCGGGAAAAAACAGCTAAATTGTCTACGTAAAGTACGTCCGGTAGACAAAGGGTTAAGGCATGTTGACTGACGTAAGCGGAGCCCCTATCGGCCATTTTGAGGAGATGATTCAGGAGAAAGATGCTTGCCGTCGTCATCGTCATAGTCGCGTCGAATATTCACAATAGTTGCTGTGCCTTCGTGTCAAGAAGCTCGATTGTTACAAAGTCATCAAGTGAGAGAAGTAGTATTCCTCACATGCTATCATCCTCCTTCGTCGAAGAAGCACCACGTCGTGGAGATGACAGCTTCATAGGCTTTGATCTTGGTACGAGTGGTGCACGGATGTCCATCATCGAACAACGCAATTGTAAAAGGAGGATGAGTGGTATCGAAAAATTGGAATACATAGAGGTCATTTCGGAATCACTCTCATGGGACGAAGAAAGGATGAGATATGATAATGCCAACGATTGGAATAGTGCAGTCCGGACCCTACTCGCACGAGCAGCAGCAAATAATGATGCGAATGGATCCATTATGCACAGAGTTAAATCAATTTGTGTTTCGGGGACATCGGCATCGTGCTTACTTGTTGATCGACACACGCTGAATGTTGCTCGCACGCCCAGGATGTATAACTATGATATTACATCCTCCTCGTCAACAGAGGCAACGAAAAGAGCTTTGGATCTCATGAACAAGTACGTCCCACGAAGGCATACTGCTCTTGCTGCCACTGGCTCATTGGCCAAATTACTATTATGGAACGAAGAGAGTCCACTGGTTGTCGACGAGGATGGCACAACGTCACGAGAGGTATTATGTCATCAATCTGACTACATTTCTACAATGTTAATGCATGAAGGTCTCACTGATTCATCATCACCAATCGTAACAACAACAAGTGATTGGCATAACTGTTTGAAACTGGGATACGATGTTCGTAATCGTGAATACCCAATATGGCTGCATAAACTCTTGCAAGAAGGATGTGGAGTTTCATCTGAAACTGTTCTACCAACCAATGTTGTCTCACCTGGATTGCCCATTGGTCCAATCTCACCAATTGTGGCTGCAAAGTATGGCCTCTCGTCGAATGTCATGATTGTGGGTGGGACAACTGATTCCAATGCTGCATTCTTTGCGGCGGCTGGTGGTGTTAGTGCAGAGTATGGGACTGCGGTAACAAGTCTTGGTAGCACATTGGCAATTAAGATGCTTAGTAGGACTTTTGTCGAGGATGCAACTAGGGGGGTATATAGTCATAGAGTTCCAATATTTGGCAGAAAGAGTAGCGATAGAACTGACGACGACAAAGAAGAACAGGAAGCGTGGTTAGTTGGAGGCGCAAGTAATGTTGGATGTGCCATCCTCCGACAAGAGGGATTCACAAATGAGGAACTAGCAACAATCAGCGTAGAGATTGATCCGTCTATTGACAGTCCATTGTCATACTACCCCCTTACTAAACGTGGTGAACGATTTCCAGTTGCTGACGGTACCAAGGAACCGATACTGTCACCAAAGTCTACCTGTCGAAAGGAGTATCTTCATGGCATTTTGCAGGGTATTGGAGATGTGGAACGAGATGGCTTTCGTGTTTTGGGAGAATTAGGAGCAAGTCCAAGCGTGCCCCACATAGTGCTAAGCTGTGGTGGTGGGGCTAGGAATGACGTTTGGACTGCCATGAGAGAACGACGGCTAATGGCCATTTGCAACAATCGTGTTAAAGTGATAAGGGCAACGAACACGGAGGCTAGCTACGGCGCGGCATTGCTGGCAACGGCCTCGTTTACTAACGAGAGGAGCCCCAACCCAATCCAACCCGACATATGATTACAGATGTGTTGGCATAATTTCTAAGTGTACATATATTTTATAGAGTTAGTCTAGCGCTATCATGAGGAAGCTCTACCTGGACCTGTAGAATTTGCTTTCAGTGGGAATAATTCCATCGGGAATCAAGCCACGACGCTGGACAACTACACCACTACTCATTAGTTGACTCAGCTGACCACTCTCTCCTGATGCCAAAGCCTGTCCGACTAAGAATGATGTGCCAAAATCTGCAGTTATACTGCCGAGATCGGTCCACTCTGACATACCGGATTGCTTGTATTGACATCGAACACTCTTGTCCGTCTTGATTAGGTTAAAGTCAACATCTTCTGACCAAACACCAACACACTTGCTCTCCGTTGGTCCGCCATTGGCAGTGCGATAGACCAAAGACACGCCACGATCAACATCAACGAGGAGACTGACGTGTGCTGCATCCACGGCATGACTGGCTCGGATCATAAGACCACCTTTAGTATGCCTATTTCTTCGGAATACCTTTTCAAGATGTAGCGTAGCAGTGACATTGCCTGTGACTTCTTGTTGGACAAAGCCAAAGTTATCGGCAGTCCCCCCAATCCCTGTGCCTGTGGAATTAATGCTAAACATCCCCGCTGGGACCTTGGCCCAAATGATATCTTGGTTCTTGACTTCGAGCATCCTAGGAGGAACAGTGTCGGACGTACCAATCACATCCATCATAATTCCACCACCTCTCGAGTCGTTGACAATCTCAAAGTTCTGAACTTGAAGCGTGGCTCCATTCACATCATTGATGGAACTTACCGCAAGACCGACATGGAACTCGGTACCAAGATCAACCTCAGTGGTTTGATACCTCACGAATGCAAGATCGCTGTCCTTCCTGACGTAGCTCGTTATTGTATTACCCTTCTTGACAAGTCGAAGCCAAACATTGGACGTTTGATAATTTTGGTCATTCCAAGGGACCGTGTTATTACCCTCCATGAGACGGTATTGATGGGTAAAGCCTGATCCAGTTGTAGAAATCATGATATTCGCGGATCGTGGACCGAGATTCTTACGGAACATGATCCCTCCCTTGCGCCAGATTTGTGTACCGTTCAGTGACTTGATTAGACACGTTACGGCAACATCACCGGTTGCATTGAAGTACAAATAATGGAATCTATCCGATGTCGATTGAATATCACCACTAGTGGGTCCAGTAATTATAAAGGTATCACCACCACCACTGTAAGCTTCAGTGGTCAGACCGGATGTCCAACCCACCCTCATAGAACCTCCTGTAGCGTTCCGAGGACCTGCGATTGGCATTAACGTGGGACTTGCAGTTGACGTGGGTTTGGAAGATGGCCTCAGAGTTGTGGGACTAGCGGTCGACGGTTTTGGAGTAGTAGGAACAAATGTTGCTGGTTGAGATGATGGAGCAAAACTTGGTTTACTGCTTGGTGCTGTTGTAGGTTGAGATGATGGAGGACTGGTACTTGAAGCGACCGTTGAAGGAGATGGTACAGCGATTAGTGTGGGCACTTTTGTTGTCGTTGGAGATGATGTGGGCTTCGTCGACTGTGTAATAAGAAATTTTATAAGGAAGTAGGAATTAGGGGTGAGAGGTTGTAATGAGATATGAAGAAATCTAGTGCACATTATGATTACATACCACTGTCGAGGTTGGCGTTCTCGTCGTCGTTTCTTTTGTCGTTGGTCTCGACGACGTAGGTCTTCTAGATGTGGGGCGACGAGTACTTGGTCTAGACGTAGGGCGACGACTCGGTTTAGCCGTCGTCTGTAGTACTCGCCGCAAATTATTATTTCCTTCCTCCTCAACGTGATGGCGACTACTTCCTCGGAATGAGGGAGATGACCGGGCCCCGACTCCGACCGTTGAAAGGGTAATAACAAGTTGGATGACGGCGTATCGACGAAGGATTGAAAGCATCATCATGTTAATTATTGAATTGAAATTATGATTGAGATCGGGCGGCCACTCAAGAAAGATTTCGACACGACTAAAAAGACTTCAACATATCGTATTTTCTTTCACGGACGGTACGTACGACACCCAACCAACTTTTTCTTTCTTTTCTTTCACGGACGGAGAATTTGGTATTTAGGTACATAGGGTCACGTGACCCCGAATCACTGATAGATGGTCGGAGAAGATTTGAGGGCAGGTGCAATGACGAGTGGTCAGTGGTCATACAATCATTCTCTTTAACACTGCATATCACTATTACGACCTTCATCGCGATCATATTCAACAGCTGGACGCAATGGCTTATTCGACATCTTCCATAGCGACGCCCATCGATGATGAGGGACGATGTCCCTGCCATCCATTTGTGCAAATGTCACGCAAATCACCACGCACGGGCGAATGGAAGTCAATGTTGGAAAACTGTCCACTTTGCGATATCGACGGAAAATCCACGACGTCGGGCAGTGTATCTCCTCCTGACAGCTCGAAAAAGCTCAATGAGGAGGACAACAAGAACCTTGAAACACGATGGAACATGAATGGAACTGCCGCCCCACCTCCATTCGTCGAACTCGAAGTCAATCCTTCGACAAAAACAACGCCTCCACGACGACTACGGTCTCGTAGCTGCAATAGCAATAGTAGTCGCAATCGCGACAGTAGTCGCGTTCGCGACAGTAGTCGGGTTCGCTTCCAACCAGAGAAGGATATTCAATTCACAAACGAACTAGTACGAACCAGAGCCAAGTCAGTGCTCCGAACTCCAAAGTATAAGGTATGTGAAGAGCTTATGAAGCAACAGTTGGACGAAAGTGAGAAGGTAACAACAATGAGTATGGACATAAGTTTAGGTAACGTTCATGACGACGACGACGATGACAACGACGACAGCTTGAATCAAGAACGTACGAAAGAGGTGGTTCAGCAGTTGAAAGATAGGATTAAGGAGATAGATAGGGCCGAGGAGGAAGATGAGCTGAACGATCTCCCCACTTCTTTCGTACACCATGTGCATGAGAATGACAACAACGAGACGCTTAGAGCTACGGAACAAGTTTACACAGAGATTAGATCAACTGAGAGGGGCCGTGATCGTGGACGAAGATCGTATCATCAAGTTCAAGCCGTTCCTACTATTCCACTTGACAACAGTAACTCTTCAAGAGGATACTCGCAGCCTCAGCAGCAACGCAGAAGTTCTTCACGGCAACAGGGTGATTACATACCGCACACTAGTCAAAGATCATCTTCGCAACAACAACATCGAGGACGCGGCCGACAGGAAGTGGAAAGTAAAGAGCAGCCTCGTGAATCTGCCTTCACTCCTAAGCCAAACATGGTGGTACGAGTCAGCCCAGCGTCAAACGATGATGAGGTATCAGTGCTGAGCTTCTTGGGAGGCTCTATCTTATCAGTTCCACCCACTCGTCGTGTGTCAACTCTTTCGCAGAATTCAGATGGGCTATGCTTGCCAGTTGCTGAAGCGACCAACGTCCTCACTGCCTCGTCAATATCAACTATGATGACAAACAACAACGAGTTCGATCCCAAGTCGGGACGGTGTGTTCGTCATCCTCATGTTCGTTTACGTAAGAAGAAACTTTTTGGACGAGGTTGGAAGGTGATGATGAGTGCATGTCCTGACTGCTGCGTAGCCGAGTTATGTAGGATTAGATCAGCAGAGGCAAATAAGCCGAAACTTGTCATTCCTGCTACTAACAACAGTGTCATCGAAGACCGAAGCAGTGCGAACGATGGTAACGGTAACTATGTCAGGGGACGTCAAGGGGAGCCGTCGACATCGATGATGAAGCGAAGCAGCAGCTGCTTTACCAGCAGCCTCCGTAACTCTGTGAGTGGCGACGGCAGCAGCCTCCGTAACTCTGTCCTGAGTAGCGATAGCAGCGGCTATGCGGGAGATTCATCCAAGTCGAGTATGCCCTCAAGTAAAATGGCTACCCGTATGCCGCCTCCACCGCCTTCAAGACGCTCCTCATCCCAAGATGTCTTCAGTCGAGCACAGTCTCTTCCACCCAAGAAGGATACGATGAGTATTAACTATGACGAGGCCACAGCCTCGCTCACGGGGAGTTCAAGCTTATCAAGCAATGAAAATGATAGGACTAAACGGACATACCGGACTAGTGTCTCGACGTTGTCACAAGTAAACGAGGAGCCACATCAAGAACAACGTGAAAAGAGGGGTACCATCCATGTTAATCGTATGCGTTGGACAGATCCCAAGAATGGCCAAAATGGGCACTATACCGGCAAAGTCAACGTTAGATTTGTACCCCATGGATATGGATCCATGGAATATGACCCTAACCCCAAGAATGACATGAGCGGACTTGGAGTATCAGTAATGATTGTGAAGGAGGGAAAATGGAAAGAGGGACGCTTTCGTCGTCCACGCGGAGTAAGCAAATTCAACAGTGCATGCAGCACATCAAGCAGTGGTAGCTCTTCTTCGACAAGCCAAAATCTGCGGTCATCGTCAAGGTCGCGAGCTCGTAGCACAAGTCGAAGCCAGCAGCAGCCGCGTCATAGGTCGTCATCTAGGGCCGCGGCAGCTTAGAATAATCTAAAAGTAAACTGGATGCAAGTGTGTTAGATCATCACGGTCTCAAGTAATTGAATAAATATTTGTTACGTACAATTATCTCCTTGTGCTGGAATATTTCTAGCTTAAGATTTGACCTGCAAAGACAGAAACAATTCATCAGGCATAGTCTTTCACGGCGTAGCTCCACACTCCCATTAAGGCAATCATCAGTACCCAAGGACCATCCGTCGTTCCTTCCCAGGCATGTATTCGCTGTCGTCATCCATAAACACCTTACATGTTTTAAGACATGAATTTCTTGGACGTTTACCCTCATTGCTGCAATCTTCCACCGTACACCCCTTGTCCTTGTCCTGAAAGGGGAATGGTGTACGTCCCAAATCACCCAAAATCCCCGATCCCTCATCTCCCTTCCGCCAATGCCGACCACGTTGACTCCATATCCATTCTTCACCTACATCTGCCATAGGAGGGAAAATACTCGTCGTATCCCCCGCCAGTACGTCCACGTTGTCTTCGGTCACGTCTGCTAGATATATCGATGCGGTAATACGTACCCCACGATACGATCGATGATCACACTCACGCGTTCCATGTCGTGTATAATCTCCCACGAGAACACCAGAGTTCGTTCCATAATATGTCTCCCCCCTTCGATTACCCTCGGATACGACTAATTCTGGCCCAGCACCATCAGGAGATAGTATCCCAACGAGGAAGTTAAATGCTCTTCCATCAGTACCCTCCCAATCTGTATGGATAAATCCACGTTCACATTCAGTAACGGCCACAAAGCCAAAGCTATCGACATGTAATTCATCCAAATTAAATCGTTCGCCTATACCACGCAGTACATCATCAAATCCACCTTTGGCAAGTGCGCGTAATGAGTCTTCGTGACTAAGTTCATCGGCAGTATTGAACCAATGCATATCAGATTTCCACTTTTTGGCTGGACGTTCGACGTTCCATGTAAAATTACGCTTCGGTTCATCGTTGGTGGTGGTTTGGTAGGGTGATTGGAATGAAAACCATCGTGCTCCGTCGGGCGGAAGAGGGTCGTCATACAACATGTTTGTCATAATATCAAGTAATCCCATATCGCGTGCATATTCAATGAGTGTTGGCACGAGTTGGGGTGGGAGGCCGACTCGTGCACCGTAGTCCTGGACGATGGTGTTGTCATTGGCCCAACGGAGTAAATCGACTTGTCCTGGGTGTAAGGTCGTTGGCACGAAGTGTTCGAATTCAGCATTCTTTACTCCCTCGCCTAGATCACGTCCATATCGCTCGGCTACGCATATGCCTGCGTCTTGGTCCTCAGCGGAGCATGAGCCGGGATACTTTTTCTTCATCAATGAATCACGTATCTTACCAATCCGACGCATCTCTGAATCTATTGCTCTAGTCGCAAAATCGATGTACATATGATCGAACGAATCCATCTCATCCACATCAAATCCTGCAATCTCCATTGATGATGCGAGGAGAGAACGATGATGCGAGGAGAAGTATTCTAGTGCATTGTTTAGTTCAAAATTGGACGGAAATGTCGAAGGCGGTGTTGATGATGATGGGAGGAGGTGGTCCGAGGATAGGTCTTTACCAGCGCCACAGACGAGGTCGACGATTAACGCCGCGAGAGCGAAACGCATCGTCTTATCTTCAGTTCCTTGTACTTCAAGGTACCTCTACATAAATATAATAAAGTAGAAGGTATCACCAATGACGACTAAAGCCACGTCAAGAACTTCTTATTAATAACAAGTAATCATTTAATATAAGTAATTAAACCCTCTACATCTTATACAGTTTTGACTTCATGTAGATCCCGTAATGCACGTCCGGTGAGGGCGTGCTCGAAATCCGAGCGACGTTTGAAGGGCTGGGAGGTTTCGGCTCAAGCACGTCGTAACAACGAAGTTCGTCCACGAGCGAATCTTCGTCGGATTCTGCACCTGACACGTTCTTTCCTTCATCGATAATATTCATGATCGCCTTCGGCTTTATCGGGGACGAGAGTTTGGACGCCTCAGCGATAAGGTCGAATCCAGACATTCCAGAAAACCGTGAATTGTTTCTTGACATTTCCATCTTTTCTGCGAGCAATGACATATAAATATCCTTCGGTAGCACATTCAGCACATCCTCGTCTTCATCTCCATTGTTGAAGTAAATGTGATAGGTATAACGGAAAGTAATCTTGTCACCGTCCTTGCCCTGCCAGGTCTTGTGACTGTGAATTTTGCCCGGCATCCAACACCCATTAAGCTCTGGGTCGGTCGGGTCGATCCATTTCGCGTACACTCGCTGGTTCTTTGTAAGACGCGTCGAGCGAATATCCTTGGGCACGGGGAGCGAGTAATACTGCTCAAGATCATTGAGCCAAGCTAGGTACTGATCCTGCATCATAATGTCATCTGCGTGAAGATGTTTACTCTCCGCACCATCGTCGAACTTCACATGGTACAGTAAGTTAGGTGCTCCGACAAGTCGTTGGTACTCCGTGTCTTGAATTGTGGCAAGTTTAGATGAATGAATAATTCCCGGATACCACTAAAAGAATAGAGAATGATGAAGAGTAAGCTTTGGAGCATGAAGGAAAAAAAAACAATCAATTCAGCAACATGACTAACCGTCCCATAGCTACCTGGGTCATTTTTATCCATCCAACGTGCGTAGACGTGGTTTCCCGGGATAAAAATCTGCTGAATAGATGTTGGAATTGTAGGCCGGATAGACGGATCGAAACATTGGGGTAGGCACTCTGCGGGTCGTTTGCGCTCACTCGACGGCCTGAGTACCCATGGCTCCGCTTCTGTATCGATAACGTAGTCACCCAAACATATTACCACATTAGGCTTCGTCGTAATTCTGCCAGTACCAGCAAACTTTGTTAACGATCTTGTGCTCACTGATGCGTTGTTGTTTCGGACATGGGAGAGATTTGTGCCTCTATTCGACTTTTTGGAGTGAGTCCATTTTTTCTTCCTCTTCTTATTACCATTCTGACCTAAGCTCTCGACACGACTTTTCTTCGTGAAAAAATTCACCAGTTCCGGACACTTCGCCTCAAGTTTCATTGCATACGACTTGACACGCTGTTCATTTTTGGTCTTTATCATCGAGGAAACTTTCGCCCATTCGTCCCACTCTGTTTTAGAATAGGCACAAGAAAAAAATAGAGCTAAGATGATGTCATACAGTATGCAAGCAATTAATTGTTTGACCATGTTGGTCACTCACTGTGGACATACAAACCTCGAAAGAAATTAACAACCTCCTCTGGTTGCCAAGATTGAGGATCATCAAGTTTCTCGACCTTCCTCCTCTTGGCTCGTTGCTCCTCAGTGGCTATTATGTCCGCCACTTCAACGTTGCTGATGAAGGGAAGGGATTCCGGTGTCTTTCCTTCATTCTTCCTCTTTTTAGACGTAATTTCCTGGACAGGATCTTGAGGAGCCGGCTTCAGTTTTCGTCGTTGACTGGAGCGATGATCCGCATAATCATCGTCATCTCCTCCAATCAGCCAAGCTTTGGCCGACTCCATCCTGCGATATATATCAGCAGTTATTTCTAGATAGGTTATGAGTTTGGTAACGATGGCAGTAGGGTCGGTGAAGCAGCGTGAGGGGTATATTAATCGTAAGATTTCCGGCCAGAGTAAAAATCTGAGCGAGCGGAGAAACACACGATAAACTCACTTTCCAATGCCACATTCTCACCCACCTCGACGAAGGTCTGAGCCGAGTATCTGGACTCGGGTTTGAAGAATCGGACCGTTGAGCCCCCGTTCTCACTTCGAGATTTCAACTTGACAAGCATCTCTTGTGCCGCATCTTTCTCAACTTGATTGTTCAGATTATTATTCTTGCTCCCCAACTGAATAAATAACTTGAACATGAGTTCCTTGTACATTTCATCCTTTAACGACAATACTACGTCAGCATCGGGATGGAAGGTAGTTGGCCTGCCTCCAATCGATTGATATGTTGCGTGCTTTGATTGGGACATCGTTGCTGACGGGCTTCAATTTTTTCTTTTTCGTGGACAAGGGAGCGGACTTGTGGTATTTTTTTTTTCTGAAATTTCAATGACCAATTGCTGTGGTGAGAACAAGGGAATAACACCCTTGGTGAGAATCAATTGTAGGGATATGAATACTCGGCAGCACAGCACAAGATTAGCCGCTCGATAATTCTTACCAAAAATCTTTCGATCCACCTTTGGAGTACTTCTCCACGTGAGTCTTGGCGCCGCGAAAAAAAAAACGATGGGCGAAGAAGAAATCCAAAGACGAGCTTAAAACAAAAACAAAAGGACGGCGTAGGCTCTTAATTACCGATCGATGATTATAGGATGCGTTGGGTAGCGAGCGTGGGGAGCAGACGCGATGGAACTTTCGAGAATCAAACAATGCTGGGGAGGTGTGGTGAGTGTGATTGACGCGGGAGTGGTGAACTTTGTATGTAGTATGTAGGTACATCATACGACAGAACAGCAGGGCAGCAAAGGGGTGGGAGGCAATAATCATGGCATCGTGGTTAGGTAAGATGTGGGGTGGCAGCTCTGCCTCCCTCCCCTACAATATTGAGTCGTCTCCGACTAGCCCCGCGACACGACATGGCTCACACGGATGGGCAATGCACGCCGCCTCGAAAAAGACAGACGACAATGGCGAAGTGACGGCCTTTCAGGCAAACAAACCCGATCTCGCGAAGAGTCTGCTACGTCGATCAGGATCGCAATTTAATGCACAATATACCGACACGAGTCAAACCCAACTCTTACCTGCACTTCATCATTTTCATCGGATTAAACGGTTGATCCACCCTCGTATACTACGAGCACACGCAACGCTCGATACTGATTATCCCGATGAGACGAAACAAGCACCGGGACTTGACAACCTCGAAAAAACATTAACAACTGGCACACTCATTATCGTGACAGAGCAATGCAAGCAACTTGACGATTGGCTCGAATTATTAGATCCACGAACTTCGGCATCCAATGCGGCAGCAATATCTTGGGGTATATATAATATAGTAGAGGCACTTGATTTCCTACATTCCAACGCTAAACTTGCACACGGCATGGTCTGTCCTGATGCCATATTCGTTACACCCTCTGGTGATTTCAAACTTGGTGGATTCGATCTTATCACACCATTGGGGATAGGTGATGGTGCAACGTCGGGTGGACCAACTCCACACTTCAACAAATATGAGGGTGCTGTCTGTCCACATGATTACCGCAGTCCAGAACGGGTAGGTGGACGATACGACTTACTACAGCAAAGTGCACCAGTCCACTCTATCGACTGCTTCTCCCTTGCGGTATTAATTGAATACATATATTCTCATCCCAATGCAGGCACGAATGGACAAGTCCCACCACCATTGCAAAAGGCCCTTGCCAGAATGAAGAATGATGCTCCTAAACTACGACCGAGACTGGCACCATTGCTTAAATGTCCGGTGTTTGACAATCCACATGTAAAGGCGGAGAAGTTCTTAGATGAGGTAATGTCCAAGCCGATCGAGGAGAAAATTATGTTCTTACAAAGTTTGCCAGACGTGCTAAATCGAGGCGTATTGAATAAAGATGTGGCAATACATAAGATTTTGCCACTTCTTGTCATGGGATTACGAACGAATGCGGGGAATGAAACGGCAATGACACAGGATGTCAATCGACGAGAGGTCCTGGCCATCGTACCACTTTTATTCCAAATTGCCGAATCGTACCTAGCGGGGACGTCCGAACTGTTCCAACGTCACATTGCGCCACTCGTTCCAATTCTATTTTCAATCAACGATCGTGGTGTGCGAGGCGCGGTATTGCAGAAGATATCTCTCCTCGAGGGACAGCTTGACAATACCACGATTAATTCGGCAGTGTTTGAGCCCATGTGTTCAGGGTTTACCGACAGCAGTGGTCCATTGCGTGAACTTACACTCAAGGCAACGATATGTCTCGTACCTAAATTGAATTATGCTAGTATGGAAAAACTAGTACGATATTTGATACGATTGCAAAGTGATCCAGAGGCGAGTATACGCACGAATACGGTAATATTCATTGGCAAAATTGCACCAAATTTATCGGATATGTCACGTCAGAAATTGATATTACCTGCATTTATGCGCTCGATGAAGGATCCATTCACACCCTGTCGGCTCTCGGCATTGCGGTTGGTTATATCTTGTTTGGGGTATTTTCCACAAAAGGATGTGGCTGAGAAGGTATTGCCGGCTGTCATCCCACACACTCTTGATGCGGCACCTGATGTTCGAGTTGAGGCATTCAAGGTAGTTGACGCGCTGCTAGTGGGACTGCGAGAGGAAAGTCAAAAGATGGCAAAAGATGAGGCCGATAGGATCTCGGCGGCAACGTGTGGGATGAATGCACAGTCTGTTGACAATGGGGCTGGCGGTATCGCTGCGGCACCAAATAGTGGCAGCTATCTGTCTGGTCTATGGTCTGCAACCACGACGACGGAAGGGACTCCCCGCATGGGTGGCGCCGCCGTCGATAGAAAGATTATCGCGACAAATAGTAATAGCAATGCAAGCAATGGTCCTGCGGTACCAACCTCTCGATCACCAGCCGCGCCGAAATTTTCATCGTTGTCATTGAGCGATGCACAGATCGGAGGCGCGTCTAATTATGGCAACGGAGACGATGGTGGATGGTCCGATGATGACGTTGACATCCCAGGCTCAAGCCCTGCCAAAAGTGCAGTAGGTGGATGGAATGATCTTGGTGGCAAATTGCCCTTGGATGACGAGGACGGTGATGACTTCTTTGCGTCCTTCGACTCTAGACCTAAGCCGATAATACCAGGTGGTGGCAAGTCGGTGTCTCTCGGTACACGCAAATTGAGCTCTGGGATGTCATCAATAACGACAGCATCGAAGGCAGCACCCCAGATGCAGCCGTCGGGGATGGTATTAAAGAAACAACAACCAAAACCTGTTGTGAAAAAGCTTCCAACAAGTAGTGATATGGATGGCTGGGATGATTTCTAGACCTGGAAATTTTGGTTGTAAAAGGAGCGCTTTCTCGATAATCTCTGTCAACCTTTCTGTGCCTTAATGACTGTGCATTGTTGAGGAATGCTTTATATAGGATCTTTTCGCTACGTATATTAATCTGTGTTGTATTAGGCTCATGTAACTCTCATTTATTGAGCCTAACTTCTAGATGTAACGTATGTAGATGCCGCTCTCAGTCCACCGGCGACTGCTACAAGTATGACCTGTACAGTCTCATGCATATAGTTGTTCTGACGAGTACATGTCTGTAGAATGGTTATATTAGTGGTAAGGCGCAATGATGAGGCCATGATGTACAACCTCATCACTATCAAATAAATGAAATAAGCGATCCACGAGTTTGAGGGAAGATTTGATGATAATGAAAGAGATGATAAGAATTTGAGGCCAGCTCTGACAAGAGAGGAAGAGAGTGTCTAAGCTTGAGCTGATTAAGAACCCCCAACGACTGAGATAAAATAAAGAAAGAAACATGCATGGGATCTTCTCCCTTTCCCCCGCCTTCTAATTAAGCACTATTTTACATATTCTATACAGTCGTCTTCTTGCCAAGGAATTATATCAAATGAGTTAGTGTCAAGGTGTCGTGGAGGTGGTAGCAACCTTAAGTAATGCTCAAGGCAGCAAGTCTCAGCAAGAATAATGAACCGGTGAGATAATCGCATCAAATAATGTTACAAATAGAACAATACGCCTAAACTGAGACTTACCTGTAGAGACAGTGAAAGTATCACTGGTTGCACTGCTTTCTGCCAGTCAAATCACCGTAGAAGCAATGACTTTGAATAAAAGGGTTTATCCACATCGGCTAGGAGACATGACGAGTATCCAATTCGAACAAGTACTAATGGTAGCCTACCCACACTGGGGGTATCACGAAAGCACCGCGCAATCATGAGGTTACTGAAGCCTTCTT
>Ga0247832_1005603_pt1 | contig 14425 bp, 12 predicted proteins | sample LaCruzMarch2015__10_FD_192407 | JGI IMG/M metagenome (GOLD analysis project Ga0247832, IMG submission 192407) | Freshwater microbial communities from meromictic Lake La Cruz, Castile-La Mancha, Spain - LaCruzMarch2015_4m | ecosystem: Environmental > Aquatic > Freshwater > Lake | place: Spain... | reverse complement strand
CTGATTCAGGCCCATCGATGGGCATGCTCAGCAGAACAAAAGAGCCTCAGCAGCGATGAAGAGTTCAGCGCGGCCAGAATTCGCCGTGCTCAGAGGCTCGATGCTCTATTGGCAACAAACTCCTAGCGGGCGATGGCTGCGGCGATCTCCGGTTCGCCGGGGCCGTGCAGCATCACCCACCAGCTGCTGATCGCATCGATCAGGCGGCGGCCATCGTCGAGCTCCAGCTTGCAACCCCGGGCGACGCGCACCCGCAGCGGCACCGGCGCGGTGGCCACCTGGCTGGTGGGGTGCCAGAGGTGGGGGTGCCAGGGCATCGGCTCAGGCTTCGAGATGGTCCAGGTAACGCGTCGACAGTCGCCGGATTGAGGCATTGGCTCGCCGTTCCAGGCCACGGGCCGTGTCCCGGGTGATGCCCATCTGCCGCGCCGTGGCGCTCAGGCTCAAGGCTTCCCCCGCTGCGATCCCGTAGCGCAAGCGCAGCAGCTCGGCTTCCTGTGCGGGGAGTTCATCGAGCAGCTGATGGATGTCTTCCTGCATCAAGGTGGCATCCAGCTGCTCCAGGGGCTTGCTGACGTCGCAGGCCAGGCTGTTTAGCAGGCTCAATTCGGATTGAGAGTTCAGCTGCCCTTCCAGGCTCAGGGGTTCCTGGGCCCGGAACAGCACCTCGCGGATATCCAGGGACTTGAGCCCTGTGGCGGCTGCCAACTCCTCCAGGTTGGGGTCGCGTCCCAGCTGCTGGCTCAGGGATTGCTGGGCCTGGCGCAGCCGGTACAGCTGATCAACCATCGATGCGGGCAAGCGAATGGTGCGGCCCTTGGTCACCAGGGCACTGCTGATGCCGTCTCGGATCCACCAGGTGGCATAAGTGGAAAATCGGTAGCCCCGGCTGGGGTCGAACCGTTCCACGGCCCGGATCAGCCCGATGGTGCCCTCCTGGATCAGGTCCTCCAGCTCCACAGGGGTGTGCTGGTAGCGGCGAGCCATGATCACCACCAGGCGGATATTGGCGAGCACCATGCGGCTGCGGGCCTGGTCGGCCTCCCGCAGGCAGCGCTGCAGCTGGCGCACCTCCATGCCGGCTTCTCGGGCCCAGGCTGCCAGGCTGGGGGCCACGCCGCCGGCACGCAAGGTCATCTCCTGAGCCACGTCGGTGGCTCGGCAGCCGCCTTGAACCAGCCTGGCCAGGCTGATTTCTTCCTCAGCGTTGAGCAACGCATTGCGGCCGATGGCAGCGCGCATGTGCTGGCTGAGTGCGTCGCAGTCGCCCTTGGGGCGGTTCTGTGGCGCAGGCATCGGACTGTCGTCTGCAGTTGAGTCGCGAAATAGTAATGAGTATTTTGTGGAGTTGGGTTATTTCTGAGCTGTTGACCAACTAGGAGCTGCAATATTTGCGATCACAAAAGCTGATCAATGCCTGGAGATGCGTTGGCATTCCAGGCTTCCGTTGGCCATGGATCAGGCTGATTGCTGGTCATGTCTGGCTTGTTTGACCAGCCAATAGGCCGCGGCAATGCCTACCACAATCACCCCAAAACCGGCCATGAGTTGGGGATTGCTTTCGGTGCCTGGTGGTAGCACAATCACTTTTCTGGCTACCGCGGTCATGGCCGTGAGCAGCACCAGTTCGATTTGTACAACCTGATCACGCAGATAGGCGGTCACGTTTTGCAACACTTCCAGGGCGATAAAAATCATCAGGAGCCGATCAAGAAGCTGGATGAGTCCTCCCTCAAACCAATCCGTCTGGAATCGAGCGATTTTGATGCTGGATTCAACCACCAGTTCGATGACGGCAAAGCCGATCACCACGGCCAAGAGTAGGGCTAAAAGTTTCGCCAGTAGCCTTTCATAGCCATGCACGATGGAGAGGAAACGTTTGTCGCCAAACTGATCCATGGGGTATCACTAAAGAAAAAAGGACCCGTCCTGGCCGACTCCTCTGGGTTGGGATTTGGGCGTCAACCTAAGGCTGCGACCGAGCGCTGCAGGGCGTCGCGACGGCTGAGGCTTGTGTGCTCAGGGTCCAGCTTTTTATAGAGGCCGAGCTTCTCCAAGCGGCGCTGAGTCGTGCCGGTGGCGCCCACCACAAATACCTCACGCCCTTTCTCGATCGCCTCTTCCACGGCGTTTTCCACGGCCAGGGCGGCGGTTACCCCGAGGTGCGACACCTCGCTGAGGTCAAACACCACCGCCCTCACCTCGCCGATGGCGTTGTGCTCGCGGGCGATGGCTTTCGCCACCCCGAAGATCATGGCGCCGTTGAGCTGGAACAGCAGCACCTGGCCCTTGCCCTGATCGAGCAGGGCCTTCTCGTCATCGGGGAGCAGCAGATCACCATCACCGGTGCTGATCGACTTAACGCTCTTGCTTTGCAGGGCGCTCATCTTGTCGATGGTGAGGATGTTGGCGATGAACACGCCGATGCCGACGGCGGCGATCAAATCCACCAGCACGGTGAGCGCGATCACCAGATACATGATCAGGGCGCCGCTGATCGAGATGCGGTGCGCTCGCTTGAGGAAGCCCCAGTCGACGATGTCGACACCCACCTTGAGCGCGATGCCGGCAAGCACGGCCTGGGGAATCTGGGCCGCCACGCCGGCGAAGGCCAGGATCACCACCATCAGGATCACGGCCCGGCTGATGCCCGAGAGGGCGCTGCGGCCGCCGGCCTGGATGTTCACCACCGTGCCCATGGTGGCGCCGGCACCGGCGATGCCACCGAACAGGCCGGACGCGATGTTGCCGAGGCCTTGGCCGATCAGTTCCTTGTTGGAATCGTGCTCTGTACGGGTGATGCTGTCGGCCACCACTGCGGTGAGCAAGGCATCGATGCAGCCGAGCATGCCGAGCACGGCGGCATCGATCAACATTTTGCTCGCTTGTCCCAGCTCGAAGTAAGGCATGCGCAGCTTGGGGAAGCCCGAGGCGATTTCGCCGATGCGGCGAATCTCCTCGCCACCACCGTCACCGCTGAGCAGGGTGAGGGAAAGCACTGTGCCTGCAACCAGGGCAATCAACTGGGGTGGAGCGATTTTTTTGATCGCCCCCGGGGTGAACCAGAGGATGGCCAGGGTGATCAGAGCCAGAACAACCTCCGGCTGGCGTGCGTTCTGAATCAGCTGGGGCAGGGCGTTGAGGGTGCCGATCACGCCGCCCTTGGGGATGGCCTGACCGAGGAAGGGACCCAGTTGCAGGATGATTAGGATGATGCCGATGCCGCTCATGAAGCCCGAGATCACCGTGTAGGGCATCTGGGTGACGTAGCGGCCCAGCTTCAGGAAGCCGAAGGCGATCTGGAACACACCCGCGAGCATCACCACGGTGAAAGCCATGGCCAGGCCGTTCTCCGGATCGGCGGCGGTCAGGCTGGCGATCACGGCGGTCATCACCACCGTCATCGGCCCGGTGGGCTCGGAAATCAGGGAGGGGGTACCGCCGAACAGAGCGGCAAACAGACCCACCAGCACGGCACCCCAGAGCCCGGCGGCGGCGCCGGCCCCGGAGGCCACACCGAAGGCGAGGGCCATCGGCAGGGCGATGACCGCAGCGGTGACGCCGCCGAAGATATCTCCCTTGATGTTGTTGGTGCTGATGTGATTCAGCACCTTCAGACCCGGGCGCCCGTGGGGCTCCGATGAGGTTGTCATCGCTACGGCACATGGTTGGCGCGGAACCTTAGGTGCGATTCCCTGCAACTGGGTCAGTGGTTGCCGGAATCTCCTCCGGTCGTCGACGAGGGTGACGGGGCGCTGCTGGAGTGGAGCCCCAGCCGGCAGGTTTTTGTGCCTATATCCACGCCACCTTCCATGAGGCTGCATGCTTCTCCCTCCCGCATCGCTGCTGGCAATTGCCCCCTTGCTCGAGATCAGCCCCCACCAGCTTGAAGTGGCGGAAACCCTGATCCAGGTGGGCCGCTTCGTGGTGATCTTCCTGGTGGCGCGCGCCATCGCCGAGCTGCTCGTGCGCCTGCAGCTGCCCACCATCCTGGGTGAATTGGTGGCAGGCGTGCTGATCGGCGTGTCGGGCCTGCACCTGATCGTGCCCCCGGACACCCAGGCCCAGCTGGCTGCCGGCGTCACGTCGCTGGTGGGATCCCTGGCCGGCATCGCGCCGGAGGCGGTGAGCGAGGTGTACAACGAAACCTTCCCCAGCTTGCAGGCCGTGTCCCAGCTGGGCCTGTTTGCGCTGCTGTTCCTCACCGGTCTGGAGAGCGAGCTCGATGAGCTGGTGGCCGTTGGCCTGCAGGCCAGCACCGTGGCGGTGGCTGGGGTGGTGCTGCCCTTCGCCATGGGCACGGCTGGCCTGTATTTCCTCTTTCATGTGCCACTGATTCCCGCTGTCTTTGCCGGGGCGGCGATGACGGCCACCTCGATCGGCATCACAGCCAGCGTGTTCGGCGAGCTCAAGTGGCTCAAGCGCAAGGAGGGCCAGATCGTGATCGGTGCCGCCGTGCTCGACGACATCATCGGCATCGTGATCCTGGCGGTGGTGGTGGCCATCGTGGGTGGCGGCGCGTTCAGCCTCGGCCCGGTGCTGAAGCTGTGTCTGGCGGCGGTGGCCTTCGTGGCCGTGGCCCTGGTGCTGAGCCGCACGGCCGCGCCATCCTTTGACTGGGTGGTGGACCGGCTCAAGGCGCCCGGCGATGTAGCCGTGGCCAGTTTCCTGGTGCTCACCGTGTGCTGTTTTGCGGCACAGGCCATCGGCCTGGAGGCGGCCCTGGGTGCCTTCGCCGCGGGGCTGATCCTCAGTGCCTCGAAGCACACCCATGACATCGATGCGGCGGTGAAGCCCCTGGTGGCCCTGTTTGCCACCGTGTTTTTCGTGCTGATCGGCACGGGCCTGGATCTCTCGGTGCTCAACCCCCTCGATCCGGCCAACCGGGAGGGATTGGTTGTAGCCGCTTTCCTGCTGGCGGTGTCGATCGCCGGCAAGGTGGCCGCCGGTTGGAGTTACCTGAGCAAGGAACCCACCAACCGCCTGGTGGTGGGCCTGGGGATGATGCCGCGCGGCGAGGTGGGTCTGATCTTCCTGGGGCTGGGCAGCCAGGCCGGCATCCTCACGCCCGCCCTGGAGGCCGCCATCCTGCTGATGGTGATTGGCACCACCTTCCTGGCCCCGATCCTGCTGCGGCTTGTGATTCCTCGCGAACCCGGTGAGACCACAACCGTGGTCGCCGACCAGCCCGCCTGATTCCGTGCCGTTGGCTTCGCCCTATGCGGGGCAGCGGCTATGCCTTTCCACCCACCACCGCAAGCCGCGAGACCTGGCCCTCCCTCTCCCACTGGGCGTCAAACTCCCGATCAATGTGCTTGCTGCTGCTGGCACTCCATGCGCGGGCCTCCCCCACGGGCAGCCCTGAGCAGTGCATCACGTAGATGGTGGGCCATCATCCCTCCCAGTAGCCGAGGTCATGATTCGGCCAGAAGTCGAGATACCAGCGGCACCAATCAGCTGGTGACCGATCACCGTCGCTGTGGGCCAGGCGGGGCTGATATGGCTTGGGCGGTGCTGATCGTATTGCCTCCAGCAGCCAGCTCGGAGCATCAGTGAGCTCGATCTCAACGGGGCTGCTACTGGGGCCACCAGCGATAGGCGCCGGTGATGGGGTGGGCGCCATGGATGACACTCTGCTGGTCCAGCCAACGGAACTCAATGGCGCCATGGGAGGCGGGCTTCAATCCGGAGCGCTGGCTGCTGGGAACCAGCAGCCCTAGGACCCTTTCGATCTGGCGCGGGTTGAGCGGGTGTCCCGCGCCAACCCTCTTGGCCGTCTCGCGAGAACCAAGTTGGCCTGTGGGGAGCTTGATGGCCCCCAGGTTGTCGCCGGCGACAACCTGGGGGCGGCGACATGAAAACTGAGCCACCCCGCTTCCAGAAGCCAGATCAGCACTGGGGTTGTTGGATCGGGTGCTCCCGCAGATACCGGTGCCAAAGCAGCCGGTGTTGCTCCGCGCTGAGGCGTTGCAGAAGCAGCTGGCAATAGCTGGAGTGGACGCAGCCCGGATGGGGCGTTCGCTTCAACCACAGCCGTGATGGGTGGACCCATGAACAAGCGCTTCTTCAACCAGCCGCAGGTCCCGCAGCCTCCGCTGGTCCGTTTCGATCAACCGCAGCAGTGGCCGAACCAGCCGCCGGCTGGCGAGGAGGACGACGCCGACGGTCTCGCTGGCGACAGTGACCTGCTCGGCGGCGATGCTGACCTGGGTGATGAAGACCTCGACGACGAGGAGCTGGAGGACGAGGAACCCATCAGTGGCGATCCGCCTGCGGATCCGGTCGGCGAAGCCCTCAGGGCCGAGCGGCGCCGCACCAACCAACTGGAGCGGGAGCTGCGCACCGTCAAGCGCCAGCTCGGGCAGTTCTCCAAGATCAACCCCGAGGAATACGAACGACTCAAGGAGGCCGACCGCCAGAAGGAGCAGCTGGAGCACCAGATTGCCCACCGCGAGCGGCAACTCCAGGCCGATGCCGACCGCAAGGTGCGCAGCGTGGCCAAGCAGCGCGACAAGGCGCTGGAGCAGATCAACGAGCTGCGCAAGGAGCGGCTGCTGGAGCGCCTCTTCATCGACGCCGAGGGACGCCCCGGCGGCGACAACCGCGGCAGCTTCTTCGACATCTTCAAGCAGCAGGTCGGCGCCGAGTTCAGGCTGGAGCAGGACGCCAACGGCCGTGACGAGCTGGTGCCGATCGACAGCAAGGGCAATCCGCTGCTGGGTGATGACGGGCAACTCAGCTCCCGTGACCATGTCGAAACACTGCGCACGCACCCGGTGCTGGGATTCCTCTTCTCCCAGCGCGGCGGCCTCGGTCCGACGAGCACCATGGCGGAGTTCGATGGCAATGGGACCCTCACCAACCTGCAGACGATGAGCTCCTCCGAGCTGTACCTGGCCACCTACGCCAAGAAGCCGGCCGGCGCGCGTCACTGATCCTGACCGCGGCCCGGGCCGCCGGGCCACCACGCCATCAGCGTCTTCCTTGCCCCCTGGAGTCGCCGCAGCACGGCCGAGCGGTCCGTGCTGCGGCATCCGCGTGCGCACGTACAGACCCCGATGCGAGACGCAACACCGGCCATTCCCGACGGGCCGGGGTTAAGCGGGCGTGGCTGCAGAAGCCAGCGGCACGGCGCCACCGCAGTAGCCGCTAACGCTCACGACCGTCGGGCTTCCTCGGCCGCACGAGCGCCCGGTTCTCCCCGCGCCACACACCAGCGGGGCGGGCGCCGCGGCCGCCGCGAGCGCAGCGAGCACGACCGAGCGGAGCGAGGGAGTTGCTCACAACGGAATGAACGCGCGATCAACACACACACAACACGCAACCGCAAACACGCGATTGAAATAAAACAAATGAACAATCAAACAAATGGGGTATATACCCACAATTACTAAAACGACGCGGACAGCGCTTCCGAAATCTGAGTAATTCTGGAAAATCAATGTCCATCCGAAGCCAGGAGTCCGGGCCACCACAAGCCAACGCAGCCCGCAGCAGGCGCAAGGGCGGAGCGCAGCAGGCGGCCCGTGCTCAACCTCGGCCTTCCCCGTCAGCCTGAGGCGGCCACGGGGCGCAGCGGAATGCCCGAGCGGGAGCGAGCGGCTGGAGCCGCCAGGCCGCCGTCAGCTACTGCGCCGAGGCTGGCGCGGGAACCCCGAGCAGGCGCGAGCGGGTGGAGCGTTTGGCCGCTGGAGCAGCGAACCAGCCAGCGGTGCTGACCCTGCGGTCTGGCTCCTCTCTCGATCAAGTGCCCATCAAGCTCCCATCAAGTGCCCATCAAGTAGCCGTGTCGGATGGAACCCGGCGGAAGGCCCGCCGGGTGGCCCAGGGCACCGGGCCCTACACCGCCCAACGCAGGGGCGGCTCCGGATCGGCCTCCGCTGCGCTGCCGGGATCGATCAGATCCCACCAGGCCCCGGGGCACAGGGGCTCGACGGGCTCGGGCTCCTGCCACTGGCCGGCGGCGACGGCTTCTTCCCAGCCCTCGATGGCCGCCTGCTGCTCAGGGCTGGGGGCTTTGGCCCTGGCCTTGGCTGCCTTCCCCTGATTGGGGCGCTGAACAGCGCAGCCGAAGGCGAAGGCGGCCCCATAGGCGAGCTGGCAGGCGAACCAGATCACGGCAATGGTGTGGACCAGAACCAGGCGGGTTGCGGGCTGAAGGGTGGTGGCTTCCATGGCGATGGAGGCGAAGAACACCGCTCCACCGCAGCGGCAAGCCGGGGGGTCAAGGGCGGCGCAGCCGCTTGTCCTGCCCTTGACGCCCCGGCGACCACCAGCCCGTGAGCGCCGCGAACGGCTGCTGGCTGCCCGCTGCACCATCGGGGAGGTGTGCGCCGAAGGCCAGGGACCACCGCCTCAGCCCTGCTCTCCGCCTGGTTGCCGCACCATCCGGGCTGATAGTCGCGTCAGTGAGCAGGCCGGCATACCCGGCTCGATCGTCGCCTCAAAGGGGAGCAGCCAGCCAGAGCCGGCCGCCCCCCCGGCATGCGGATCAGTGACCTGGGGCCGTGTGCCGCCGATACGGCTCAAGCAGGCAAGCCTCGACGAGCTCCATGGCCAGGAAGGCCGAGAAGCTCATCCCGCCGCAGCTGATCGCTTCTGCGGCCCCCGGGAGGCTGCCGCGATGGCCGGCTGCCGTGCCTGCGGACGCTGCTGAGGGAGGCCGGCGCCGCTGCAGCTCCCCTTCAATGCGCAGCCGCAAGGCCTGCGGCACCTTGGCGCTGGGGCGATGGCCGGCTACCCAGCCGCCCTGGGGGCTCCAGCGACAGCGCTGATCGAGCAGCTTGCTCTGCTTGCCGCGCTTGAGGAACCGAACCACCGCGGCACCATCGGCGGACAGCTCGGGATGGATCGAGACCCGCCAGCGGATGCCGGCTCTGGTGTGATCGTGCAGGACGATCGGGAACGGTGTGGACGCCATGGCCAAACCAGGCGAAGGACCCCGAAGCCCGGCGCGGGGAGGGCAAGGGCGGCAGAGCACAGCGAGGCCGCTGGCGCAGCCCTTGCCCCGCCGCGCACGCTGAGGAGGCCTGTCGCCCTCCCTTACGGCGCCTAGCAGCTCAGCTGCGGCAGCCTGCAGGCGCCTGGATCTTCGTCAGCTGCAAACCGGAGCGGGCCTGCCAGAAGACGACATTCAGTTCTGAGCCAGCGCCGGCGTGTCGATCACCTCTGCGCCACCACTCCCCTGCCCGTGCCCTCTCCCTCCACCATCCAGCGCCGCCCGAAGTTCCGGCTATAGCTACAAAAGCGGGCCGCCTTGCCCAGGGTGGTGCCGTTCACCAGATCCGCTTCCCCCAACGGGTTATGCACGATCAGGTGTGAGGGCGTGATGCCGACGACGATCAGCCAGTGGCCACCACCAGAGAGGCTGCTGACCGGGCCGCGGTGCAAGTAGCCGCAGGGGACGGGAATGCCGGTGGCGATCTGCTGCTCCAGGGTGGAAAAGCTCGCCTGATTGGAGAAGCGAGCCTTGATGCCGTAGCTGGCGAGGGCCTTGATCTGGGCCGTGGCTTCGCTGTGTCGCCGAACTGGCGCACCCGCGCCAGGTACTGGTCGTCGCCGTTGGGCCCGCTGAGGACGCCAGGCTTGAGGAAGGCCAGGAGCATGGCGCAGCTGGAGGAGAAGCACATTCGCCGGTCCTGATCGGTGGCGGAATCGAGCTGGGCGAACCAGGGCACTGGCAGCGGGTTGCCCTTGCTTGAAGGTGCAGGTTCGCTGGCGTCCCCGCGAGAGGTGTAATTCCCCAGGCACCCACTCCCCGGGTAGCCGGGGTGGGCCGCGCACCTCAGGCGGCCGGCCTAACGGCTGGCGTTGCAAGGGGCAGGTGCTCCAGCACCAGGGCATCGCGGGCACGCAGGGCAGAAAGGCTGAGAGCTTGGCACTGCTGCTGGCGGCCAGAGGGGGAAGAGAGGGAAGCCATCTGGGGGACTGCGGAGAACCCCACCCCCACCGGCCGGCCGCAGCGCCGAGACAAGGACGCCCCCCTGGGGGCGCCTGGCCCGATCCTTGACGCGGCGTGAGGACTGGCCGAGGGATTCGGTGGGTGTGCGCAGGCCCGGTGGTGAATCAGGTCTCGGCCCCTTGCGACATAAGGCAGAAGCAATGGGTTGCAGACATCGGTGTAAACAGTGGTGGTGGAGCCACTTGTCGTGATTGAGGGCCAGACTTCCGAACGACATGCGCTGGAGACAGCAGCTGAATGGGTGCAGAAGAGCAGCAGCTGGAACTCCTTGGAGCCCTGGAGGCCCTGGGAGGCTCTGCAGGCAACGGCAAGCTGCGGGAGCTGCTGGGATGGGATCAAGCCAGCTACGAAGCGGTGAAGGAGCCACTCCTTGCTTCTGGGCAACTGCAGGCGGGCCGTGGACGGGGCGGGTCGGTGAGCCTGGCTGGCCACACCCCATCAGCTGATGCCGATGCTCCTACGAGGCGCGGCCGCGCGGCGACAACGACCCCACCAGCTGCTGCTTCCCCTGGCCCCCAGCCCACCGGCAAGCAGAACCTCTCAGCCTTCATCTGGAGCGTCGCCGACCTGCTGCGGGGCGACTACAAACAGAGCGACTACGGCAAGGTGATCCTGCCGTTCACCGTGCTGCGCCGGCTCGACTGCGTGCTGGAGCCCACGAAAGAGGCGGTCCTGGCGGAGAAGGAGCTGCGCGAGGGCCAGGGGCTGGACCCGGAGCAGTTTCTGCTGCGGGTGGCGGGGCACGTGTTCTGCAACACCTCAGCCCTGAGCATGAAGCGGCTGATGGGCGATCAGGACAACATCGGCGAGAACCTGCGTAGCTACATCCAAGCCTTCACCCCGGCGGTGCGCGACATCTTCGAGAGCTTCGAGTTCCACCTGCAGGTGGACAAGCTCGACAAGGCCGGGTTGCTCTACATGGTGTGCGAGCGATTCGCCCAGATCGATCTGCACCCAGAAACGTTGAGCAACGCCGAGATGGGGCTGGCATTCGAAGAGCTGATCCGCAAGTTCGCGGAGCTTTCCAACGAAACCGCTGGGGAACACTTCACGCCGCGGGAAGTGATTCGGTTGATGGTGAATCTGATCTTCATCGAAGACGACCAGGCCCTCACCCAGGGCGGCATCGTGCGCAGCCTGTACGACCCCACCGCGGGTACCGGCGGCATGCTCAGCGTGGCGGAGGAGCACCTGGTGGGGATGAACCCCACGGCTCGGCTGGTGCTGAGCGGCCAGGAGCTCAACCCCGAGAGCTACGCGATCTGTAAGGCCGACATGCTGATCAAGGGGCAAGACATCAAAAATATCCGCTTCGGCAACACGCTCTCGGATGATCAGCTGGGTGATCAGAAATACGACTACATGCTCTCCAATCCCCCGTTCGGGGTGGAGTGGAAGAAGATCCAGAAAGAGGTGCAGCGAGAAGCCGAGCAGCTGGGTTATGCGGGCCGTTTCGGGCCGGGATTGCCACGGGTGAGCGATGGCTCGCTGCTATTTCTGCTGCACCTGATCAGCAAGATGCGCCTGGCTCTAGAGGGCGGCAGCCGCTTCGGGATTGTGCTGAATGGCTCACCCCTGTTCACCGGCGGCGCTGGTTCCGGCGAAAGCGAGATCCGCCGCTATGTGCTGGAAAATGATCTGGTGGAGGCGATCATCGGTCTGCCCACCGATATGTTTTACAACACCGGCATCAGTACCTACATCTGGATCCTGAGTAATCGGAAGCCCTTGGAGCGCAAGGGCAAAGTGCAGCTGATCGATGCCTCCAGCTTCTGGCAGAAGATGCGTAAGAGCCTGGGTAGCAAGCGTAAGGAACTCAGCCCCGAGCACATCGATGAAATCACGCGCCTTTTTGGCAGCTTTGAGGAAGCCGAGAACAATGGCAAGCCGATCAGCCGGATCTTCCGCACCGAAGACTTCGGCTACCGCACGATCACGGTGGAGCGGCCGCTGCGCGATGAAGCCGGCAACGTGGTGCTCGGTCAGCGTGGCAAGGCCAAGGGCAAGCCCCAGGCCGATAGCAGCTTGCGCGACACCGAGAATGTGCCGCTTTCAGAGGACGTGCAGACCTACTTCGAGCGCGAGGTTTTGCCGCACGTGAGCGACGCCTGGATCGATCACGAGAAGACCAAGGTGGGCTACGAAATCCCCTTCAACCGGCACTTCTATGTGTTCACGCCACCGAGACCGTTGGAGGTGATCGACGCCGAGCTCAAACAGGTGACCGATCGGATCCTGGAGATGATCGGGGGCCTGTCGGCATGAGCGAGGCCATAGAGCCAACACCAGCCTCGGATCTGATTCTCTATCAGACGGAGGATGGCAAAACCCGAATCCAGTGCCGCTTTGAAGACGAGAGAATCTGGCTGACGCAGGCACAGATCGCGGAGCTCTACCAGAAAGATGTCAAGACGATTAACGAGCATCTTCTGAATGTCTATGAGGACAAAGAGCTCGATGAGGATTCAACTATCCGGAAATTCCGGATAGTTCGACTTGAAGGAAAACGTGAGGTGACCCGTGAGATCAGCCACTACAGCCTGCAAGCGATTCTGGCGGCCGGTTTTCGTGTTCGAAGCAAGCGTGGCACGCAATTCCGCCAGTGGGCGAACGAGCGCCTGAGCGAGTACCTGGTCAAGGGCTTCGCCATGGATGATGAACGCCTGCGCCAGCCTGTGACATCGGGATTGCCAGACTATTTCGATGAGCTGCTGGAGCGGATTCGTGACATCCGAGCCAGTGAACAGCGCTTGTATTTACGCGTGAAGGACATTCTGGCCCTGGCTGCGGACTACCAGCCCTCGGACTCGCAAACACAGACGATGTTCAAGACCGTCCAGAACAAGCTCCATTTTGCCGTGACCGGCCTGACGGCGCCAGAAATCATCGCTCAGCGCGTCAACCCCGAGCTGCCCAACATGGGCCTCACCAGCTGGAGCGGAGCACGGGTTATCAAAAAAGATGTGAAGGTGGCCAAGAATTATCTCAAGGAAGCTGAGATCAAGGAGTTAAATCGCATTGTGGGGATGTTTCTGGACTATGCCGAGGATCAGGCGCAGCGCCGCAAGCAGGTGTTCCTGAAGGATTGGCCAGAGCGCCTGGATGCGTTTCTTTCCTTCAACGACCGCGATGTGCTGCCGGGGCTTGGCAGCGTGTCCCGCGACGCAGCCGAGCAGCGGGCCTTGGCGGCCTATGAGCAATTCAACGAGCGCCGCCGGCTCGCGGCAGAAGAGCAGGGCGCGGATGATGCCATGGCTGCCCTGGAGGATGCGGCGCGGATTGCGGAGCGGCGCAGCACAGGCCGGGAGAATCAACCATGAGCTTCCCCCGTTACCCGGCCTACAAGCCCAGCGGCCTGGAGTGGCTGGGGGAGGTGCCGGAGCATTGGGAAGTCAAGCCTCTCAAAAGACTTGCTGAGATTCAGACTGGTCTCGCCAAAGGCAAGGAAGTCGAACCAGAGGGATGCATAGAAGTTCCATTCCTGAGAGTCGCCAATGTTCAAGACGGCTTCCTTGATCTGGAGAATGTACACACGATCTTCATCCCAGAATCGTCACTAAAAAGATACCTCCTTCGTCCTGGCGACGTTCTCATGAATGAAGGTGGCGACTTTGACAAGCTAGGACGTGGCTGCATCTGGGATGGCACGATCAGCCTATGCATCCATCAGAACCACGTGTTTGCCGTTCGGCCGCATTTGATTTTACCTTCGTGGCTTAATGCCTACACCTCGTCTATCCAGGCAAACTCTTACTTTATTAGCCGATCAAAGCAAAGCACGAATCTGGCGTCCATCTCATCCTCAAACCTGATGGATCTCCGGGTTCCTGTCGCTCCTGATTTAGAGACCAAGAAGATTCTTGATTTCCTCTCTCACGAAACCGCCAAGATCGACGCCCTGATCGCCGAGCAGCAGCGCCTGATCGAGCTGCTTCAAGAGAAGCGCCAGGCCGTGATCTCCCATGCCGTGACCAAGGGGCTGAATCCAGACGCGCCGATGAAGGATTCGGGGGTGGAGTGGCTGGGGGAGGTGCCAGAGCATTGGGGGGTGAAACAACTAAGGTACGTTTGTAACATCCAGACAGGGTCTAGGGACACTGAAGAGGCGGTCGAAGAGGGCGAATATCCTTTCTTCGTCAGGTCTCAGATCGTAGAGAGGATTGACTCTTGCTCATTTGATTGCGAAGCCGTCTTGACAGCAGGTGACGGAGCAGGCGTCGGAAAGGTTTTTCATTACTATGTTGGACCCTTCGATTTCCATCAAAGAGTCTACATGCTTAACGAGTTTAAGCAAATGCATGGCAAGCTGGTCTATCACTTCCTGAAGGCTAACTTCTTTAAGGGAACTTCGAAAAATCAACAAGGCACTTGATTGTGGCATGATTCCGATTATGATCGGTTAAGCAATCTTCACAACAACTGTGGGTCAGAGAGGCTTCTGGGACGAGCAGCAAAGAGTCACAA
>Ga0247832_1005600_pt1 | contig 14434 bp, 15 predicted proteins | sample LaCruzMarch2015__10_FD_192407 | JGI IMG/M metagenome (GOLD analysis project Ga0247832, IMG submission 192407) | Freshwater microbial communities from meromictic Lake La Cruz, Castile-La Mancha, Spain - LaCruzMarch2015_4m | ecosystem: Environmental > Aquatic > Freshwater > Lake | place: Spain... | reverse complement strand
AGCGCCTTGGGTCCTGCCCTGACTGATAAAACCAGAACTGCCATTTCCCGCGCACAGACCGCCCGTCAGGGCATTGTGCTTGCCCTCATGAGCCCGGAGTTTCAACGCAGATGACCAACCGCCGTACGCTCCTCACTGCCGGTTTGTCCGGCCTATCGCTCGCCATGCTGGGTGGAAATGCGAGCTTTGCTAACGCCCCACAAGCACCGGGCAAATTCGTGTTCATCATTTTACGCGGGGCTATGGACGGGCTGACTGCGGTCGTCCCCTATGGCGACCCCGCCTACCGGGCCTTGCGCGGGGCCATCGCGCTTGATGCGCCAGGTGGCGCTGCCGGAGTTTTGCCACTCGTCGAGGGTTTTGGTTTGCACCCTGCCCTGAAAGAGATGCATGGTCTGTGGCAGAAGGGCCAGATGTCCTTCCTGCACGCGGCAGCCAGCCCCTACCGCGAACGCTCCCACTTTGACGCCCAGGACATGCTGGAGGCTGGTACGCCACAGCTAACAAGCGCCCGCTCGGGCTGGATGAACCGGGCCCTGGCGATGCTGCCCAACGCGGCCAATCAAGAAGGCGTCGCCATCGGGCGAACCATCCCGCTGGTCTTGCGCGGGCCCGCCAAAACTACTTCCTGGGCCCCGCCTTTGGCACCTGAAAGTGACGGCGATACGCTGGCACGGCTATCCGACCTCTATGCGGGCGATGCCATGTTATCCAATGCTTTGGCGATGGCGATTGAAACCGACCGCATCGCCGATGGTGGGACCATGACAAGCGGTGACACGGGCCGCGGTCGACAAGGTGCCTATGCGCCACTGGCCAGTGCGGCGGCACGCATTTTGGCAGCCCCAAGTGGTCCAGCTGGTGCTGTGCTGTCGTTTGAAGGCTGGGACACCCATGCCAATCAAGGTGGCGCACAAGGCCAGTTGGCGAACCGATTGGAAGCCTTGGATGTGGCCATCAAAGCCCTGCGCGAGGGCTTGGGGCCAGTATGGGCCAATACCAGTGTTGTGATTGCCACCGAGTTTGGACGTACGGTTCGGGTCAATGGCACTGGCGGTACCGACCATGGCACAGGTGGGGTTTCCTTCCTGTTAGGCGGCGCGGTCAAAGGCGGTCGGATGCTAGGCGATTGGCCAAGCTTGAGCCGCCTCTACGAGGACCGCGATTTAGTCCCGGCCAATGATGTTCGCCAACTGTTTGCACAAGGCCTAACCAATGCTTGGGGATTAGACCGTCAGGCCGTGCTGTCACGCGTATTCAGCGCCTAACAGCACAGCCTAAGCGACTTATTTGGTGCCAAACACCTGTTGGAAGAACAGGGTCTCCGCTTCACGTTGGGCGTCGCGATTGCCCTTCTTGGCAAAGCCGTGCCCTTCGTCTTTGGCCACCATATACCAGACCTGGCCACCATTGTTGCGGACTTTGGCGACGATCTGATCAGCTTCTGAGATCGGCACCCGTGGATCGTTTGCGCCCTGGATCACAAATAAGGGCTTTGTGATCTTATCAGCATTATTCAATGGCGCGATCTTTTCATGAAATGCGCGCATAGCAGGATCGCGCTCGTCACCATATTCCACGCGGCGCAAATCACGGCGATAGCCATTGGTGTTTTTAAGGAAGGTTGTGAAGTTCGAAATGCCGACAATATCAATGCCGCCCGCTAAACGATCGTTGAAATTGGTCATGCTGGCCAGCACCATATAGCCACCATAAGACCCACCATAGACGACGACTTTACGCTGGTTGAGGTCTGGTTGGGTCGCGATCCAATCCAAAAGCGCGCCAATATCTTTGACTGAATCCTCGCGCTTGAAACCATTATCGAGATCGACATAGGTTTTACCGTAGCCGGTTGAGCCCCGCACGTTCGGGAAGATTACCGCGGCACCAAGCTCATTCACCCAGTACTGGACGGTTGAGGAGAAGCCAGGGCGTGATTGGCCTTCTGGACCCCCATGAATATTGATGATCACCGGGGCTTGGTTCGATGCGCTCGCATTTTTGGGCTTGTAAATATAAGCCGGAATGGTGCGTGCCTTGCCGTCTACCTTGTCAAACGTTGGGTAGTTGAAGAAGCTTGGCTCCACAAAGTTGGCTGGGTTTAAGCCGCCAATTTCACTCATGGTCCAGCGGGTCAGCTGCTTCGTTGCGACATCATAGGTATAGGCATCGCTAGGTGCCTTGGCCGTTGAAAGCGTCATGCCCAAGCGCTTGGAAGCAGCATCCCAATCGACGCCACCGACTAGGCCGACGGGAAGGGCAACCAATTCAGCCTGGGCACCTTTGACGGTACTTTGCAGATAAAGCTTCGAGAGTCCATTCTCATTGACGGTATAGGCCAAAGTCTTACCATCGGGCGACAGGTCAAAGCCTTCGACGTCCCAATTCATTGAAGGAGACACACGGGTCCGTGCGCCGGTGGCTAGATCCAATTGAACCAGATAGGAGAACTCAGAGCCTTCATCGGTCAGGATAAAAATCGACTTGCCATCGGCCGCGAAAGTCCCGCCCTCGTAGGCTACTTTCAGGTCTGGTGTAATGGCGGTTAAAGTCCCGGTCACAACATCCAATGTCCAACGCTTGGAGTAATTAACCGAGATGCCCTGCCCTAATAGAATGGTCTTTCCATCATCAGAGAGGTCAGCAATACCAAAGCCGCCTTCAGCGCGATAAACCAAGCGGCGGCTGTCAGGCTGTTCTAGATTGGCGATCACGATGTCACGAACAGCCGTGCCATTGCGGGTGACCGTCCAAGCCGCCATCTTGCCATCTTTGGTAAAGCGGACGCCAGCATTTTGTGTGCCCGGTTCGGTGAAGGCTTTAGCAAGGCCGGTGGCACGATCAAACAAATAGGCTTGGGTGAACTCATCCCCGCCTTTGTCCTTACCAAAGACGAAACTGCCGCCCGAATTTGGTCGGACCGCAGCACCCCCAACAGGTTCAGCATAGTAGGTGAATTGGCTGCGGGCCCCCATCGGCATTTTGACCTCATGGATTTGAGGTACATCACCAAAGCGGGTAGAAATGAGGATGCCACCGTCGGGCAGAAAGTCTTGGAAGGAAGCCGCACGCGTGTTTGTGTATTGAATCAAGCGCTCGCGGATGGCCTCGGGTGTGACAGGCACATTTTGCATGACCAATTGACCGACGGTCCGCGTTTCAACCGCGGCAACAGGGGCAGTTTGGGCCGTTGCAATCGCCATCGCCATGGGCGAGACAGAAAGCGTAAGGGCAAAGACGATGGCACGGGTAGAAATCATTGTAAGCTCCTTAAAAGGCGACTGTCGCCTTGGTCAAAAAACGATATCCAGCGTAAACGCACAGCTTCATTCAGGCTTTGAAGGATCGGTCTAACAAAGCCCCACGAGATGTGAAAGGTAGATCATGTTGAAATCTAGCAAGCCCTTTGAAAGACCCCTGATCGCCAGCCACAATAAGGGCAAGCTATAAAAGAAGTTACGGCGCTTCTTGCCCCTGACCGGAGCCCTTGTTGTCCCTTGTTTTTTATGAGAGTCCTGTTTGTTGATACCGCGAAGTGGTTGAAGGCTTTACGACCCGAATTAGTTCGCACTTTCATCCGCCAGTTTTGGCTTTTTATGGGTCACGCCTTGCTCATCAACCCAAATGTTGCCGCGAACAAACTCCCACATGATATTGGTCCTACGAATGCGGTACAGCACAGTTGGGACCATCACCATATTGTATGAACCACCCGATAATGCCTTAAAAAAATGCCTATCACCCGTCAAACCAGGCTTGTTGTCTAATGGAATAGACCAGTTTCCTAAGAATGGGCCAACCCTGTGCTTATCTACCATAAGGCAATTCGTATCGATAAATCCGCCAATCTTTTTGAACCTTCCCCGATTTGGTCCCACCGAATCCCAAATGTCTACCCCTAGATGTTGGTCAGTATCTTCATCAACCAAAATCCGTTGGCCCGACGCCCAAACTTTCCCTTGAATCGCACCAAAAAGATGCCTCAGGTGAAATGGAAGCCAAGTATTGTCGTCATCCAGATACGCGACATGTTGAGCGTTGGCGACGTAGCTTAAGATAGTTCGCAATGCACCGCAGTCGGTTGCGAAATGGACACCGCCATGTCTTGCCGACGTAGAATAGGGTAGTGCCATAACTAAAATTGAAATATTAGGTGGCCTAGCGGCAAAAACTGGCTCAAAGTCATCTAGATTTCCCTCAGCAACATCTATCCCAATGACAATTTGAATCCGTTTGTCCAAATCTTGTTCATAAACAGATTGGACCGCACGCCCCAAAGTTGGACGCAGAATTGAAGGAATAATCACCGCCACAGCAACGGGATCTTGCGCGGAGAACGCGTCAGCATAATAGCGCCCAATTGAGACATAGCTTTCGGTCAAACTGATTTATCTCCTCTAGGCGCAGTCGTTGGTGCGCCGGACACGATTAAAGTTGTTATCCTCGACCCTGATGCAAGCCCATTAGGGGGCAGCCGCCGCGATTACAAGTTCCAAGAAGAGCGTTACTGCCTCGAGCCTCGTCGGTAGACGCTCCCATCTTCTGCCATCCCTATCTCGCCCCGGTGTAGTTTCCAGAGGCTATTGTCCCTTCGAATCCGATAGAGCACCGTCGGAACCAAAACCATATTGTAAGAACCTGCCAGCAAGGCTCTAAAGACGGTCTGATCGGCGGTCATGCCTGGCTGGTTGTTTAAGGGAATGCACCAATTCCCCAACACGTTTCCTACCCTGAGTTTATCGATCATCAAGCAATTGGGATCGATAAAGCCACCTTGCCGCTTGAATCTTCCCTTGTTTGGGCCGACTGAATCCCATTCGTCCACACACAAGCGTTGATCTGTTTCATCATCGACAAGAATGCGCTGCCCAGATGCCCAAACCTTACCTTGGATCGCGCCTAGAAGATGACGCAAATGATATGGCAACCAAGTATTATCATCATCCAAATAGGCCAAATGACGCGCATTGGCTGCATAGCTCATGATGGTACGCAGCGAACCGCCGTCGGTAGAAACATGGATCCCCCCGTGCCGAACAGACGTCGAGTAAGGAAGTGCCATAATCAAAATTGAAACATGAGGTGGCCTAGCCGCAAACACTGGCTCAAAGTCATCTAGATTTCCCTCAGCAACATCTATCCCAATGACAATTTGAATCCGTTTGCCCAAATCTTGTTCATAAACAGATTGGACCGCACGCCCCAAAGTCGGACGCAGAATTGTAGGAATAATCACTGCCACGGCAACAGGATCCTGCGCAGAGAGAGCATCAGGATAGAAACGCCCAATTGAATGATAGTTGACGGTCAAAATAGGCCGCTCCGGTTGCTATGAATCAGTACAAATTTCAAACGAGAAACCAACTAAGTTTGGTCAGTTCAGCGAAGCGCTTTTAACCGGGTCGCTCCAGCCTTGCAACTCGTTCGATGACTCTGCAAATTCTTGGCCGAATTTTAGAGCGTTTCCCGTTTAATAAGCATCATACCCACAGCTTGCGAAGTAGTTTTGGCATTCGTGTGGTTTGAACATGGTGACGAGGGATCCGATGAAATCCCACAGACCTGATACTGTCCGTTCGCCGATACGGCGCAAGTTCGCTTTGAGCTTTGAGAAGGCCTTCTCGATGGGGTTAAAGTCTGGGGAATAGGGCGGTAGGAAGGCAAGTTTTGCGCCGGCGGCTTCAATCAACAGCTTGACCGATAGGCGTTTGTGGCTGGAGAGATTGTCCATGATGACTGTGTCGCCTGGCTTGAGCGTTGGCACCAAGATTTGTTCGATATAGGCCTCGAACCAATCACCATTGATGGGACCATCAAGCACCATGGGTGCGACCATGCCTGATAGACGCAGGCCCGCGACCAAAGTGGTTGTTTTCCGGTGTCCACGGGGAAAGCCCATGCGCAGGCGTTGACCTTTCCGGCATCGGCCATGCGTGCGCGCCATAGTGGTGGCAGTCCAAGTTTCATCGATGAAGACCAAGCGCTCTGGGTCAAAATCAAGCTGGCCCTTAAACCACCAACGCCGGGCCGCCAATACATCGGGCCGATCTTGCTCTATCGCGTGGCCAGTCCTTTTTTCCGCGTGAAGCCAATGCTGGCAAAGAAGCGATCAAGGCTTGTAATGCTCGTGCGTACGCCCTTTTCCAACAAAGCAGCGCACATCTCCATCAACGTCGCATCCATGTTGGCCTCATAAATACTCAAGACCAAATCGCGATAAGCGTCCAAAACTGAACCAGCCTTGCGACCACGTCGGCGTGCATCAAAGTTACCCATCTCCTTTTGGCGAGACCGCCAGCGGATCACAGTTGACGGCGCAACACCAAAATGCCCCGCCGCCCCACGGCAACTCATCCCACCCTCAACCGCGCCAATCACGCGAGACCTCAAATCCATAGATAGTATCTTTCCCATCCAAGTTGGCCCCCATCATCAACATCAATCGTGAATCACATCACTCCTGATTTGGGAATACAGTCGATTCCTTTTTCAGGAAAACTGCTCTAAAGCCAATCTTCTGCGGCGCTGCACACTTGAACAGGAACTTGGTGATCTCCTGCAAGATCAGCAAGGGCTCCTCGCCTCTGGCAGCATGTTGGGCAAAGCCCATCGCCATCAAAGCAAAATGATCAGCCATCATGCCGTTCTCGCTGATGTTCGTGTTATCAAAGAACCGATACGCTGCCTTTGTCGCTGCCCAGTCGCCGCACCAAACGTTGATCGCACAACTCCAAGCCCGCAACCTCCGCCTCTACCCAAGTCTGACGTGTCAATGACGCCGCCCTGAGTCGCCGTCACAGACAGAATCATAAGCGATTGAAGCATCCAGACATCAAGGCATTTGTGGGTAATCGAAAGGCAGAACTGTCGCTTACAATGAACCACAAGAAGCTTCGACGGATTTATGGCGAAGAAGGTCGTTCTGTGAAGCGTAGGCGCGGTCGCTAAATGGCAGTATAGGCGCCTGCGCCGATGCTGGAACCTTCACGAGCTTTGGTCAGGCGGAGCCTTGATTTTGTCTCGGACAGTTTTGGCGATGGTCGTCGGTTTCGGATCTTGGTGGTGATTGCCGATTTTATCCGTGGATGTTTGGCCCTTGTTTCTGATACATCCTTGTCTGGTGCACGTTTCGCCAACGAGTTGGAGCGGATACTCAGGTCTTAAGGGAAACCGCAAATGATCGTGTCTGATCGAGCCTTTGTCCTCCATTGGTTCAAGCACAATGGCGAGCGGGACAGAGCTTGTATCTCGCGCCCTGCTGGAGTGGCAAAATAGTACAGTCGTCATCTGGCATTTATATCACACCAGGCAAGCCTCAACAGAATGGCTTCGGCTCCGACTTTAAGGGCAAGCTACGTGACGAGTTGTTGAACAAGGAAATGTTCGATAGATTGGGCCATGCAAAGCAGGCCATCCGTCTATGGCAGCACGACTTCAACAATGTGCGACTCAAAAGCGGCATCGGCGGGGTTGCACCCGCTTCGCGCCATACGCTCTCGCAATGTGGAAGCATCGCTCAGGGCGCGCCAGCCAAACCCCAAACATGGCGGTATCAACAAACAGAACTCTCATGAAAAACGAGGGTCATTAAAGGCCTAGGTCACCTTATCTAAGTTCCAGAGGCTTCATGAAGTTCTACTAAAAGTCGACACCGGCCCATTCTTCAAGCAGCTCCACCATACGTCAAAAGATATTTTTGGCGCAAGTCAGACTTTAGGTGGAGCAGCAACATGAAACATTTGGCGGGGCGTGCTGCCAAGAGCATTCGCCCTTTGGATTAAATGATTTAATGCCCCAGCTGATGGGGAGAAAATTTTGAGAAAGTTAATCAACTCTGTCTGGCCCGTTGGGACAAGCGCCGCCATACCAGACGGTGAAGCAAGAAGGTTCACAAAGGTCATGTCAGCGGCAGATCCTTGGTGTCTTATGTCTCTCATTGCTTGTAAGAGGTCAAAATTGATAACATCATGAAACATATAGACGGCTTCCGCCCCACCAAGATTGTACAAAGAGGCCCAATCCTTAGCTACGTGATCATTCGTGTGCATACCGTCAATAAGAAATAGGTCGGGGGGGGCATCAAACTCTTCCATAATAACTTTTGAATTGTCGTCTGGAGAGAACCCAGCGCGCACGATGCAGTTAAGGCCCTCGGCCGCCGCTATGCGGTTGACTAGTTCTATGCCTTGGTCGGGGTCAATCGCAACAACGCGTGCAGCCGGATTGAGTAGTGCTAGACCTAGAGTACTCCAACCCAGCCCATTGCCAACAATGTAGATCCTTGACGGCTTGTAAATCGTGCTTATCTTCTCGAATAACATAAGCTCCCAAATGCTAATGCCGAGGTGTCCAGTCTGCCAAATGTTTTCCTTGAAATAGTGGGTGAACGGCGCATCCCGCCAGTTCTGAAAGTGATATGAGTTCAGTCCGGAAACGACCTCGATATCGGCATGCTTGCGGTAAATCTCTGTCAATTTCAAAAAGGGATCAGACATGGGTTTCCTCGGCAATAAAACCATTACGGCCTTTTGCCCTACTCCAGTGTCTCTGTCCAGTTCTAGGCTGATGCAGCCAATTCTATACGAAACATTCGCCTGGTCCGAGTTAAGAGTTTGTTGTCTCCTTAGCCAAAGTCCAACTCGCAAACCTTGCGCCGATCCCAGCGCCTCAAGGACTGGCGTCCGGTTCTCAGCTTTTTATGGCAGGCGACGCATTAGGCGGCGGTCATTGACCCGGTGAAGCCTGCGCCCGTGGACACGGTAATTGCGGAAAGGCGGGACTTGGCCAGCTTCGACCTGGGTTTGCGACATTTTTAGCCCTAAGGGGCTAGGTAATTTTATTTACCTATTTTGGGCAATCGTCATCTGTTCGAAGGGGCGCGCGCAAACTGCGTGACCCAGTACTTGGTGCGGGGCTGTCCTATCCATTCAGGGAGGCCCACAGACAATGCGTTCATGTTCCGGCGGGGCAATCGATCCCCCGGATCGATCGCTGACCGTGCCTCACTTTCAACAGCAAGCTTTGGTGCGAATGTCTGAACGCTCACTGGTTCCTATCCCTGCAAGATGCTTGCGAAAAGTTGGAGGAGTGGCGTAGATACTACAACGAGGAAAGACCTCACAGCGCAATCGGCAACATACCCCCGATTATGCTGGCAATCTCAGCCGGTGACACCAGACCACCGGACTCGAGCAAGGCCAAAGACCCTAGGCCAAAGCGGCCCAACGATGGGTAGCAGAGCACTGGATTAACGGCATCAGCTCCTTTATCAACACTTTGATCGGCCCCATTCGGCAAGCGCCAAATTCTGCTGTGTCCTGGACTGGGTCAGGGACGAATCGTATGGAGACCTTAAGATCTGACATGAAGTGCTCCGAAAACATCTATTTTGAAAGTAAATGCTTGATGACCTTTTCATAGAACTGAGCCGCATCTTGGCTCTTGCCCTCAGCTACCAGTTTTCGAGCCATCCAAACATTTTCGTTCACAGTCGCTGGCTGAGTAAGTTCTTTTGGCTTCCAAAGCGAGACATTTAGATATTTCCAATAAGAATCGCCGCGTGCGTTCGAATACCACGCCTGCCACGGCTTATGCTTGGTGATGTAATGGATAATTGCAGTGTTGGGCTCCAAATCCTTTCGAGCGCCAGGTTTGAATAATGGATCGTGAGTAAATGAATTCCAGCGTGGCGGCACCTCTTTAATCCGGTCCTTTAGTATAACGTTGATCGCACATTGGTCCGCTTGCCATATTAGAGAGTCGGGATCTTGCAGGTGTTCCAAGCATTTTCTAGCTAATTCATCTCTGCGCCAGAGCGCTAAATCCATGACCATGACGCCCGAGTTAAAATAATAATCAATCTTGTGCGCTTTTGACAAAACTTTGGTTTCAGGGTCGAGCACCGCAGCCAGTGCGTTGCCCTGCAGGTCTGCGTAAAACAACTCAGAAATGTCGTCAAGGATAATTGTATCAGAATCCAAGTAAAGAACCTTGCTGATCTCTTGGGCCATTACTTCCGGCAGAAGTAAACGAAAGTATGCGGCCACCGTAAAATGCGCCAAGTTCCTTAATGGCTCCGGTATTCGATTAATCACATCGAACTGTTCTGCAGTGATAACGTTTAGCCTAACGTCCACGCTGAAAACACGTTGAAAGTCTTCTATGAAAGCCTGAAGCAATTCGGATGTTGTATCAGACAATAAATGGATCCGCAGTTGGGATGGTTGTCCCCTGAAATTCAGAACTAATGAAGTTACCGATGCTGCAAAATGTTGAAAATAATTCTTGTTAAAACAGTACACAACATCAATCATGAAACACCACTTAGGCCCATATCCTGCTCTTGCAAAACTAACTTCGGTGTTAAGCTGCAGAAACACTGTGCCATCATTTTGCTTTAAGTGTCAAAAATTATCCTCGCAGGCGGTGTTAGAGTGCAGGAAGAGGCGCTTCGGGCAGGCGCATCACTAAGATTTCGCTGCCGCCAATCCAGTATGACGGATACTACAATAGTGAACCGCGCTCTCTTTATGGGCGGTCTTTGTTACGCTGCCAGCTTCTGAGTTGCGAGGCTGGCATAGTAATTGGCTTCCAGCTCGGCGGGTGGGATGTTACCTATTAGCTCGAGGAGGCTTTGATTGTTGAACCAGCTGGCCCTCGAGTGAGATTAGCTTATTCATCATCGCCGAACCGCCGCCACGGGCCGCACCGATGGATGACTTCAGCTCTGCAGAGGCCGTGGATGGTCTCCGCAAATGCAGTCTTTATGAGGGCCTCCGACACTGCCGACTGATGGCCGAATGCAAAGCGGGCCTCATTTTTTGCTAATGGCGGTGAAGCCCGATTCGTCCCAAGCCGTGCTGCAGAAGAACGCGAGCGGCGCATCGCGATAACTTGTAAGAGCGGCGAAGTATCAATCGATTTCATCGCCAAAAGCTTTGTCGATGACCCAAATCTGGGCCTGCGGGCTGAGTTTGCAGAGTGGGCTCTCGGCCCAATGGGCGCTGCCACGGCAAACTTTGTCTCCGCGATCTTTGACGAGCGCCCAGTCGCAATTGCCGCCGAAGTTGGTGCAGGAGCGGTTCATATCGCTCAAGCAATCGATACTGCTAGTGGTGCTTCAGAACAGGGGTTGTTTAAAAGTGCAGAAGTTTACACGAGACGTCTACACTGGATTGGTGGACTGCCACACTCTTCTGTTCAAGGTAGTCGAAAGAGTGCAAAGATAATAAGGGTTCTTGCACATGAGGCAGTTGAGGCTGAGTAACTGTGCGCAAAGTCCGAGCTTAAAAATGATTGATCGCGATCTTAAATTAATTTTTGTGCACATCCAAAAAACGGGTGGCATGGCAATAAGTCGAGCACTGGGTGGTATCGACCACCCTCCAGAGAAGCATAGAACTGCTTTGGAACTCCGGGAAATTTACGGCGAGGCTTTTTGGAATCAGTGCACTAAGCTTGCTTTCGTGAGAAATCCGTGGGACCGGTTGGTCTCTTGGTGGTCCATGATAGATGGCCGCCGGGACCAAGTCAGAGTGAGTCAATCAAGGAACGCGTTCTTCAATTACGTTTTGGAAAACGCGACGAGTTTTGAGGAGTTTCTGTTCAATTGTCAGGATGAGATTCATGATAAGGACGGTCACAAGTGGATTTTTAGAAATCAACTTGATTATCTTTTGGATGAACGTGGCGAGTTAATGGTGGATTTTATAGGACGATTTGAACGATTAGAAGAGGACTTCAAAACATTCACGTCAAAATATCTCAACCGCACCTACAGCGTTTCAAAAATAAATGCATCAAACCACAGTCGATACCAAACATACTACACCTCGGAAACCCGTTTGCTTGTCGCGAATGCTTACAAGAAAGATATAGATACCTTTGGCTATACATTCTAATACCACCGTACTTTGATTGTGACCGATGTGCGCATTTGCTCCGACCGGTGGTCATGATGTGTCGTGGCTTATCGACGGGCTTGTTCCACGCATCGCAGCCATGGTCGACGATATTACTTTAGGAGGTGAAGAGCCGGTTGCAGAGCCAGTTATCGCGTATGAACTGCCAAATGTTCTCAGCAGGGTTCAGCTCGCGCCATTTGGCTGGTAAGGCGAGCATGCGGACGGTGCAGGGCACGACGAGCTTGCCGGTCGTATGCCATCCCGTCGGACCATCAGCACGACCGCGTGAGCGTCAGGGGCGACCATGAGCGAGATCTCGGCCAGATGTAACGATATCCGTTTTGGTATTTTAAAATGGAAGCACCAACCCCGCGCCCATGCCATTTTCCAAGCAGATCGCGCCAAAGATGCAGGCCGATTTCCTTCGTTAATCCTTCGGGGCCGGGCTGTTAGCTTGACGTAGTCCAGATTCTTCAACTCGCGTCCCACTGTTCTCTCGTCGAGCGAGACTGCAAACTCCTGATGCAGCCACTGGATTAGGTCGACCAACCGTCACCGAACGACGGTATGGATTGCTGGGATCGCCCCACGCTCGACTATCTCGACGAGCGCCCGCCGCTGAGCATCATCAAGACGCGACCGCTTCCCCAGTGCCTTGAAGTCGAGAACCCCATCGGGACCACGAACGTTGAAACCCACCACTCAGTGACGCACGATCTCCAAGCCAACCCCGCCAATCCGCGCCGCCGCGCTGCGGCTGGCACCATTCTAAATCTCGGCCAGTGCCAAAAGACTTCGCGCATGTTTCGCGCTGTTCGACACACCCGCCAATCGCCTCAATGCCGCTCCGTTAAAATCATCCCGCAAGTCGGTCGCCGCTTCCAAAGTCACGCCCTCCAAGGATGCACTGATCCGCCATAGTGACTGAGGCAGCCAATATTTGTCTTCAAGATACACCGAAACACGCGTCGCGGCTGGCATCCAGCCAACTGTCGGCAGCGTCGGTGACTCTTATGACAAGGCATTGGCAAAGACCATCAACGGACTCTACAAAGCCAAAGTCATCCATCGGTGCGGGGTGTGGCGAAGGTTCGAAGACGTTGAATATGCTACTCTCGCTCAGGTCTCACTCGGGGGCCCAACTGGTTCAACAACCAGCGCCTCCTCGCGCTAATACGCAAAATCCCACTCGCCGAGCTGGAAGCCAATTCCTATGCCAGCCTTGCAACTCAAAAACTGACAACATAACTGAGACTAATCAGCCTCCGACAAACCCAGCGCGGTTCACCACCTTCGACGACTGGCGTAAATCGGATAAATCCACAAAATAAGGAAAAAACACAACTACCTAACGCAGAGAACCGGTATCAACCTCCAGATTATCCATGACCATCCCTCTCCAAATCAGAGGGTAGTCATTGAGCCAGCAGCCCAACAGCTTGTCACGAACTTATTCACCCGATTGCCTTGGTTATAGTGCAACCCTCCCTTGTAGGGTCATTATTTCCATGTTAGCGCACCGACCTTCGTGCGCGCTAAGCAAACCGCGCAAAGTAGTTCAAAAAAGTTTAGAGCGGCACGGAAGGTATTCCGGTGTAACGTCTCAACGAGGAGAATCCAGTATGAACCTTAAGACCATCATGGCTGTTGCGATCTTGGGCATAGCTCCAACTTTGGGGGGGTGTGCAAAGACCGTCATGTCGTCAGAATATTCCCGTCAAGATATAGGGGAGATGTTTCGGGTAGAACCAGCTACGGTCCTTTCACAACGCTATGTAAAGCTTAAGAACTGGAACAGTTCAAAACGGGGCGCAAAGAACGTGCGTGTTGTAAATTACGTCATTAAAATTGACCGCACGGGTGAGACGCTTTCGGTCACTCAGCGCGATGATGTATTTATTGCAACTGGCGCACAGGCTTGGGTTGAGTTTGGTGAACGAATTCGATTGGCACCTCGTTCCTAAATCGTGAAAACCCATTCTTTCAAGTTCAAAGCATCGCTGACATTCGTAAGCTTGATAGGGCTCTTCACATTCGTGCCAAGCTCGTTAAGCGCGCAAACACTAGCTGAAGCGGTAAAGTTGGGACTTGAATCAAGTCCTACGCTGCAAGCAGATAGAATGCGTCTAAACGCCACACGCGAGCTTCAGGTCCAAGCGAACAACCTACGTCGCCCATCGATTCAAATCGATGGATCCACTAACCTGCGCCAGAATGCCAGCTTGTCACGTGGTGCCTATAATTTCGGACGCACTGAGCCTGCTTCTCTATCTATTCAAGCGGTTCAGCCATTGATGCTGGGCGGACGATACCAAGCCGCTGTGCGGGAAGCAGACCTACGTGTTGCTCAATCAATCGAAAGAATTCGAGCCCGAGAGCTCACCGTCGTTCGGCAGATAATTGAAGCCTACGCGACTGTTCGTAGAGATTATTTGGTAGCCGAGATACGTGATCAAACCGTGATTTCTCTCAGCAGGCAGCTGATAGGCGCTCAACTGAAACGTCAAGAAGGCTTAGTCGGCCTAACT
>Ga0247832_1005590_pt1 | contig 14456 bp, 15 predicted proteins | sample LaCruzMarch2015__10_FD_192407 | JGI IMG/M metagenome (GOLD analysis project Ga0247832, IMG submission 192407) | Freshwater microbial communities from meromictic Lake La Cruz, Castile-La Mancha, Spain - LaCruzMarch2015_4m | ecosystem: Environmental > Aquatic > Freshwater > Lake | place: Spain... | reverse complement strand
TGGCGCTGATTGGGCCTTCAGGTTCTGGCAAGTCCACGCTTCTTCGCAATGCTACCGGCTTGATTACGACCGACGAGGGAACTGGCGAAGTCAATTTGCTAGGCATTTCGGTGCAAAAGAACGGCAAATTGTCTGACTCAGTCCGCCAAGCGCGCGCCCGCGTGGGCTTTGTGTTTCAGCAATTCAATTTGGTGGGCCGCCTCAGCCTATTCCAAAACGTCATGCTGGGCTCTTTGGGCCGTCTTCCGTTCGCAAAAGGCTTTTTGGGTCAATGGCCACAAGCGGATCAAGAGCGCGCGATGCAGGCCTTGGCCCGAGTGGGCGTCGCCGACTATGCGGCCCAACGCGCCAACACGTTGTCAGGCGGCCAGCAACAACGCGGCGCAATCGCGCGCGCCTTGGTGCAAGGCGCAGAGGCTATCTTCCTAGACGAGCCAGTCGCGTCGCTAGACCCCGTCTCTGCCCGCAAAGTGATGGAGCTGTTGCGCGATCTCAATCAGCGCGACGGCGTGACGGTAATTGTCACCCTCCACCAGATTGATTATGCAACGAAATTCTGCGACCGGATTGTCGCTCTGAAAGCGGGACAGATTGTCTATGACGGCCCAAAGGACGGGCTGACGCGCGATCGCCTGATTGAAATTTATGGCGCTGAGTTCGACGAGGAGACCGGCGACGCGGCGCCAAAAGAAGAGCCAGTCCCAAAGGTCGTAAAACCAGGCCACCAGAATATCTTAGAAAAAGTGGTGCAGTGGAGCTTGGCTTTGGCCATGGTCATCGGTGGCTCTTATGCGCTGTGGCAACAGGCCACGCCCAAGGTTGAGGCCGACATCAATTTTTCGATCCTTGCGACTGAGAACAGCCAAAATCTCGGTGCTCGCTGGAAGCCATTTCTGGCCGATATGGAAAAGCAAACCGGCCTGAAAATTAAGCCTTATTTCCAAACAGGCTATGCACCTTTGGTCACCGCCATGCAGTTTGGTCAGACCCAAGTAGGCTGGTTCTCGAACAAGCCTGGCTGGGAAGTCGCCAGCACTGGCAAGGCCGAAGTATTCCTTCGCTCCTCTGACCCATCCGGTGTGGACGGCTATAACTCGGTTGTGATTGTGAACCAAAAGTCGACATTGACCCTTGAAGAGCTCTTGACCTGCGACCGCACCAAGGACTTTGGCATGGGGGACGCCAGCTCAACATCAGGCACGTTGGCGCCAATGACTTATTTGTTTGCGCCACGCAACATCAATCCTTCCAATTGCTTTAAGACCGTTCGCTCGGCCAATCACGAAGCTAACGTACAGTCGGTCGCTGCAGGTCTATTGGACGCAGCAACCAATAACTCAACCTCGCTTCAAATTTTGGGCGTGCAGGATCCGCGGCTCATTGGGAAACTAAAAGTCATCTGGACCTCGCCCACTTTGCCCGAGGATCCCATCATGTGGCGCAAAGATCTTGATCCTGTGAAGAAGAAGAAAATCAAAGACTTCTTCCTAAGTTATGGTCGGCAAGGCGATAAAGCACAGCAAGATCGCGAGCGCGCCATTTTGGCCTCGCTCAGCTTTGGCCTGTTTCAGCCCGCCAATAATGATCACTTGCTGCCAGTCCGGCAGATGCAAGCAACAGAAGATTTAATGCAAGCCCAACAATCGGGCGATGTCGGCAAAGTTTCGAAGGCAAAGGAAGCCTTTGACACCATCCAAGCTGAAGCAGAAGCTGCCAAAGGCCGCGCCCTGCCCTTGCTACCGACAACGCCAACCGAAGGCTATGCCGTTGAAGGAAAGGCGGTCAAGAAATGAGTTCGACCCCAATGAGAACGAGCGGCACTGTTTCGCTGGGCCATGTGCCCGCCCCACCTATACGGACAGCGGCCGACAAACTCTACGACCTTTTGGTCTGGGGCGGGATTTTCCTATTGCTAGTTATCAGCTTCGGCCCGGCTGAAATCTCCAAGGTCACGCGGCTATTCACCAACTCTGAGAATATGCAGACCTTCACGACGCGGTTGATCAATCCCGACTTCTCGGAATGGCGCCTCTATGTGCGGGAGATGTGGCTGACGGTTCAAGTCGCTATCTGGGGCACGTGTCTAGCGGTGATCTTGGCCATTCCCTTTGGCTTTATGTGCGCATCCAATGTGGCACCAGCTTGGCTCGTCTGGCCGATGCGGCGCTTGATGGACTTTTTGCGTTCGGTGAATGAATTGGTGCTTGGCCTGATCTTCATCGTAGCCGTGGGTCTTGGGCCGCTGGCTGGGGTGTTGGCCATCGCGTTACACACTGCCGGGGTGTTGGCCAAATTGTTCTCAGAAGCCGTAGAATCCATCGATAGCCGCCCGGTCGAAGGCGTGCGCGCCACAGGTGCTGCGAAGTTGCATGAGATTATGTGGGGCGTCTTGCCACAAGTAGCGCCCTTATGGACGTCTTATGCGCTCTATCGATTTGAATCCAACTCGCGCTCGGCCACAGTTTTGGGCTTGATTGGCGCTGGCGGCATCGGGATGAAGCTGATGGAAAGCATGAACAGCTTTCAATATGAGCAGACCGCCGCGATTGGGATCATCATTGTCGTCGCAGTCACTCTGATCGATATGCTGAGCCAAGCCATGCGTTCGAGACTTCTGTGAACGCAGGCTTGGTAACCGCAGGCTAGAGTTAGATTTAGTCGAACAAGGCATCCAAGTCGCTTTGATCCATGGAAGCCCCTTCGGTGCCAAACAAGGCATCGATGTCATCTTGGGCAACTTCTGGACCGTTCAGCGCAGGCCCGTTCAATAGGTTCTCGCGCTTGCGTTTGTCTTCCAAGGTCTCTTCAAGTTCGGCATCTTCGACGCCCATCACACTGGCAAAACGCTCAAGGCGCTGTTCAATATGGGTCAGAGTGTCGACGACTTTTTGGATGCGCTGTCCAGTAATATCTTGGAACGTGCAGGCCTCAAAGATTTCCATCATCTTATCGGACACAAAGGCCTGATAAGCAGCAGGATCGCTGGTATCTGCAGCCATTACATCTTCTGCAACGGCCATGATCAGGTTAGTTGCTTCTGCGGTGTGCTGAACAACCGCATGAAGTTCTGCCCCAGCGCGTGGAATTCGATCTTCGCTTAGATCATTCGGCCGTAGGTTGGAGATTTCAACGCGCGTGCGCTGGATATAGGACGAGATGTAACGCATCTCATCAAACAAAGTGCGGTCGATTGAGCTAAAGAACATTTGCATGGCTTCACTCATTTGAGAAGCCAAGCTGAGAACCTCACCTAAGCGAGGGTCTTTAAGGTCTGCGCCTTTCAGCGCGATGATCGCGTCACGGACTTTGGTCGCAACTTCTGGTGCCGGCATGGTCAGCCCCCCTTTGACAAGTAGTGCTTAAAAATCGCCCAGAACAGAAGCGACCTTGGCTTTCAGGGTTTGGGCGTTGAATGGCTTCACGATATAATTGTTCACACCAGCCTTCTTGGCAGCGATCACGTTTTCGGTCTTGGATTCAGCTGTCACCATGATGAAAGGCGTTGGCCTCAAGATTTCATCAGCGCGCACTTCGCGCAACAGCTCATAACCGGTCATGGGTTCCATGTTCCAGTCCGAGATCACGAGGCCATATTTTTTCGTCCTCATTTTCTCGAGAGCTTCGCGCCCGTCAGATGCTTCATCGACATTTTCAAAGCCCAGCTGCTTCAAAAGATTGCGAATGATACGAACCATTGTCTGATAATCATCGACGACTAATATTGGCGCGTTCATATCCACTGCCATACGACTTCTCCTCTGGTGGCTACGGCCACTCGCACCTCACGGTTGACAAACCCTTATCAGTTGAGCGCTAAAGAAGCGTGAATCACGTTCCAAAAAAGGACATACCATGCCAAATCCTGCTGCAGGCTATTATTTTGAAGAATTGAGCATCGGTCAGACCGCCGAATCTGCTCGCACGGTTACCGAAGCAGACATCCTCATGTTCGGGGCCGCCTCTGGGGATATGAACCCCGTTCACTTCGACTCCGAGTTCGCCGCAACCACCCGTTTTGAAGAGCGTATCGCCCATGGCATGCTAACAGCCAGCCACGTCTCAGCCCTGATTGGCATGCGCTTGCCAGGTCCAGGCTCTGTTTATGTAAGCCAAAGCTTGCAATTTAAGCGGCCAGTGAAAATCGGTGCGACGGTCACCAGCCGCGTTGAGATCACCGGGCTCGACCCTGCGAAAGGCTTTGTTACCCTGTCGACAACCTGCCTGATCGCTGGCAAAGCAGTACTCAGTGGTGAAGCTATTGTGATGGTCGCAAAGCGCGAGGGCTAATGCTGAGTTTCGATACGCGGTCTCTCATTCCATCAGAAGCTCAAGGCGCGAGCCTTGCGCTGGGGGCTTTTGATGGACTTCATTTAGGCCATGTAGCGGTTCTACGCGCGGCTCAAGAAGCGTGCCCAGACAGCCCACTGGCGGTGGCGGCCTTCGAACCGCCGCCAAAGTGCTTTTTTGCAGGCCCAGATGCGCCGTCATTCCGCCTTAACACACCTCGTCTGCGGGCAGAACGGGCGGCCGATGTTGGGGCAGCATTCATGTTTGAAATCCCGTTCGATGCCGCCATGGCCAGTATGGCGGCAGAGGATTTCATTACCGACATTCTGGTTGCCAAGTTCAAACCTCGACATGTCACCGTTGGCCATGACTTCCGCTTCGGCTGTGACAGGCGCGGTGATGGCGCAATGTTGCAAGCCATGGGCAACGCGTTAGGCTTTGGCGTCAGCATTGTTGAGCCTGTGTTGGACCACAGCGGCGTGCGTTATTCTTCCACCCGTGTGCGTGAAGCTCTAAGAGCGGGCCATCTAGCCATGGTCACCGCTTTGTTGGGACGGCCTTGGCGCGTGGAAGGCATTGTCCAGCATGGCGAGAAGCGCGGCCGCACGATTGGTTTCCCAACTGCAAACTTTCACTTGGAAGACCAGCTAGCGCCCCGTTTTGGTGTCTATGCCGTTCGCGTCAACCGCGTGGGCGATGAGGCTTGGTATAGCGGCGTTGCCAATTTTGGCCGCACGCCGACAACGGGCCTTAGACAACCCTTGTTTGAGGTCAATATTTTTGACTTTGAAGGTGACCTTTATGGCAGCCGTTTGGAAGTTGGACTGCATGCCTTCCTGCGGCCAGAAATCAAATTTTCGGGTTTGCCGGAGCTGATGGCCCAAATTGGCCGTGACGCCGAAGAAGCCGCGCAAATCCTGTCGGTGGTTGCTTAAACCGCAATCGCCCCGCGGTACACTTCCATCAGGAGGTCTTGATCGCGGCCAAGCCGATAAAGCCAGTCCCACGTATAAATGCCGCTATCATGGCCATCGTCGAAGACAAGGCGCAATGCATAACGGCCAACCGGCTCTGCCCGCTCAATACCGACGTCTTGCTTCCCAGCCACCCACTTCTTGCCAGCAGCCGAATGGCCCTGCACCTCCGCTGAGGGGCTTTCGATACGCAATAGCTCATACGGGATGATAAAGCTTACCCCATCGTCAAACCGGGCTTGGAGGCTCTTGGCGTCAGCCTTAAAGGTCAGTTCGACCGGCCAAGGGCGATCCAGGGCAGCAACAGCCTCATCAGGCATCGTTCAGCTCACGCGCTTCGCCCGCCAACATAATCGGCACCCCATCACGAATTGGATAGGCCAAGCGAGCGGCTTTAGACACCAATTCGCCTTTGTCGCGATCATAGGTCAAACGCGTACGGGTTACGGGGCAGACAAGGATTTCCAAAAGCCGTGGATCAATCTCGCGCCCTTCACTGGCAGTGTTTCTAGGAGCATCGGTCATTGCAGGGGCCTCTCCTCATCATCGGCATCATCGTCGCGGTCACCTTGATCCATGTCTAGTAAGGCAATCAGGACATCGCGTCGATCCTCAATGGTCGGTGCCTCTAAGAGGGCCTGCTTCTCGATCGGCACAAAAGGACATAGCGCCGAAAGCGCGTTCACCAAAGGCTCTGCTTGGGCTTGATCAATCGAACCCCAATCTGCTTTTAGATTGTTTCGCGCTAGGTAGGCGCGCAGGGCCTCTAGCAAGTCTTTGCGGTCAAAGCCCACCATAGAGCCCGGCGTCTTCAAATCGTCAGCAAAGCTTTGCCAATCGGCGGTGACCTGGCGATAGGGTTTGGACGCTTGGTACTCGCGGGCTACTGCAAATCGGCAAATCCCCGTCAAAGTGATCAAATAGCGGCCATCATCGGTTTCTGAAAACGACGTCAGTTTACCCACGCACCCGACCCGCGACAGACCGGGCTTTTCAGGATCGCCCGTCCCATCTGGCTGGATCATTCCTACCAACCGATTTCCAGCCAACGCATCATCAATCATGTTGAGATAACGCGGCTCAAAGATATTCAGCGGCATTTGACCGCGCGGGAACAACAAGGCCCCATTTAGCGGGAACACCGGAATGGTTGCTGGAAGGTCTGTTGGTTTGCGATAGACATAACCTGCCACCATGAATTTGCCCTCGTTCAAACGCTGCTTTTGGATCAGGAAAACAGAATGGCTGATAATTTCCGCCGCCCTTGCCGCGTGACTTCTGCCATAGGTCCGGCCGCATCAAAAACCTTGAACAATTGCTTGCGGGCGGCATCGTCCTGCCACGCGCGGTCCTGCTTGATGATGAACAACAAATGTTCCACCGCGCCCTCAAAGTCTCCGGTCGCGATATGGGCTTTAGCTAGCTCAAATCGAGCGGAAAGGTCTTCAGGCGCTCCAGCTAGTGTCTCGCTTAACACCGCCGGATCGCCAGCTTCTGCTACGTCCAAGATCAAATCAATCTGGGCCTGAACGCTGATGACATCACTGTCCTTCGCTTTGGCTTTGGGAACAGAGGCTAAAATCTCCTGCGCCTTTTCTAAGTCTCCACCCATCACATAAACGCGCGCAAGACCGGCAAGCACTTTTGCATTCTCAGGGTCGAGGCTGGCTGCTTGCGCATAGGACTGGCCCGCACCGCCCAAATCACCCAGATCAAGGCTCTCTTTTGCCGCGGCCAAGAGCTCGTCCACACCGGCAAGTTGATCACCGATCAAGCGATCAACCAACGCCTTAATCTGGCTTTCGGGCTGGGCCCCCATAAAGCCGTCCACTGGACGGCCTTTGTCGAAGGCAAATACGGCCGGAATGGATTGCACCCGCAATTGGCCTGCAATGGCTGGATGCTCATCAATATTGATTTTTACAAGGCGTATCTTGCCATTGGCGGCACGCACCACTTTCTCCAAAATTGGGGTCAGCGTACGGCAAGGACCGCACCAAGGTGCCCAAAAGTCGACCAGCACTGGTGTTTCCATCGAAACATCGATGACATCAGCCTTAAAGGCTTGATCACTACCGTCCTTGATCAGGCCAGTTGGGTCCGCAGATGGGCCGGATTTGGGTTTTGACGTGCCTAAGCCAATAAGGGCCATGGATGTATCCGTGCGGTGCGCACGCTCCTCTCACACTGCGTTCTCGATGAAATTGCTTCAGGATTAGAAATGGGCTTAGCTCCATCAGGTTGCAAGCGCTGGCCTGTGTTTCGTGGGCTTTATCTCCAAGGTTTAGCTTGGGGTGCCTCACCCGAGAAATCACACCGATAAACCCGTCCACCCCACTGGCGGATAAATACCGCCAGATCCGCTTGAGAGACTGCGGTGGTCGCATCATTTTTCATCGGGTGAAAATTGATTGGCTCTGCCGCCAATAGAGCCTCATCAAGAACCAACGTGACCTTCTGCCCCGGGTCATTAATCAGCGCAAAAAGCGTCACAGAGCCGGGCGTGACGCCCAAATACTCTAACAGGTGCGCCTCGCTACCAAAGCTTAAGCGCGCACAGTCCAGCGTCTTGTGAAGCTGATTGAGGCGCACCTGCGTCTGACCCAAAGCGCAGACGAGAAAGAATGCCCCATCCTTATCCTTCAGAAACAGATTCTTTGTGTGCCCACCGGGAAGCGCAGCCTTAATGTCCGCCCCTTCTTCAACCGTGAAAACAGGGCGATGATCCAACGTCTGGTGCTTCATCCCCAAACGGTCAAACAGGGCGAAAAGTTCGGCGCGGGTGGCAGGCTCAGAGGCTTTAGATGTCATGCCCCTGCTGTATCCCATCGCACCTAGCTGCATCAAGCACGGCACACCCCCCTTGCACTTAAGTCATCTCTAAGGCATATGCGCCGTCCTTACGGAGGACTTGTGCCTTCGGTACCCAAGGACGCGGGCGTAGCTCAGGGGTAGAGCGCCACCTTGCCAAGGTGGATGTCGTGAGTTCGAATCTCATCGCCCGCTCCATTTTTTATCAATAAATTCAAAATTTTAGACGAAAATTGGCTTGGTAGCTGGCCAAGCCAAGCATTCCATTTTGGCCCTAAAATTGGGCCGGCTACCACCCAGCTACCACTTTCTTTGGTTGTATTCTGGGTGAATTTTTTGCAGTTGAGCCTAGCCGGAGCGCGCAAAGAGCCCGCTCAGTCCACAAAAGTGTCTATTGCCTGCAAACAATTTGCGGATTGGATCGGCGATCGACCTCAGTTTCCCAAATGAGTTGGCCCGAGATTAAGCCACAAGGCATTTGCAAATTGCGTTCTGACTGGTTTTAACGCGCAGAATTTATCGCAGAGTAACCCGCATGCTAGCGACTTATCTTGGCCGAAAGCGGATGGTCTGGTTTGGGTTTATTGGGGGCGAAAGCGGACGTTCAAAAGGCAATTGGGTCCTTCAATGAATAGCTTGGACCACGCATGTCTGTCACAGACTATCCGCTTTTCAACACCGAGAGATCCATGGGCTAAAAGGCTACTTTTGTGCAATGGGGGGAGGCAACGAGAGGCACCACCGTGGTTGATCCCATTGGCTAAAGAACCTCTGAAAGAGTGGCGGTCAATACTGGCATGGCTGCCCATTCGTGGCATGGCTATAGCTTTACCCGGTTGAGACGCAGTGCGTTCATCACGACCGTGAAAGACGATAGGGCCATGGCCGCCCCGGCAAACATGGGCGACATCAAGATCCCGAACGTTGGATAGAGCACGCCTGCTGCAATGGGAATGCCGATGCCATTGAACAAAAATGAGAAAAACAAGTTCTGACGAATGTTCCCCATAGTGGCTTTAGCTAAGGCGCGGGCGCGCACGACGGCGGCTAGATCGCCTTTGGTCAATGTGATGCCAGCACTCTCGATAGCCACATCTGTCCCGGTCCCCATGGCAAGGCCGACATCTGCTGCCGCGAGTGCGGGTGCATCATTGATGCCATCACCTGCCATCGCCACCTTGGCCCCTGCAGCCTTTAACTCGCCAATTATGCGGGCTTTATCCTCGGGCTTGAGTCCGGCATGGATGCCATCCAGCCCGCCAACGGCGTCGGCCACGACTTGCGCAGTAGTGGCATTATCACCTGTCAACATGATGACGCGCAGGCCCTGTTGACGCAATGCCACAATGGCCTCGCGTGCATTAGCGCGAATGGGATCGGCAACCGCAACCAAACCTGCCAGCTTGCCATCAATCGCGATCATCATGATACCTGCGCCTTCGCGGCGCTTGGCTTCAGCTTTGTCGTTTAGGGCGGTGGGGTCAGCGCCGATGCGCTTCATCTGGTCGCTGTTGCCAATAACGACGGTCCGGCCGTCAACCTCGGCCCAAATGCCAGCGCCGACTTGAACCTCAAAGTTCTTCGGCTCGCCTAGTTTGAGGTTACGCGCGTGCGCGGCGGTGACGACCGCATGCGCCAAGGGATGCTCTGAACGCGCCTCGACCGCAGCAGTCAGAGGCAGCAATTCGTCTTCGCTGAATTGGCCAATTGTCTCGATGGCTATGAGCTTTGGCTTTCCTTCGGTAAGGGTGCCAGTCTTGTCGATGACCATTGTATCGACTTTCTCGAGTGCCTGAAGTGCCTCCGCGTGTTTGACCAGAATTCCAGCGCGCGCACCCCGGCCGGTCGCGACCATGATGGACATGGGGGTGGCCAAACCCAAGGCGCAGGGGCAGGCAATAATGAGCACAGCAATCGCATTTAGCAGCGCATGGCCAATGCGGGGTTGGGGACCATAGAGACTCCAGACGGTAAATGAGGCAATGGCGACCAGGATGACCAATGGGACAAACCATCCCGATACACGGTCTGCCACCCCTTGAATGGGCGCGCGACTGCGTTGAGCGTGACTGACCATCGTCACGATGCGCGCCAGCATTGTGTCACTTCCGACGGCCTTCGCCGCCATCACCAAACTGCCTGTGCCATTGATTGTGCCACCCGTGACGGGGCTATTCTTTTCCTTGGCGATAGGGAGTGGCTCGCCGGTGAGCATCGACTCGTCAACTGAAGAATGCCCCTCTAGCACAATACCATCGACGGGAATGGCCTCACCGGGGCGGACCCGTAAGTGATCCTCTTTGACGACATCTGAGAGTGGAACCTCAATCTCGTTGCCGTCGGAATTAATCCGTCGGGCTGTTTTGGGGGCGAGATTAAGGAGCGCGCGGATCGCTTTGCCGGTTGATGCCCGAGCCCGTAGCTCAAGCACTTGGCCCAAAAGCACGAGGGCTACGACCACGCCTGCGGCTTCATAATAGACCGGAACCATGCCATCTTGCATTTTGAAGGTCGCCGGGAACAGGCCGGGTGCGAGCGTGGCGACCAGACTATAAACAAATGCCGCCCCAACACCCAAAGCAATCAGGGTAAACATATTGAGCTGACCCGTTTTGACGGAGGTCCAAGCGCGCACAAAAAACGGCGCGCCGGCCCACATAACAATCGGTGTTGTCAGGGCCAGTTGAACCCAGGGCGAAACAGCAGGGGCGACAATTTGAAACCCTAGAAATTCGGTACCCATTGTTAAAATCACTAGCGGTACCACTAAGCCTGCCGACACCCACCAGCGGCGGGTAAAGTCAACCAGTTCAGGATTTGGCTTATCGTCTAGAGACGGCGCTTCAGGTTCCAATGCCATGCCGCACAAGGGGCAGTTTCCGGAACGTGGTTGGCGGATCTGGGGATGCATTGGGCAGGTCCAAATCGTACCCGGCTCCTCCCCGACTAATGGCGGCGGTACGGAGGAAACATATTTAGCGGGGTCTGCAACGAACTTAGTCAGACATTTGCTGCCACAAAAATGATAATCCTGACCTTCATGGCTTGAATGAAGCGGGCTTTTGGCCGGATCGACATTCATCCCACAAACAGGGTCTTTCACTGTCTGCGGCTCTTGGTTGCCACCCTTGGGGGGCGGCACCCTTTGGCTGCTGTTGGTCACGGCGTCCATGATCATCCTTCACACAAATTCGCGCGCGCGATCTTCTGAAGGACGCCTTTGTTTAACTTTGGGCGTGGGTTCTTGTTCCAAGCGAAGCTGCGCTAGTGCCTGCGACCTGGCTCAGAAGATATCAAGTGATTGGTGGATCAGCCGAAGATCAGGGACCTATTTCTGCGCTGCTGGGGCGTTTCTGGACGACCAATGAATGTGGATAATGCGCCATTGTCCTTGGTCGCGACGCATGACCATAGTTTCGGTGCCGAGACTGTTGATCGCCCGCCCGCGGTATTCACCCGTGGTTTTGCCTTCCGTGGTGGAGACAGCAGTGTCGCCCCAGATGCTGATTTCGCGTTTTGTCACTGCGTATTCTGTCGCTTTAGCAAACGCGATGTCTGCCTCTAAGTGATGGCTTTGATACTCGCTTTTGCTGCTTTCAACATAGCCACCTTCATAGATTTTAACTTGATCGCTCAGAAAAGCCGCGGCACCCGTGGCATCACCTGCCTTGAGGGCCGCGCGAAACTGGATGTCGATATCAACACTAACTGCTGCCTGCGGCGGGCTGACTTTGGCGGCTGGCGCATGACCCACGCCGTGTGCCGACGCGAAGGAGGTCGCCAAGCCCAACAGGAGCGCTAGCGGGATGGCCTTGTGAAGCGTGTGGCTAGTCTTCATGATTTTCAGATCCTCTCAGGCAGGTCGTTGGTCGTTATGAGTTTGGGCCGAAGGTGGTTGTTGCTAAGCTGATTGCGACTAAGGCCCCACAGAACAAAAGCGCATCGATGCGAAGGGTGGCTTTAAGTGCAATACGACCTGCTAGAGCGTCGGACTTCAAAAGGCGCGCAATCGCCGTCTTGTTGATGGCACCTAAACCTAAAGCACCACTGGCCAGCAATGACTTGGCACCAAGGACGAGCCCGTAGCTGCTGCTGGTCAACCCACCAAATCCACCGCCCAATTTCCATGCAAGAATCGCCCCGCCAACAAACAATAGGGGTACCGCCACAATCGCAATGGCCCCAAAGCGCGCGCACGCCGCTTGCACCGCTTCGTCGCTCTGATCCTGCCTTGGCCATAAAACGAAGGGCGCACTTAGCCAAAACGCTGCAATAATTACGTGGCCTGCCACCAAGACGGAGAACAAGCCGGGTGCCTCTAAAGCTTGCGTGTGCCCCGTCAGCGCGAAGCTAGTGCACATCAGAAATGCACCCACGATCAAAAATACGCGCTGAACCATTCCAGAGGTCAGGAGGCATGCCATCAGGGTTAGAAAGCCTAGGAAAAGAGCGACAAGGCTGGACCGCTGCATGTCCCAAACCATCGACACCAGGGCGATATCACCTAATTCAAGCGCGGTGAGACAGGCTCGCAGTCCTGCAATAATAACAGCGCCAAGCGCGAGCCAGCCTGCTGAGACAAGCCATTTGCGCGCCGATGCCGCGGCGATCACGCCACCCGCCACGCTGAGCGCAATACCTGCGGCCAATAGGGCGATTAGATACAAGGCGAGCTTGGATGCAACGCCCAAATAGATAAATAGCCCGCCCCCATCGTCCATGCGCTAAAGCCTAAAAATTAGCGAACGCGAAAGCGCACAGTGCCGCCCATCGTGTGATCGCCAGCGTCGGCCCCCCAAGTCAGCGTGTAGCTATCTGCCTCAAGGCGGGGGAACGTGATGTCGGCTGTGTTTGTGGGAGCCGTGCCCGTGGGCAAGCGAACGGGGATTGTCTCCCCCGTAGCAACACTCAGCCGTGCCGAGGTGAGGCGCATGGCGTGGGGAAAACTAATCCGCATCGATGTTGGAGCAGTGGTCAAGACCGCGCCATCGGCAATGCTGGTCGTGACACGCATGCTCACGCTATCATGTTTCATACCGCCCATGCCGCCCATGCCAGCTGACTGGCCAGCACCACGCGCCGGAGCTGAAGCAGCCGCAGCGCCAATTGTGAAACTGGTCTTGGGTGCCATGGCATGACCGTCAGCTCCAATGGAGCGAAACGTCATCGTATAGGTTCCAGCAGGCAATCGCGGCAAAGGCACCGAGAATGTCGCGGCTGGGGATGTTCCGGCGCGGTACGTGATCGGAACGGCTTGGCCTGCACTATTGGTCAAGGTGACGCTGCCCATGCGAACGGGTTCATTGAATGTCACGCTGAAGCTCGTAGGCGCGCTAGCAACAGCCGCGCCGTCGGCAATTGAGGTTGCGGTAATCTTGGCGTGGGCGAATGCAGCCGAGGACGCAAAGAGCATGAGCGAGGCAGCTAAAGGCGCAAGTATCGTGCGAGACATGAGCGGGTTCCTTCGTCCGGCCTAATGGCCTTGGTGGTTCATGGGAGGGGGAAAGGTGTTAGCTTTGGCGACAGTCTTGGCGCTTGGCGCGATCGAAGGGTTGCCAATTCCGTCTCGCGCGATTTCGGTTGGCGTTGCGGCACGTGGTTCGGTTCCGGGCGGGTTTTCATACCAGCCTGGATCGCCATAGCTGGTGATCCCGTCACGTACCTTAACAATGGTCATTAGCCCGCCCATCGGGATATAGCCGCGCGGACCTTCGCCTCCGACCATCGGGACAGAATTTTCGGGTACCGGCATATGGCCAGAGGTAACGTGTTGCCCATGATCGCCCATCCCGGTCGTCCCCATCACCATTGTGCCGGGGATCAAGTCTTTTACCCGCGCCTCAAGCTGGGCGGGATCAACGCCAATCACATTGGGAAGGCCGTGGCCCATCTGGTTCATAATGTGGTGGAGCATGTGACAATGCATGCTCCAATCCCCAACATAATCGGCATCAAATTCAACGGTGCGTGTCGTGCCGACCGGGACCAAAACGGTGGTCTCGGGCCATTGGCCAGCAGGCGGAATAACGCCGCCATCTGTTTCCACGATCTTCCAAGAATAGCCATGAATATGCATCGGGTGATGGTTCTGCATCCCCAAATTCCCAAACCGGATGCGAACCTTTTGCCCAGTGCGGACAACTAAGGGTGCGGTCGCTGGAAACACTTTCCCGTTCATAGTGAAAATGTTGAAGTCCGTCATCTCATTTGGATCAGGCCTGCGAGAGCCTGGGATGATTTTCCACTCGTGCAGCAAAATCGCAAAATCTCGCGCGGCTGGGTTGGGCTGGCGACGCCTTGGGTGGATGATGAAAAGACCCGTTAAGCCAAGGCCCATCTGCGCCATCTCGTCATGATGGGCATGAAACATTTGCGTGCCATATT
>Ga0247832_1005588_pt1 | contig 14458 bp, 7 predicted proteins | sample LaCruzMarch2015__10_FD_192407 | JGI IMG/M metagenome (GOLD analysis project Ga0247832, IMG submission 192407) | Freshwater microbial communities from meromictic Lake La Cruz, Castile-La Mancha, Spain - LaCruzMarch2015_4m | ecosystem: Environmental > Aquatic > Freshwater > Lake | place: Spain... | reverse complement strand
CGGTCGCGACTTCCTGGATCGGTACATGATACAAATAGTATCGATATTATTGGATCAACAGCCGTTAAAAATCGGCGAACCGGAAAAAGAATGCGTGGAAAAGTCGTTACGATGTGCGTTACAAATCATTAAGGACGACATCGACTATGTTAATGACGTCGATGCCAAGTTGACCGCCGCCATCCAACGGCAGCAGCAGCAACGACGGTCTTCTGCTGTTCCGGGGGGGGAAGGAAGGAGGGGGGGGGAAACATCGACGACGGAAGCGGTACGTCGAATAGCGATCGAGAATAATGGCGGCATCATCGGTTTACGACCGTGCTCGACGATATTGGCATTGGGACATATATTCAGTCGTAAATCGACATATTACAAATCTCAGCGACAATGGTCGAATGCGCCGGTGGGCGCGCCCGAATTACGATTGCACATGATTAGCGTATTTCGTCGATTGCGCGGTTTTACCTCGTTGAGTATATATTTAAACGGCAGGGTGGGGGATGTTACGTCATTTCCAAATTTAGAATTATGTACTCATATCGTTGGTGCATTGTATGATGGTTTACCCAGTAGTAGTAGCAGCAGCAGCAGCAGCAATGATGGTGGTGGTGGTAGTAGTGGGGGGAATAATAATACTAATACACGCGATCGAAGTAACAGTACTGCCTCCTCAACCTCGGATGAATATGTCTTATCCAAGTATAATAGTATACTATCAGTAACACGTGCTGTATCAACCGCAATTATGAAACATATACTATTATTAGATGAAAGTACACTAAAACGTATAGATACGAAGACAATTGAGGGCTTAAGGCGAGAATTACTTCGATTATATAAAGATATGAGCGAGATTGAACCACCCATTGCTGTTAATGCCAACAGGAGCAACAGCAACAACAACAACGATGGAGATGATGATGGATCGTCGTCATCAATCATGGGGAGTGGTGGTGGCGGCGGTGGTGTCAAGTTATTATACGAATACTTTTCTTTCTGGCGTGAATTATCATTACGACTAATCACGAGTTCAAGTTTACCACTCCGTTTATTTGGATGGGATGAAATATCAACAATAATAACCGAGTCGGAACGTACACGTCCTCCACCCCGTGCATACATGGTCTCGGGCGCCGGGACTGAATTGATTAATGGATTGTATGAATTTGATAATAAACACGTGAACCAGTATGGGTATGTAAAGAGTGGGATTGAGTTACAGTATCATAAGACGATACAACCACCCAATGATGTCGGTGGTGGTAGCCATCACGGTGATGGAGGCGTTGTGGTCGTGGATGACTATTCGGCAGACGTTATTGGTGGAATAGCTCCGCAGCAACAACATCATCAACAACCACCACCACCGACGATGGCAGTGGTCGTACCGTCAGATCAGACGGGCATCCCCTCCCGTGGCAACGGAAGCGCTTCTGCTGTTGTTGGTCGATTACGTAGGGTCACACTCTTCCGATGCACCATGCGTTCATCTCAGAAATGGTGGTTCTTATCAGAGTGCGATGAGCATCAACCGGGGACCGATAAGGATGTGGACTACTATCAACACAAGTCAAAAAGAGAAGAGGAGGGATTACCAAGCAAGGCTGGTTGGTTTACCTGTCGTCCGGGGTCTGATCCACCTCCCACACTTGAGGCAGTGGGGAAGTTAGTACCACGCGGTGAGGAGTATAATACATTAGAACATCAATTGGCAATATGGGCGATAGATAATGGGGTCATTGAATTGGTATTGGGGGATGGTATACATCGGGAGGTCATAAGTCGGAGTGCTGGTCTGATTAAATTCCTGGCTGGGATGAGTCGAGAGGGTAACAACGCTATGTCTTCGACAATGATGAGTGATGGAGAGTCGTCCGGTAGTAGTCCAGCAACAACGACGAGTAAGTACTGTCTACAGGCGTCTCACCTCCTGTTGGCGTGGAAGACAAGCACAAACAAGGCGGATGCGGCAGTATCGTCGCAAATTTATCAATTACTCGTTAGTATCCTACCCTCGTTGCCGAGCTCACTTGCCATACCACTTATCGAGGCCATTCGTTCCTCGTTGGACCAGAGTGTTCCTACGTCCTTGTCTTCTGGTGGACACACAGGAATTGATATCTCCCAGTCCTCCAGGGCGGTAGAGAAGCAAGTCGATTTTTTTGCCGAGGTATCTGAATTTTGCAGTGCCATAGCCGAGAGAATGTTGGCTGACAGTGCCGTCTATTTACCTTACGATGCCAATGCAGTAGATCCTGTACGCGAGGCTATCCTGAATCTACAGTGGGCCATTCTTTCTCACAAAGATGCGCTAGCCCTCAAATCTTACGAATCAATAAAGAAATTTGTCTTGTCCGAGATAGGTAAGAATGAACCCACCGCGGACAAGTTACGGATCACATTCCTAATACATACACGCGATGAAATTATCCAAAATGGGCTGATTACTGACCCCAACCAACATGGGTTGGTCGACGAGGCTCACGCACTGCACATGGTTCAGTTGGCCAAGCATCTATTGGAAGGATTTTGGAATGTTGAGGAGTTGGAATCGATGATCATTCGTCCCAATCCTGGAAAGCCTGATCAGGATTTTCCCATGCTAATCTTTACAGATTTGATAAGCTACATCAAGCGAAGAAGTAGCAGCACGGTGCCACCATTGCGGAAGGCTTTCGCCTCAACCGCCCCCGAATTCAACCATATTCAGTCATTATCGACACGATTGAAAATTCTTAGATTTGTGTACGGACTTAATGCAGTCTGGTTGGATAATACTATTAAGATGTATATGTCAAGTGAGCAGCTGATGCACTTGTGGAACATGTGTGATCAACCCATTGATAGAGAGTTAGTGATGATGTTTTTGGCGGACTCTTCCAAGACTCTCGACAATCCCCTGCGGCCTGAAAATTCCATGCACAATATAGAACATCTTTCTCCCTGTTTTCTCGATAATGTATACATATTCGAGAATCTATTTTGTGCCGATACAGGTGGTCCTAGATGGGAAGATATGAATGATATGGCATATCAATCGTTTCAACAATTTGATGCAAAAGAAGCACGTTTTTCGTCACTTACAACAGATGCACTCTGGAGGATATGTCTGAGTGCAGGAAATGATGTCGTGGCATCGCACGCAATGAATGACCTCTTGGCAATGTATAATAACAAACGTATCTCTGTATTACCTATTGCGGCTCTTGCGTCTGAGGGCGAAAAGAAAGACGGTGACCAATTTTCCCAACGAATATTCAACTGTCTAGTGCAAGTGAAAGAGGGCCTCAGTGCTGGGAATCGATCGTCGGAACGGAGTGCAGAACGTTGCATTCGTATTCTAAGCGCGGCCATCGATCAGTGTCATAATTTGGGTTGTAGTGTTGGAGCTGTTGTGGAACGACTGAATACAATGTTCCAAATTCAACAACAGGGAGGATTAGCGAGCACATCGCCGCCTTCCGTAGAGGAGTACTTGAATCTTGTTCCGCACGGACTGAGGGGAGTCTATGCGTGCAATACCGTGTCGATTATAGCCAAAGCTACATTTCGGGGGGTTGGAAATAACCATGGCTCTCCATCGAACGACGGCGGGGAAAGCTCATCCCGAAACATGAACACGCAGTCTGAGCGCTTCTCACTGGAGATCCATCCGCTCCAAACCCTAGCCTCTATTAAGAGTCAAATTGCCGCGTATTGCAAACACGATGAGACAATGACGAAACTGAACAATTTGACTGGCCAGCGGCGCATTGCGAATAGCAATTTAGAGCCGCCACGTATTAATAATATGCCAGATACCACGCTGGCTGGTGATTTGGGCATAATGGAGGGTAGTGAGATAATAGCGTTGCTTTCCGACAAGGTTATTACAAATAATGCCATGGGAAACAGTGGTAACTCCAATAGTAGTTCAGTACAATTTGATGTCCCTCACGACCCAAACAGGGAGCAGCCACTTTTTTCTCCTAAGGCACTGATACCTTCACCAGCGCCCCTAACATCGCTTGACTTGACTGGTTTATTTTCAAGCAATGGACCAGATGGTTCGTCCAACTCATTTTTTGATATGCTCATTTCGGTGTTGGAATCGCTTCCGGTGATGACCGAGGTGACAACGAATGATAATAGCAAGAGAACTCGAGATAGAAAGGGCGCAGATACTCACTCTCTCGCGTGGGACCTACTATCTTCAATGCCGACCAATTCTGGAATGATTGTCAACGTTCATCGGGCTTGCTCTATCACGTCCGAGACACAAGTAAATCCAAGAGTTGATGAGATGGCCATCGAATCAACCGATGACGTATACGACTGGTCCTCCCTATTGGACTTTTGTCACTTTGAGCGCTCAGTATACGTGATGCAAATACTCGATTCATTCTTACGTCCGGCACCCGTCATGTTTTCGAGCTTACCCAAAGATATCGCAGGTGAACTTTTTCAATCCATGTCTGATAGGGCGAAAGTATTTCGTTCATATTTCATTCAATCGGGTGGTTTTGATTCGGTTTTACGTCTCTTCATCATCAGTGGCAAGAGTACTGATATGGGACAACGAAACAAAATGGGCAACGAGTGTGCATTACGAATCATCAGAGAATGCTTCTTTAATGATAACGTGCTGTCTGAAGAAGGAAGGAAATTGATTGCTTCATTTGCCGAGAAAAATGACGCAACGATGAGCAAATTCCTGGAGAGTCTCGTTTCCATTACAATTCATGATTGTGGTGTGTCTCATAACGCAATTGTGAGGGTTCTCAAACTAGCACGTTTGATGCTTGAGTCTGGTGGCTCGGCAGTATTGGAGGACTTTACATCGTTGGCAGACAACGCCGCTGAGACATTCCTCACATCAGTATTGCTATGGAAGGGATCTGGCTCATTGGCATCCACAAGTATCCGTTCATCTGTGAGCATTAGGAAAAGTGCTGAAGAGATGATTCTGGCGATTCCTCTCCTCTCAGCATCGGCATTCTCTTGGCTTGTCAAATCGCTCAAGAGTGTCGATCCTTTTACGGATGGTTCTGAAGAGTTCTTTTCTGTACTGCTGAAGCTCGTGAATTCTGTTAATCGTACAGATAATGCTGCACAGCTGCGAGAGTTGGGGATGGCTGTTTGCGTTAAGCTTGCATCGTGTCCTGGCCCAAATAGTGAAAATGCCTTTATTGATCATAGCACTGGAGTTCTATGTGGCTGCTTAAAGCTTCTCATTGCTCTCATTGAAGTCGACCATGGAGATTACGGCGGGTTTCTCGTGGAGGGATCGAGCCATATCATTAAATGTCTCAATATAATTCCATGGTCTGGTGAAGTCTCTTCTACGGCCGGTGGGCAGTGGGAGCTGGAAAGTATGAGTGGCAAGGACAAGGCTGTCGTCGACTTGATCGGGTCAATCTTTGATGGATTCATATCTTCACCACTGGCATCAGGATCGCCACCGATTTGCTGCGATAAGGTTTCTCGCCAGCTTGCCTTTGACGTAATAAGCGCCGCCGCACAAGCATGTAGTGGGGGTACAGGTTATCGTATTCTATCTCAAAAAATCAATGGAATAATAGCCAACGTGTCTCCAACGCTACGTCATAGATGGGGTCAGAATGCAACGGTTGATGATAGATGTAGTTCTTCTCGGAATGCAAATTCTGTTCGATACTCTGGGCTGAAGAATCAGGGTTGCACATGCTACATGAATTCGGTCCTACAGCAGCTATTTATGATGCCAGCACTACGTAAAAGCTTGTGCTCTGCCAAAATTCCGACAATAGTACGATCCTCTGGTGGTGGTTCTGTCGCAAAGGGGAGTGCATTGGTAGGAAAGAAGATTTTGGTGCACTGGGAGAATGGGAATAAGTACGATGCTACGGTCTCCTGTTACAACGAAGTCACGGGTATGCACACCATCAATTACTGCCCAATAAAAATTATCACATCTGCACTGGGACATCACCATCAACAGCAACCGATGCACGCGATCGATGTAAGCAACTTACCCCTAGATTTACCTGAGGAATACACTTTGACCGCGGGTCGTCCTGGCAAAGAAACTGGTGCGTTTGAGATTGTTTTGAGCACGAACAGGCCGGCAGCAGCTACTGATGGATCGTCACAAAATGACGGAGCAGATGCCGAATTACAAGCAACGTCACCGGAGGTTCTTGAGACACCTGACGAGTGCTCTTCACGGAAATTATTAGAAGAGGTGCAGCGCACATTTGTGAACTTGGATGAAGCGCGGGGTAGGTGCTTTGATCCTCGTGCGCTCGTTGAGGCGAGTCACTGTCTCAAATTGGAGTTCGACGTGTGGCAGCAAAACGATGCGTCAGAATTTGCAATGAAGTTGTTAGACAGACTTGAGATATCTTTAAAGAAGTGGTCTCCTTCGCATTTCAAGTTCCTAGCGAATACCTTTGGAATGAAAAAGACGACACAAAAAATATGCAGGGAGTGTGGTTTAAAGGTGAGGTGAACTTTGCTACTATATGAATATGATGATCAAGAAATTTTCTTACAATGTATCTGTTTCTTCGTGTTTTCTTTTATTCGCAGTCAAACCGGGAAGAGCATATGATGAACATCGATTGTCAAATTCGTAACAAATCAAGCATCCATGAGGCATTAGCGGCCATGTGCGAAGATGAAATTATGGAAGGCGATAATAAAGTGTTGTGTGAATTTTGCAAAGTCAAACAAAATACTGTCCTGAGAACTGCTATATCCTCACTTCCCGATGTACTTGTTCTCTCCCTAAAACGATTCGACTTGGATTATACTACTTTTGAAACTGTCAAACTTAACAGTCGCTGTGAATTTGGAGAGTCACTTAATGTAAAAAAGTATACGCTTCAAGCAAAGGAAGTTCTCGAAGCAGCGGCTAAGGCTCACGAAGAAGACACTAAGAGTGAACTTGGTTCCATGATGGAGTTGGAAGAAAGTGAAACAAAAGATGGTGCCGAAGAAGAAGATCCGCTTAGCATACTGCCAGATGAAGATTACGAGTATCGATTGACGGGAGTCCTTGTACATGCAGGAGTTGCGCAAGGGGGACATTATTACAGTTTTGTTAAAGATCGAATATCTGCAAAATGGTACAGATTTGACGACGAAGATGTGACTCCATTCGACACAGCCTCAATAGAGCACGAATGCTTTGGCGGCAAAGTGAAAAATGAAACCAAGTTTCTGAATGGCAATACTCACACTGTTGAAAGAGAGCAATTTGCAAATGCTCTTATGCTGTTCTATGAGAAAGTCAAGCCCGAACAGTTTGAAAGTACCACTGCTGATGCGCCTATGGTTGATGAGACAAATGCAGCTCTGTTGAATCTAGAATACTCTAATGGGTATGACGTTTTCCAACCGGAAGTAAGGAGCTCAAACTCATCCCATAGTTGGCAAGCATTCCTCCTGACAGAGGAGTTCCAAAATTTTATGAAAGAAATTCTTGAAATTTGTGCTGGAAGCAAGCAATCAAAGGGTGTGGACGACAGTATGGATATCACCCCAGCATCGTCACCGTCTACATTTTTAGCGGGTACAGGGCTTGAATCGTGGCGCGTGGATGCAGTACGAATGTCGCTGTCTTTTGTGTTTGATATTCTTTTTCACTTGCCACTAAAAAAGATTGCATTAGAAGACTGGTCTAAAATTTTGATGGGGGTATTTATTTCGTCGTGCGAGATCACTGCTATGTTTGTTTCCGACCTGGCCAAACGAACTCACCAAGTGTATGAGAATTGGATCCGTGCTTACTCAATTGAATGTCCAGATGAAGGGTCAAGAAGGACTGCTTTGCACATATTCGTAGTCGCGATATCTTCGTTGTTGAGGAACCCGTCTGAGCAAATGTTGCTTCAATCCTGGACGCAGAGTTGGTCGACTCAGGTTTCAGAATTGGAGAAGCATTGGATTAGCAAACGACAACGTGGTGGTACATTACCAACCAGATTAATTCAACAGGACATGCGTCCGCTAGAAGATATCGCGAAAATTGGAGTGACCGCTACCAGCATTGGTATCATAATTTCTTATCTTTCAGAACTCGTTGAGGTGTCACCCCGGTACCACCAGGCCAATATAGATTTGTGTTTCTTCATTAGGGAACTTGCCACGGCGAGTGGCAATCTTCGTTCCGGCATGGTCGAAGCTCACTTTATAGCACGTTTGGCTTGCCTTCTGGCTCGAGATAATGGGCATATCACCCTTAGAATCTTATTTCCTGGATCTTCCATCAGCCACGATGTAGTCGATGCAATATCAAGGGAAGAGACTTTTTCGTCGAATAGTCTTGGAATGAGTAATTCTCATAATGGACATTTGGTGTGGGACGCGATTGGATATCTCCTCGGGATTCCATGGATCAAACAAGAACCCATTTGTTTTGATACAGGCGAAACCAATAGAGGCAGAAATATTCGTAACCTGACTCCACGTGCCGTAGCGGCACTGACAACTATTTTTGAGGAATCGAACCCCCATGATTCAAGTGGTATGGTTTTACGTGACATACAGAACTACTTGCAGCGATGTGGACATAATGTCCCAACTCAGAGAATTGATCAACTCTTCAGCAAACACGCAGTTGATGGGATGCTGACACTGAAAGGATTCTTGGCATATTACCGTGAAACAGTGCTCCAAAACGAGCTGCAGGTAAGTTTATCGATCTTCCTCATGCATTTTGTTTATGAACTGGACCCCCTATTGAATGCGATAATATCTCTTAATCTCCTCAGGTTCATTACGAACTCGCTGTCTTCGGTTTCCGACCAGATCTTTCACGTCGGCACTACGATTGCATATATGGTGATGAAAGTAACGGTACGAAACCCCTATTACCTTATTGTGAGAGCATTGCCCATGATGTCGCAATGAATCGTACAAGTCTGTCTAAAATCCACCGTTTCACTGAGATGGGATTGACGCATCTCCACCTTTTGAATTGCGCTAACGTACACCTTGGCATGACTGAGTACATTTTGGCCGCGTGTTCAATTGGTAGGACTTCGACTGAGTTAATAACTGAGTCGCTTTACATTATCCATGACCGTATCGAACGTGAGGTTTGGGGAAGAGGAAATCAGGGTGACAGCCATAATAAATTGATGATCTCGGTTAGTCAATTCTGTCTCGCGTGAAATCCACGTTCTTCACCTGTTACGTCACTCACTACTTTTCTTTTTCTTATGTGTTGGTACAGATTTTGCAGACGCTCATAGCAATTCCCGACGAGAAACAGCAAGAGCGCATTACAACAATAATGATCAACGACGATTCCGATGAACGACACGATGGTTTGATAACGAAACCTAAACGCATTCATTTCCGTTATCCCAACGAGTATCGTGTACGGAATTTTGTTGCTAATTATACCGACTTGATAAAACTACTCGCTAAACAACCTGTAGTAGCGAATTGGATGTCGAGGCACCGATCTCTCTGTTCCTGGATCCAGCCCGACGAGGACCACCCCGAATCTGAAAATATATTGCAGTCAAGGAGTGATCGTTCTGGCCGGCGTGGCGGGGGGCATCAAAACATACCCATTCATCAAAATCATGATCCAAATGCCGATGATGAATCATATTTAGATGAAGACTCTAGATCCGACGAAGAGGATGATTTAGTCCGTGAGATGATTGTACATAATAGTGGAACCTCTGAGATTAATGGGATATACATACGAGCTGGGTCATACGATGATGTTTCCAAGTATACGAAGCGGTGCTTCTACGAAGGTAGAGATGAGGAGTTTTCTCTCTTTAGATGCAAACTCACAGACAACACAAGGAGGTGGTATATTTCAATTGTTCCGATGAATTCTCATCCTGGGACAACCAAAGATATCGATTTCTATGCTGCTGCTGCTTCGTATGATGACGATAGTGATCTCCCTCCGCGCAACACCTGGATTTGCATTCCCAACAGGGGGCTGTCGCCGTCGCCTGAAGTGTATCCGAAGATCTGCAACGTTCCAAGGAGTATTTACTATGAAGGTGACGAGAGCCATGGGCCTGGTACTGTTGTTGCTGAGGATGACTCTGATTACCTATGATTTTATATGTTCCCTTTAAAGTAAACTAGAAGTAATTATTCTTTTGCTGACTGGGGTCTCTCTAAATCGGAATAAGGTCTTCTAGCAAGTTTCTCTATTCGTCAAGTCCTTTTATTACCTCAAATTTGTCTATTTTTACAATACAAACACATATTCATCTTTTAAACAATTGACTGTTCTGTACATTCCCCCGTCATATCCTACAAGAAGTAAATGCACTGCCTCCCCACTTATTGTCGCTCCTACCTCTGGTGTTCATAAATTCCATTCACGTGCGACTAGGCACTTCGACGAGAGTCTCACGGAAATTCCTCAAGCAATGAAATGTCGAAAAAGCCTCATACAATTCACCAGCACGCGACCCCTTGACATTGTACACAGTACGATTGTAACTAATCGTAGTGTTTGATACCTCATCCTCGGCAGAAGAATAGACAACAACCGAAAATCTTCCATCATTCACTTTTCCTCCTGGCTCTGAGTTGCGGAAACTGAGACCACCACTACCAATACTGGTGCCAAAGTCATCTTCAATCTCCTCCAAATCATAGTCGGACCAAAAACCTGGGAACAATTCAATGTAGAATTTGGCAACCTCCACTTGCAGTGCTGGACCTCTACGCTCCACGTGAATACCTTCTTGCTCACCGGCAGTAGTAGTTTCATTCGAATTCTCCAACAATGCCTTGGCTAAGCAATAATCCATCAAAATTTCTGCCAGAAGATTTTGGACTTTACTGTCACTCCAATTCGGTTTGAATATTTCATCAATCTCGATAATGAATGTCAGCAGGACCGCATTGTACGAGGCACTTGTTGGATCAGACGCAGTCATGATAAAGTACACATTGAAGATGAAGATTGCCATTCCTAAGAATTTGTTGATGAGTATATTCATCATCAAATATATCTTTGGCCCGTTTAACGTTCGTGCGTAGGTGTAAGTCGACGGCGAATGTTTCGTCGACATGTCACGCTCCATACGTTCAATCTCAGCTGCCTGTTCCTCACGCAGAAATGTCATGGAAGTATTAAAATTCGTCGCATCGTGGAATTGATTCATCAATGTATGTCCAAACATGGCACTGGAAGCAATCATAATGAACACAATCCATAAAAAGTAGGATTCTGTAGGATCAATTGTGACCTGTAAACTCATTATGTTATATTGACTCAATGCAAAGAAGAACACCACCTGTGAAACGAATGCGAATATTGCCATAAAGCTGGTTCTCTTGGAGACATCATTCGATGATGGGACTGAGGAGATTAGATATGCATATTCGTATACGTTGTATTGATGATCGTGTAGATTAAGTAATGCGGCATAACCCTTGGCTATACGGAGGGGTTTCTTGATGTTTTCAGGCTGTGGGAGTACAGTACTGACGGTCCGACCGAGCAACTTGCGTTTATCGATGTTGATGTGTGATGCACCATTGTTCGATCCTGGTGCATCATTAGTAGAGCCATATCCTGACGGTGGTGCTGCCGCATTAAGGAGCAGTCTCGACGAAGGACAGTGTGAGAATGCTTGATATCGGATTGCCGGGGATGAATTGTCAAAGGGTGATACGGTGGTTAATGGCTGATTATGGTTGACTAATCGTTCGAGAAGTGAGATCATCAACACATGATCATCCGTGTCAAGATTCTGAATGTATTGGAAAAATTCCAAATGATTATTTATATCCGTGAAGAGGAAATCTCGTACGAATTGCATCGTTAGCAACAGTAGATAGTAGTACAGGTTGCGTTTCTCAAAGGTTGGCGTTGCTGCTTCATCGATATGCAAATCGATTTGGATCTTCATCAAATCGAAAAGATCCAAAAAAGTTGCAATGATATAATTTTTATTCTGCAAATAAATGAGAAGGCTAATTAGCTCAGTTGGTAGAGCATCGGATTCCAAATCCGAAAGTCGTCAGTTCAAGCCTGGCATTGGTCACACTGAATTTTTTGCACCATTAATTACTAGCAAGGAGTTGAAGGGGAGAAGGTCCAATCAATCAAGATGTTTATGTGATGTGGTAGGCATCGAAAATGTAGAATAAGTAAGGAGTTTTGTAATGACATTATTCTGGTATCCATCCTCTCTAGTATCTGCAAGTAAGAAAAACATAATATTGATCCGTTAAAAGTAAAACTTTAATCAATTAACAACATCAACCAGGATGAATCATCCACTCATTTTTACGACCAAAATGGATCAATCTCCTTCTCCACATTTAATCGTTCCCTCATAGACGTCAGTGTACCATCATCTTCATCATCATCATCATACGCCTCATCATCATACGCCTCATCATCCTCCTCCTCATCATCTTCATCATCCTCTCCATCAAAGGCAAAATTATCATCATCATCACCACCACTGCTATCACTCGACAATTCCCTACTACTACTATTATTACCACCATCCTCTCCAACTAAGACATTACTCAAGTCTAAACTTTCTCCACCACGTTTACGCCACACCCCTTCCATATCATAAAACAGTCGACTTTTCGGCGTCATGACATGTACCATAACATCGCCATAATCTAATAATATCCAACCCGAGTCGGCACTGCCCTCGGGTATACCATTGCCCAAACATCGCATACCGCTGTGATATTGCTCGACATCCTTGACGATGGCATTGGCGATCGCCTGATTCTGCGGTCGGCTCGTTCCGGTGATAATGATCACGAAGTTGGTCAATGACGTGCAGGGCGTAACGCGCACGGCGGATATGTCGGATGCCTTTCTCATATCGGCGGCCTTGACTATGGTATGCACGAATGGGACTAATGGATCATCGCTCGCCGGTCCGGGGGGTAGGTCGGCGGGGTCGACCGAGTATGGGAAGGATGGTGGACTCGTGATGGAGGATAATACATCATTCACTTGTGGACGTGTGCGTTTCGATGTGTTGGTTGATACCGCCTTGGCGGAACCGCGATTGCCTTTGCGCGATGACATATGCAGCCGTGTGGTGAAGGAGGAGGATATGAATGGTTGTGGTGGTACCGTCAGTGATGATGTTACTGCAATCGTACTTTGTGTGACTGTTGTTGAAATCGATGAGAGCGTGGAATGGAATGCCCGTGTAGTGGTGGTGGTTGTCGCCGCGAGTATGAGGCAACCGCACCATGTCGTAAGCACTAGACGACGACGAGGGCGTTGTCGTTCTCTGTGTGATCGGACCATCATTATACTTCTTTATTAGTCGAGAGATGGTGGTTCTGAACAATGGAAATGGCGGGATGTTGTGGATCCTGTTCTCCTTCCCATATTAATTTATCAATGGCATACATGAATCATCGACGGATTTAATGTACAAATCACGGTGAGTATGTACATCGTGCAGGAATCAGTCTATAATTCTTAGCAGCCCAATGGTATTAACCATGTGCTATTCAAGCGAATCAAGTCAATCTAAGACTGAGAAAAATCGGACAAAAGCAGCTGAAAGGTGCAACTAGATATGTTGTGTCATAGTTAGAGTGCAAAACGACTTTTTTTAAGTGTGATTAATTATTTAATATTCTCATCCTGCTCATCAATGTCATGCGTACATCATCGACGGATTTAATGTACAAATCATATCAACATCCATCATCTTTTAGGAATGCAAACGACTTCCTTGACTGAATTTTCGAGGCCTAGATGCACTTGGTGGTCTCTGCGGTCCAGCTGGATGTTCACGACGAGAATTATTAGCTTAGATGATGGTACATATAGGAAGAAGAAGAAGGTTGGTAGGATGGTTGGATTTTGTTTTTGGACAAGCAGGAAAAGTAGAGAGTAGAGAGGACAACACAGCGTTCATGAGACTTTCGGATTCACGACGACACATCTTGCTGATTTAAGGTCCCATGCGGCTCATATCGCCAAACCCACCATAACCTCCTCCTCCACCGCCACGTTGTTCCTGTTGTTGCTGCTGCTGATCGAACATTTCGTAATCCATCTCGCCTCCACCCATCATCATTGGTCCGTCAAAACCTCCACGATCTCCCATCATCATTGGTCCGCCTTCGAAGCCACCACCCATTCCACGATCATAGCCGGCATAGTCCGTCACTCGGCTCGAATACGAGAAGCCTCCCATGGTATTGTCATTGCGGACAGGATTCCTTGGTCCACCACCACCACCACCGCCACGCCGTCCTCCTCCTCGCTGTTGTTCCGACATCATCATCATCATCATATCCGGTGGAGGCGGGCCAAAGTAGTCCATGCCATAATCCATTCCACCACCACCCATCCCACCCTGTTCACGCATCATCATGACATCACCACGCCGATTCTCACTCTGACTCATGCCGTAGGAATTGCCATAGGCCGAGTGCGGGTCGAATCCATCAAGTGATCGTCCTCCTCCTCCTCCACGTCCCATCTGCGGCGGTTGCTGACGAT
>Ga0247832_1005577_pt1 | contig 14480 bp, 15 predicted proteins | sample LaCruzMarch2015__10_FD_192407 | JGI IMG/M metagenome (GOLD analysis project Ga0247832, IMG submission 192407) | Freshwater microbial communities from meromictic Lake La Cruz, Castile-La Mancha, Spain - LaCruzMarch2015_4m | ecosystem: Environmental > Aquatic > Freshwater > Lake | place: Spain... | reverse complement strand
CCTGTTTGACCGGGCCGTCGGGCATGGTACCTATAGCAGTGCGATATTTCGCACAGTCCTCTTGAAATCTACTGGACCTTTGTAATAGATCTGACATTTTCTAACTCCAATATAGTTTCTATTTTCACACGTATTACTTGATTATTTAATGTGGTGCGCAGGCCCGAATGTAATTGTTTGGGCAAATAATCCAAATCACTCCAACATATGGTCTTTGATGACATGGTCAAGAACTCTTGATTAACCACACAGACATATGTGCCGTATTCAAAACCACGATCCTCTGACAAATACAGTTCTATAGGTACTATTCGTCCCGGCGCATATTGATTCAATAGAGTGTGTGCATCATCTAAAAGACTCGATTTACGAGCAAAGGTAGGCACAGTCCACCTCTCGGCATCTAAGATTAACAGTATACGTCCTGTGGTTTTAGCTAAGAATAATAATCCGGCACGCTGTTGCATGTGCTTACTTATCAACCAGTGATCTTGAAGTTCCACTCTTCTGGTCGATATTCGCCTTCAAAGGCCTTGAGCCATTGAGCACCGTCCCACTTGTATTTGATGCCTGTGCGAATGTTTTGAATATATGTAGGAACAAAATCTTCACCCACTAAATCAGCTGCTTCTAGTGTGTAATCACTAGGATTCCAAATTGTGGCCCATGTTTGTCCAGTCCATTCTACTATAGAGTTGGCTGTGATTACAGGATCTGTGCCGTCTTGATTTTCCCAGCTTGAGTCGTTGTTGCTGGGGTTTCGCCAGGCCTGTGGTCCTCTGTATGGTATGTTTGTGCTGTCTGCAGGATTAGACGGAAGATTGACAAACCCTCCACGGTTCTCGCTGTTGTTGACATCATCTAACATTAAGAATCTCAGTCCCAGCGGTATCTGTGCATGCGATCCGTAGACTTCTAATGGATTATACTTGTAGGGATCTATAATAGCATCCACGGTGCCTCTAGCAGCAATTCCTGGTATTGTGCTGGCAATGTCATCGTTAGCAGGGTATGTGTCTGCATCCAAGGTCACTGTTAGTACGCTTTGATCTAATGGATTGATCACAAACGTGCCTACTATTTCATAGCCGCTAGATTTTTTAAAATACACTTCACTGCCGGGCAGGTACCCACCTTGCACATTCAATATAATATCCCAATCAATTGATTCACCATTTTTTGTTTCCTTTTCGCTGAGTCCTAGTGCTATCACGGCCTCTGACGGATTCACCAAAGTGAGATCGTATTGATTATCGTTGGGATTGCCGGTGTTTGATTTGAACAATAGCACTCTGTATCCGCCATAAGGTTTGATGACTTTTCTGATAGTTACTGCATTATCATAAATCAAATCTTCTAGATTTGCCACAGCTCCGTCTTCGGCGAACACATTGGCCACAATACTCTGCACAATGCCTAGTTTTTTCACTTTGGCTGGTGGTGATATGTACACAGGCATTTCAAATTCTAAACTGCATATGTCTATGTCTGATTCTGCACCTTGGGGTATAGTTCTACTAGAAAAAACTGTGCTGGTCAAATACATGGCGCTGAGGCTGGTCCAGTCTATGTAGTTGTCGGTAGTCTGCAGTTCTAAGCTGGGATTAAACAGTACCAGTATCTGTTCCAATAATTGCAGTTTCTGATCTGTGTTTGATGTCCAAATGTCAGCTTTCATCTTCAACTTAAACGGAGTAGGCAACAATCTCTCTACGGTGTAGCTGCCTCCCTGCGCACCTGTGTATTCTCTGGTGCCGCTGGCATCTGTGAATCTACGTTCTCGGATATGTATTTTAGATACAAATGTAGGATCGCTGAGCCTGTCTGTGTCCATTTCTATGCTTGTGATATAGCAGGCTATCCTTGGGACAGTAGGCATTTTGTTTTCTGAGTTGTCTTTGATTATACTAGCTACCTGTCTGGTTAAATCACCGTACATCACAGGGATCTGTCTTTGTTCACTGTCACCGGCTTGATATTTGAATCCAATAAACACACGCATGAACTGTGTGACATAGCGTCTTATCTGTCCGTCGTAATGAAAATCCATTATTCGTCTGCCTCGGGTCTAAGAGCCTTACTGAGGCCCTGTTTTTGTTTGACTGTGTGTCCATCAATTGTGCTCACAGTGGGATTGTTAATGAATGTGGCCTTTTGTGTTTGTCTCACATCTTTGCCTGCAAATGCGCCTGTAGCCACATCGCTGACGCCAAGATTGCTCATGGTCATGCGCACGTTGTCTTCAAACTTACGCCATCTTGCTCCGTCGAATCTAAATAGTCTGTTAGGCAAATAATCTGTGCGTAATGCAAACTGTCCATTAACAGGATTGTTAGGAAATGAAATGCCTGCGGTAAACGGAGCACCGTTGGGAGGTACACCGCTCTCGGTGAGATATCCTTCGTAGCCATTACCGTCCGCTGGTAATATCACACTGCTGGCAGTCTGTCCCACATATATAGGATTACCGTCTGTGTCATATAACAGATTACCTGCTTCGTCGGTGGCCTGTGTCTGTGCATCTACAGTGACCTGTGTAGCATCGACACTGGCTAATTCGGCTGTTCCGTCGTCAGTCCTCTGCAAGGTATAATACTTGCTGGTGTCATAGCCGCTGCGTGGCGCATCGGCTTCTGCTTGATTCAACACCGCAGCAGTGATCTGCATTTCTTTTTCGTAGGTAGAAACAACATCTCGCAAGGTATCTGCCAATGCAAAATAAGTGGCGTTAGGAGGAGCTACTCCAGTGACTTCTTGAAGGACCTGATATTTCTTACCGTCGGTTGCTAGGACCACATCGCCTGGATAGTATGTGATATTGGAATTATAACTACCTTGATAAGAGTCACTGTCGGCAATACCGTCTAAAATCTGTTTGAATTCTTGGCTGTCAACCAGAGGTTTACATTTGGCACGATATAGGTGTGGGTACCATGTAGCTGAAAATCCTTCTGCAGCTCTGGTAACTTCTTCTATCACAAAGAAACGTTTAAGAGCAAATGTTAGATCATTGAGAGCATATTCATCTTTGAGGTGCGGCAGCTCTATGACATCACCAGCTATGATTTTTCTGCCTAATTTTTCCACTGTGTCAGTGATATGGAACGTGATAAAAATCGTGTCATTCTGTAGAAATAGTCCAAACTGGCTGAGGTTAAAATCTATATCGGATATATTGTAGACTCCGCGCATCACATAAATGTCAGGATCATACTTACGATCTCGATTTTCTAAAAACAGTAAATCCTGTATGTTTGCTACATTATCAGTGGCGTAACCGGGAGTGCTAGGCGTATCTCCCTGAATAGCAGCACCGGTGCCTATGTATCTGTGTACCAGTACATCTGTGCCGCCCACTTGAAACATTTCCCAAGCATTGCGGTCTATAAATCTATAATCATTGCCCTTTTCGGGCCTGTAAAGAGAGAGTCTCGGCATAGTAGTATATTTACCGCTACCGATAAATACAAGCATGAGCACATCAGATCAAGCCAAAAATTCCGTGTACGACTTCTGCAAAGCCATGCTAGGCAACGGCATGGTAGATGTAGAACTAGATCCCATCCACTATGAAACAGCACTTAATCGTTCTCTCGCAGTTTTTCGTCAGCGCAGCGACAACGCGGTTGAAGAATCTTATGTATTTTTGACACTAACTGAAAGCACAAACGAGTATATCTTGCCAAAAGAGATACAGCAGGTCAGAGAGATATTTCGTAGATCAGTGGGGTCAAGAACTGGCAACGGCACAGGCGGCACTGTATTTGAACCATTTAACTTGGCCTATGCCAACACATATTTGTTAAGCAGCACAAACATGGGCGGGCTGTTAACCTATGAACTTTTTTCTCAATATCAAGAACTAGTAGGCAAGATGTTTGGCTCATTTATTAACTTCACATGGCATCCACAATCGCACAAACTGATCATACACCAACGTCCTCGCGGTGAAGAATCAGTGATGTTACAGGTCTATAACAGCCGTCCTGACTTTGTGATCATCGATGATGTGTATTCAGGACAATGGATCAAAGACTATACACTGGCTAACTGCAAGATGATGCTAGGGCAAGCTCGCAGCAAGTTTGGGCAGATCGCAGGACCACAAGGCGGCACGCAACTCAACGGCACAGCACTGATCACTGAAGCTCAAAGTGAGATGGAAAAGCTCACCGATGATCTCATGAAATTGGTGCCTGGCGGCTCAGGTTATACATGGATAACTGGTTGACAACATAATCCCACACATGTTATACTGTTCTTAATTGGAGAACATTATGATCATAGGTGTATGCGGTTTTATCGGTTCGGGAAAAGACACTGTAGCTGATTATCTAGCTAACTTTCACGAATTTCGTAGAGAAAGTTTTGCTTCAACACTCAAAGATGCAGTAGCAAATGTGTTTGGTTGGAATCGAACCATGCTTGAAGGACGCACTGCACAAGCCCGTGAATGGCGAGAACAAGTGGATCCTTGGTGGGCCAAACGTCTAGACATGCCTACACTGACTCCACGATGGGTCTTGCAATACTGGGGCACAGAAGTCTGCAGAAAATCGTTCCATGATGATATCTGGATCGCCAGCCTGGAAAACAAACTACGGAATTCACAGGATCATGTGGTGATTTCAGACTGTCGTTTCCCTAATGAAATCGCCAGTATTCGCAATGTAGGTGGTAAGATTATTTGGGTACAGCGTGGGAATCTACCCGATTGGTACCAAGTAGCCCTTGATGCAAATGCAGGTCACAACTATGCAGTCCAAGAATTAAAGATGCGTAAAATTCATGCTTCAGAAACAGCATGGGTAGGCACAGACTTTGATGCTATCTTAGATAATAATCACACCATTGACAACTTGTATAAACAGGCTGCATTAATAGTCAGCCACGAGGTCTCCTTGTCTCCAAGTGATTCCTTCTTTGCCTAATATCGCAGCACAGTTCATGCACACGGTTTTGAGATTGTTGGGCCTGCAGTTGTTGAGATTTTCATCTATGTGAAACACACGAAATACTTCAGTGTGTTGAGATCGATATCCACATTTTTCACATTGAGGCTTGGGCTTATATCCTGCTCGTTGCCAACGAGGTACATGCGCACCCGCACCATGTGCTAAACAGATTTCACACAATGTTCTGTAATAGGCACGATTGTTTTTATGATAATTAACGGCTCGCGGTCTCTGTGCGCAGGCCTTGCAGAATGGTCGCATTTGATATTTACCTTTTTCGCCCCTTTTTGTTGTACGCCTAACAGGCTGTTTTTGGAGCAGTATGCTAAATATTATGAGCAACTATTACCAGGAGAATAGGCGATATGGCACTAACATCACCAGGCGTACAAGTTACAGTAATTGACGAGAGCTTTTATACACCAGCAGAACCTGGTACAGTCCCTCTTATCGTTGTAGCTTCCGGCCAAGACAAAACCAACGGAGCTGGGACTAACACAGCTTCAGCAACAACCAAAGCCAATGCTGGCAAAGCATTTAAAATTACCAGCCAACGAGATCTTGCGGATCTGTTTGGTATACCGTTCTTTGAGCAGACAGCGAGTTCAACTCCTATCCACGGCTCGGAACGCAACGAATATGGTCTTCTAGCAGCGTACAGTCTACTAGGAGTCAGTAATGCTGCATTTATTGTTCGCGCCGATGTGAATCTAGACGAACTTGTAGCAGAAGTAGACGCACCGGGAGCGAATCCTTTAAACGGTAAATGGTGGATTGACACACAGGCCACAACTTGGGGTATCCAAGAATGGAACGGTCAAGCTGCCTCAGTTGCCGGCGGACAGAAATTCACTAACAAACTGCCTATCATATTAACAGACGCAGACAGTCCTGCCAAAATCACAAACAATGCTCCTAAGACTTCTGTGGGTCAGATTGGTGATTATGCAGTGGTATTTCAGACTGTAGGCGAAGATGCTGCATATGCAACTGCAAATGATCTTGCAAGAATCTATTACAAATCACCAGGCAATGGTGCAATCGCAGCCGGTGCAACAGCGGTTGCTGCAGGTGAATGGGTGCTGGTTGGATCTCCAGCATGGAAAGCCAGTTGGTCAGTGGTTGCTGAAACAATTTCTTCAGTAACAGGAACATTGTTCATTAATAATGTCCAGCTAGGTGCAGCCTTTGTCAGTGCTACCGCTGCACAGGTAGCCACACGTATTCAACAAACAGCCATTGAAGGGATTACCGCACAGGAAATAGATGGTAGACTATACATTTATTCCAACGGATACACATCCGATACAGCAGACAGTACACTTGGCCAAGGTAATGTAACCTTAACTGATGGCACTGGAGCATGGGCTATAACTACAGCATCAGGTCCAGCGTCGATTGCAGGCCTATATCTTGCACCTAAACTACAACAATCTCCGCATACTTCAGTGCCCGCATATAAGATTTCAGAAAACGCAGGTACTGTAAATGGCGTAGCGACTGGCAGCGTGTGGATCAAAACCACTGAGCCCAATGCAGGGGCTCGTTGGAGAGCCAAACGTTGGAGTTCAGCAACTGAATCGTGGATAGCGGTAGACGCTCCTATCCATGCATCTACAAATGCAGCACTATACTATCTTGATCGCAGTGGCGGCGGTGCAAATATTTCAACAGATGTATTGTTTGTACAAAGCAATGCAAAAGAAAACAGCGGATTTGATGCTAGCCCAGAAACTGTAGAGTTTCGCACATGGTATCGACATGCAGCGGCAAGTGCCAATACTATTATAACTTCAAACATCATCAAAGCCAACACATTTACTGCGGGTTCGACGCTGGTGTTCACACTTGCCGAAAGTATAGTTGGACAGTTGGAATTAGCTGCTGCTAAAACTATTTCTCTGTCATCGGGCAACGCAGTACCTAATGCCCCTGCAGGTAACTCCAGCGATGCAGACAAACTTGCAGCAGCAATAAATGCCGCAGGATTTACAAACATTGCAGCTTCTGTGATAACTATCAGCACTACTTCTGCTAGACTGGTAATCGCTCACACCAAAGGCGGTGATTTTAGACTTACAGATTCCACTGGAACCCCACTGTCAACATTGTTTACTCCTTATAATCTCAAAACCAGGGCAGGTACAGAAAACTTATATAGTATGTCATTGGGCAGCGGCACTGTGGGAATAGAAGATCTTGCCACAGGTGCATCTCAAGACTATCTAGCATCAGGATGGAAGCCACTGGCTGCTGAAGATCCAAGATTTGCAGCTGGACCAAATGCACCATTGAACGAGCCATCAGATCAACAATTGTGGTACAATCCTAACTTTGCTGATGTGGATATAATGGTTCACAACGGTAACACATTTGTAGGTTACAGACATTCATCGGCACCATATTATGAAGTTGCTACAGCTACACTGAGAACTGGGTATCTGCCTGTGGTATCTGCTAGCAATCCTTATGTATCTGGAGTGACTGTCACAGGAGATCTATGGATCAGTACAACTGATTTGGAAAACTTTCCAACTATTTACAGATACAACAGCAATCTCACAGACATAGGTGATGTCACACTACGTTGGGAATTGGTTGACAAGACAGACCAAGTCACAGAAGAAGGTGTGCTGTTTGCAGATGCTCGATGGAACACAGCAGGAACAAGTTCAAGTGCCTCTACCATTGAAGATTTGATTACCAACAACTTTTTGGATCCAGATGCTCCAGATCCGGCATTGTATCCCAAAGGCATGTTGCTGTGGAATCTTAGACGCAGCGGCGGCAATGTCAAGAAGTATCAACACAACTACATTGACACAGCCAGCAACAACCCAAGAACTAGCACAGCTACACTAAACAACGGTTCAGCATTTGTCAGCGGTGCTGGTCTAAACATGAGCGGCTATTATCCAGATCGTTGGGTTACAGCTTCAGGCAACAATGAAGATGGATCAGGTTCATTTGGTCGCAAGGCACAGCGCAAAGTAGTTACACAAGCATTGAAGGCAGTGATTGACACAAGTCAAGAGATCCGTGATGAAGAAAGACGTAACTTCAATATCATAGCCTGCCCTGGATATCCAGAAACCATGAGCAACTTGGTAAATCTCAACATTGACAGAGGTATCACTGCCTTTGTCATAGGCGATACTCCATTGAGACTACCTGCAGATGCTACTTCATTGAACAACTGGGGTACCAATGCAGAATTAGTCACAGACAACGGTGATGACGGCATCGTGACCTACGATGAATTCTTGGCTACATTTTATCCAAACGGATTTACCACTGACCTCAGCGGATCAAATGCAGTGGTTCCAGCAAGTCATATGATGCTAAAGACTATCGCACTCAGCGACAATGTCAGCTTCCCATGGTTTGCACCAGCAGGTACACGACGTGGCGGGATTACCAATGCCACAGCAGTGGGTTTTATTGATGCTGCTACAGGCGAATTCCAAACAGTGGCATTGAACGAAGGTCAACGCGATACGCTGTATGACCTCAAAGTCAACCCAATTCCATTCTTCAATGGTGTGGGACTTGTGGCATACGGTCAAAAGACTCGTGCAAGAAACGCCTCAGCGCTGGATCGTATCAACGTAGCACGTTTGGTGGTATATCTACGCAGTCAATTGAACAAGTTGGCACGTCCATATTTGTTTGAACCCAATGATAAGATCACCAGAGATGAAATTAAACAGGCCGTGGAAAGTTTATTACTAGAATTGGTAGGATTGAGAGCACTCTACGACTTTGCAGTCGTGTGTGATGAAAGCAATAATACTCCAGCTCGTATTGATCGCAATGAATTGTATGTTGACATTGCCATTGAACCAGTGAAAGCCATTGAATTCATCTATATACCATTGCGTATCAAGAACACAGGAGAAATTTAAAAATGGCAATTACATCGCTTAACAACATTGGTATTCCAACTACCAACGCGGCAGGCAGCACTCAAGTGCTGTTGATGCCAAAACTAAAATATCGCTTTAGAGTTACACTGTTGGGATTTGGAGTTGCCGCAGCCACTGAACTTACCAAGCAGGTACAAGATGTTACTAGACCAAAAGTGTCATTCGAAGAAATGACACTGGATGTTTATAATTCCAAGGTAAAATTGGCAGGCAAACACTCGTTGGAACCAGTGACTCTTACACTGCGCGATGATGCCAGTGGTCAAGTACAGAAATTAGTCGGACAACAGATCCAGAAACAGTATGACTTTATGGAACAGGCGTCTGCACGTTCGGGTATCGATTACAAATTTACCATGCGTATTGAAGTGCTCGACGGTGGTAATGGTGCCCTAGTACCAAACACATTAGAAACATTTGAACTTTACGGTTGTTTCGTACAGAATGCAGATTATGGTGATGCTAATTATAGCACCAACGAACACATGACCGTGGCTCTTGCTATTGTATATGATAACTTGGCACAGTTTGCAGCTGGTGCAGCATCCGTAAGCCCAATTGGCGGAATTGGTGCAGCAGTAGGCAGAACTATCGGTGCAGCTACCACAGGTGCTTCTACAGCACAGGGTTAATAATATCCTCATCCAAAGCCCGACTAATAATCGGGCTTTTTTTACGACATAAATATTTGTATGGCAAATAAATTCACGAGATATCTATCAGATTTTGGTTCCGGACTGATCGAAGGGTTGACTAAACCCAAGGGTCAAATGGCAGACTATCGCCACGCTACTAGATTATTTGTCGACAACGGCCTGCGACTGTCCCCTAAGACCAAATTTTTGTTTTATGTGAGATTTGAGTTTGAAAACACTGTGAGAGGCATGAGTCAGTTCACTGCAAAACATCAAAACGAAGCAGGACTGTTAGTAAAGTCTGTGGATCTACCAAAATTTAGTTTTGATTCTTTGATAAAGAATCAATACAATCGTAAAAAAATTCTATACAAGCAGATCAATTATGAGCCTGTAAGCATTGCCATGCATGACGACAGCAATGCAGTGATCAATGCAATGTGGGCTCTGTATTATGGGTATTACATTGCAGACAGACATTTGCCCGATGCTGCATATGGTGCTACCCATTTAAGAGCAACAAGCACTCCTCAGGATAATTTTAACTATGGCATGGACAACAAGATATCTCCTCCTTTTTTCAAGTCGGTAACTATCTATACCATGAGTCGACGAAGATTTGTAGGATACACCCTAGTCAATCCTAGAATCAAATCATGGAATCACGGTGAGATGAATTATTCTGTGTCTGAGTTCAACGAAAGCACAATGACACTGGAATATGAAGCAGTAAAATATACCACAGGTAATGTATCAGTAGGCACACCTAAGGGATTTGCCACACTGCATTATGATACTGTACCAAGCCCATTGAGTATAGCTGGGGGTGGTGTTGCAACACTCAGTGGCGAGGGTGGAGTATTAGATGGTATACAACAGATATTCGGCGAAGTGGGATCAGGCGCCGCATTTGACACACCTGGGGGATTTTTAGGCACAGTGGCCAAGACCATTAACACATATAAAAACTTTCAAGGATTATCAAAAGATCAGTTGGCCAGCGAAGCCATTAATATTCTCAGTAATCCTGCAAACATCACAGCAGCAGCAAGTTCAGTTGGCGGCGTAGTAGGAGCTATTTTTCCAAAAAATTCCGGTACTGATACAACTACAACTGCTATACAAAAAAGTGTAGTGCGTCGACCATGAGGAATAGCATTCAATCAAGATGCAGGAGGATAACCTATGGCCAGTAATTTACCCAGCAGCATTATAGAAGACAGCGCCGCAGGCACTAAGTTATATTTTGAACGATACGGCGAAACAGCCTTGGAGTTTTCTGCCAATGATGTCACTGTAGCAGTGAATTTTTTCCGCAAAGCAGGTTTTGATATCGATGCGGCTAACACTTCAGCGATGATATTACTGAGACAGGCCAAGATTGACGGTACACCTATCGGTCAAATACTGGGCGTTTTTCGAGACTATTCATCAGTGCAACTTAATCAGATAGTAGCAGAAATACTCAATAACAATCGTGTGTCCACATCATTGCTAGGCTATAGAACCAATGATGTAAAACCTAATCAAACCAGAAACATAGCTGCCTAATGTCTAAATTTGCACAGGGAAGATTTGAAATGAAAAACCCTGCCAAGTATGTGGGCAAAAAAACTCCATTGTCACGCAGTTCGTGGGAATTTGTATTCATGCGTATGTTAGATGAACACCCTGGGGTAGAAAATTGGGCCAGCGAAAGCATACAAATACCCTATCGTGATCCACTTACTGGCAAATACACTATATATGTGCCGGATTTTTTTATTGTGTACAAAGACAAAACTGGCAAGAAACATGCAGAAGTAGTAGAAGTCAAGCCCGAGAGCCAAACTCTACGAGAATCAGTGGGCAAAAGCAGATACAATCAAGAACAATATATAAAAAACATGGCCAAATGGGAAGCTGCCACTGCTTGGTGTAAGCAACAGGGCATTAGATTTAGAGTGGTAAACGAAGGCGATATTTTCCATCAAGGTAGTAAACGCAGATAAGTATGATATGACCAAAAAATTAGAAGAACTGTTTGATCTAGAATCTCAACTCGAACCAGCTCCGCCGCCTGTGCCCATTCACGAAGAAATCACCAGTCTCGACGATCAATATCAAGCGGTCCAAAAGATAGTGCAAACACTGCCGCAGATACAAGAGCTGGAAAATCTTGACGAGAAAGAATTAGATCAACTGGCAAAAAAAGCCGAACAGGCCTACGACGATCTCATGGATCTTGGCATGAATGTAGAAGTGAGATATTCCGGTAGGATATTTGAAGTAGCCAGTTCAATGATGGGCAACGCTATCACAGCCAAAAGCAACAAAATAGAAAAGAAACTCAAAGCTGTAGATCTACAGCTGAAAAAACTAAAAATAGACAACGATGCTGGGGTAGATCCCAACAACGTGATAAACGGACAGGGTTACGTGATCACAGATCGCAACGAGCTGCTGAAAAAATTAAGCGGAAAAGCATAAATACTCATATGAAAACTTTTAAAGAATATCTCGTTGAAAACAAAAAAATCTACAGCTTCAAAATCAAAGTTGCGGGCGATGTTCCTGAAAAATTCCAAGAAGCACTGAAGTCACGGTTAGATAGCTGCAAGGTCATGACCTTTGAAAAACTCATGACCACTCCTATACAGAAACTGCCGCTGGATTTTCCAGGTAAAGAAAACATGCAGGTCACGGTGTTTGAAGTGGTCTGCGAATATCCCACAACTCCTCCCGAAATTGCCACACATGTCAAAGCCATGGGAATTGATGAAGACTGTTTCCGTGTTCGGAATAGCAGTGAGCCCACAGAAATAGATCAGGTGTTGTTAGACAACGAACCCAGTGGCGATGCATTGTTAGATGAACAGGACATGGAAAAAGGCACAGGAAAAATCAAACACAAAGACTACTTCGGTGATGATTTCAACAAGGGATTTCTAAAAGATCTCGACAAGGCTGCAAAGACACGCAAAAAGGACGGAGTGCAGACGGAATACAAGCTGCCTAAGACCAAAACAGATAAAGTTGGTGCTAAAAGCGCCTTAGGGAGTTAATAAATGAATTTCAATGAATTAATGCAGAAAATGAGAGAGCTGGATCAGCCAGTAGTACAGGCCGAAGCTTGTGGCGATCCAATGCCATCGATGTCTAGTCCTATGAGTGCAAAGCCAGATACTCCTCCGCCTAGTCTCAGTATCAATCTAAATGCTCAGGGCATGGACAACATCGAAAGCATCATGAAACTGATGACCAAAGTCAACCCAGACATGATCAATCAACCACCGAGCATGCCTATGAGCCTGCCTATTGGTATTTCTAAACCAACAACTATAGGCATGGGGCCGTTAGGGAATTTAGACTCTGGACCGTTGAAGATGTTACCAGACATGGATTCAGAACCAGAAGGTGATCATTCAGAACCAGATGCAGACAACATGGGTGGTCCCAGCGACAATGATGCAGACAACATGCCCCCGATGGGCGATTTAGATCGTGATGACGGAGATGATGTAACCAAGGCCATGGGCGATCGTGACAGCGACGGTGATCACGACATGGATGATCACGATGCTGAAAAGAAAGAAAAAGACGAAGCATTTGGTAATTCACTGAACGGTTCAGAGCCTGAATATGTAGGTATAGACGCTGCTATTCCAGACGGCAACGATATGCATAAGCCCAAGAAAAGTTTCAGCGGTAAACCATATCGCGGTGACAATCCTATGGCTGCTGGCGCTTACGAAAACAAAGAACAACTACGGGCTAGTATAAAAGAAGAACTTCTGCAAAGATTGGCAGAAGCTAAAGGAGCGAGATAATGGCATCAGGATTCCAACAAAACGAAAATCAACTTACTCCCGGTTTATATCGTGTGGTAATTGATCTCACAGGCTATTCAACAACCGCTGCAAACACGGATTCAGGCGGAGTTGAAACCAGAGACAACAGTGCGTTCGCCACACAGGTCACTACCACAGCTATTGGACAACGCAGAGCCAGAGGTAATCTCCGCTGGCAAGGAATTTTAGAAAATCTCGGGCGAGGTGGCGATTTTAGGATCTTAGACATAGAAGAACTAGAAACCACAGGTCCAAGCGTGTTAGACAATGCAGACGACACCACTACTACACTTACCTTTACCGTGCAGTATGACAGAGATGCGTTTGTGTTAGAAGCTGTGCAAAAATTATTGATCACCGAAGGCAGAGTCAGCGGTGGGGTTGCTAAAAATTCAGATCACGAAACACTAGCTTCGGCAACTACCTGTTCAACTACTGCATTAGCCATAGAAGAGCTTGTGGTAAGAGGCATTACCAAAGGCTATCAGGACTACGTGACCAATGTCAGCACAGCAGTAGGTGCAGGCGACATATTCAAAAGAAGTTATCGTGTATTTGATGGCACCAACGCCATTGAGAATCAAGAAGTTCTCACTGTGAAAGCACCAATCACACCAAAAGCAGCTCACACAGATGTCACTGTTACTAATATTGACGGTACCACTCTACCAACAACGTAAAAGAATAATACGTCCAAATAGGCTCCGAGGAGCCTATTTTTTTCATTAAATACTCATATGGGAAAATCACTAGACGGCGTACTAATTAAAAAGGCTCACGCTCAGACCAAATACACCATGGATGAGGTCAAGCATCTTGAAGCCTGCTTGGATCCGGTCACAGGACCTTTGTATTTCTGCACCAACTTTTTGAGAATACAACATCCCACCCAGGGGGCCATCAATTTCACGCCTTACGAATATCAAGAAAGGCTGATTACATCCATACACACCAATAGACAGTGTATAGCCATGCTGCCTCGCCAGATGGGCAAGACCACCTGTGCTACTGGTTATCTATTATGGTACACCATGTTCATACCAGACTGTCAGGTATTGATAGCTGCACACAAATATGAAGGTGCCAAAGACATCATGGATAGATATAGATTTGGCTACGAAAATCTACCGGACT
>Ga0247832_1005576_pt1 | contig 14482 bp, 14 predicted proteins | sample LaCruzMarch2015__10_FD_192407 | JGI IMG/M metagenome (GOLD analysis project Ga0247832, IMG submission 192407) | Freshwater microbial communities from meromictic Lake La Cruz, Castile-La Mancha, Spain - LaCruzMarch2015_4m | ecosystem: Environmental > Aquatic > Freshwater > Lake | place: Spain... | reverse complement strand
ATGTTGACTTGTCGGCATTCAAACCCCGCTCGATTGTCCGCAGACGCCTAAGGCTTAAATTAAGGTAAACGTCAGACAGCAAGATGTGTGCCAAGCACAGACGGCGGTTGGGTCGTGCCTGCTACGGTGCTAGCCACCGGTCGCGCCAGAAAACTGCACAAAAAAATCGCGAAACGACTGCTTCGAAGGCATGCAAGGTCGTGGCTGCACCCGTCCCGTCGGCCCGAAATTTCCCACGGTTGGCAGACGGCAACTGACACCGGCTCGGCGGGCATCTATTGTGACGCCAGTGCGAACAATCGCGTTTCACTCCACCGTTGGATTACGACGATGTCACAACAGGTGCTGCCGCTCTCGCGGCTACCGAGCCATGGCCGATACGCCTACAGCGCGATCACCCAGCGGCCGACGTACGACTGGCCGAACGGCAAGCGGTTGGCGATCTATCTGGGACTCAACCTCGAACATTTCGCATTCGGTGAAGGCTTAGGCGCAGAACTGGCACCCGGCGGCCCACAGCCCGACGTGCTCAATTTCGCCTGGCGCGACTATGGCAACCGCGTTGGCGTATGGCGGCTGCTCGAATTGTTCGACGAATTCTGCTTGCCAGCGTCCGTGATCGCCAATTCAAGCATTTATGGCTATTGCCCTGAAGTCATGGCTGCGGTGCGGTCACGTGGTGACGAGGTGGTGGGACATGGCCGCACCAATTCGGAGCGTCAGGGCAGCCTTGACGAAGGTGACGAACGCCGTCTCATTCAGGAAGCGACCGAGGTTATCGCGGCTGCCGAGGGCAAGGCCCCGCGGGGGTGGCTCGGTCCATGGATTTCGCAGAGCCGGGTGACGCCCGATCTATTGGCAGAAACCGGCTACACCTACCTGCTCGACTGGTGCATGGATGATCAACCGATTTGGATGGCAACCCGAAATGGCGGTCGCATTCTGAGCCTCCCATATCCGCAGGAGCTGAACGATATTCCGGCTATTGCGGCGCGAAAGGACAGTGCTGCGCAGTTTGCGGACATGATCATAGGCAATTTTGATGAGATGCTTGAGCAGTCGAAACGCCAGCCGCTCGTGATGGGCATCGCGTTGCATCCCTATATCGTCGGCCAGCCCTACCGCCTGCGCGAGCTGCGCCGGGCGTTGCGGCACATCGCGGCTCACCGTGATGCTATCTGGTTCACAACCACGGGTGCAATTGCAGAGCACATCTGGCATGGACCCGGACACGCATGATCGGCCGCGGCCACGTCGCATGTGCGCGCGGCGAGGATGGCAATCAGACGGCCATAGGACGTTCGCGCCGCTTGCTCTGCGGCGCGATGCGCTGCGGTCAAAGTGCCGGCGGGCGTCATGTCATCGGCGGCAGAACGGGACGCACCTCGGTCGAGGCGTCCGCCGACGATGGGATGCGGGCTGCCCATTCAACGCTGCATCGAGGTTGGGAAGCTCGATAATGACGTAGCCGCCGAGTTGCTCTTCAGTGTCGGGGCGCGGACTATCCAGGACTTGGCGAACAACGTTGCGCACGCGCACAGTCGAGCCAGTGTGCGGCGGCTGCAGATCGTTGTCGCTGGTCATGACACCTGCCTCCCGGAACGTGCGATATAACCGCTCGAGGCGCTGTTTCGTTGTAGACCAACATGCACTGCAATATAAAGCGACCATGGAAGATCACCTCCGCGCTCAGGAGACCGATGCATGTGCGGAATTGTCGGGTTGTTCCTGAAGGACCAGTCCTTAGAGCCTGAGCTCGGTCGGCTCACCGCCGCAATGCTGCATGAAATGCGAGGGCGCGGACCCGACAGCGCCGGCTTCGCCGTATACGGCGGCTACGAAAGCGGTGTGTCGAAGATCTGCGCAGTCAGCCGCGACGAGAAGTGTGACTGGGCGCACTTGGCCGAACGCTTGCGCGAGGCGCTCGACATCGATGTCAGCATCAGGGTCGTTGCTGATCACGCCATTCTGAGCACCCGCGCCGATGGCGAGGCCGTACGCAAATGGGTGATCGACAACGTCCCCGAGGCTACAGTGCTGAGCCAGGGCAGTAGCATCGAAATCTACAAGGGGGTCGGCGATCCCGATGAGATCGCTGACAGGCTCAGGCTCGTCTCGTTCGGTGGTACGCATGCCATTGGGCACACGCGCATGGCCACGGAAAGCGCAGTCACCATCGCAGGCTCGCATCCGTTCTCGACGGGTAGCGACACATGCCTCGTGCACAACGGATCGCTATCGAACCACAACCGGCTACGAGAGAGCCTGAAACGTTGTGGGGAACGCTTCCAGACCGAGAACGACACCGAAGTGGCCGCTGGCTATCTATCGTGGCGTATGCGGTCGGGCGATACGTTGCGGCAGGCTCTCGAGAGTTCACTCAGGGACCTCGACGGGTTCTATACCTTCGTCGTCGGCACGCGGGATGGCTTCGCCGTGCTGCGCGATCCGGTCGCGTGCAAGCCCGCCGTCATGGCAGAAACCGATCGGTGGGTCGGATTCGGATCGGAGTTTCGGGCGCTCGCTACTTTGCCGGGCATCGATCAGGCGCGCATCTGGGAGCCCGCGCCGGCGACCGTCTACGCCTGGAGTAGGAGCTGACGATGGCGGAACAGTCCACTCCAGGAATGCGACAGGATCGCGGACGCAACAGCAGCCTCGATCTGGCGACGTCGACGTTGCGGGACGTCAACCACCTTCTGCAGACCGCCGAGCCGGTTCGTTCACGATCCGCAATCCGCGCGGCGCGCATGCGCTCGCAGCCGGGCTGCAAGGTGACCTCGATGTAACCGTCGACGGCCACGTCGGCTACTACTGCGGCGGCATGAACAAGCAGGCACGGATCACCATCAATGGCAACGCAGGCACGGGCGTCGCCGAAAACATGATGTCGGGCCGCGTTCATGTGAAAGGCGATGCTTCGCAGTCGGCCGGCGCGACCGGATGTGGCGGGCTGCTGATCATCGACGGCAATGCCTCCGCGCGGCTCGGGATCTCGCTGCGCGGCCTCGACATCGTGGTCAAAGGCTCGATCGGCCATATGTCCGCATTCATGGCGCAGGCCGGCACCATCGTGGTGCTGGGCGATGCAGGGGACGCCCTCGGCGACAGCATCTACGAGGCGCGCCTGTTCGTGCGCGGCACCGTGGCGAGCCTCGGCACGGATTGCATCGAAAAGCCCATCCGCGACGAGCACCGCGAGACTTTGCGCGCCCTGCTCGATGCCGCAGGTGTCGGCCCCGAAGTGGATGTCGGCCAGTTCAGACGCTACGGGTCGGCGCGCAAGCTCTACAATTTCCACATCGACAACCTGGGGTCGTACTGATGAGCGTTGACGAGCGTTGGATCCACACGCCTCCTCGTGAATCGGCGACTTTCGATCGCCAGACGATTGCGGAGATCCACAGGGCCGCAGCCACTGGCATCTACGACATCCGCGGGTTCGGCGCGAAGCGGAAGCTGCCACACTTCGACGATCTGCTGTTCCTCGGAGCCTCGATCAGCCGCTATCCGCTCGAGGGGTATCGGGAAAAGTGCGGCACCAACGTCGTGCTGGGCACGCGGTTCGCGAAGACGCCTATCGAGCTAAAAATTCCGATCACCATTGCCGGCATGAGCTTTGGCTCTCTGTCGGCACCCGCCAAGGAAGCATTGGGCCAAGGCGCTTCGGCGGCCGGCACCTCGACCACGACCGGCGACGGCGGAATGACGCCCGAAGAGCGCGCCGCCTCGAACATACTTGTCTATCAATATCTACCTTCACGCTACGGCATGGAGCCGGACCAGATCCGCAAGGCCGACGCGATCGAGATCGTGGTCGGCCAGGGTGCCAAGCCCGGTGGTGGCGGCATGTTGCTCGGCCAAAAGATCTCCGATCGCGTCGCGAAGATGCGGACGCTGCCGCCCGGCATCGATCAGCGATCGGCCTGCCGGCATCCCGACTGGACCGGTCCCGACGATCTCGAAATCAAAATCCTCGAGTTGCGCGAGATTACCGGCTGGGAGAAGCCGATCTACGTGAAGGTCGGCGCGGCCAGGCCCTACTATGATGTCGCGCTGGCGGTGAAGTCGGGCGCCGACGTGGTCGTGCTGGATGGTATGCAGGGCGGCACGGCCGCGACACAGGACGTCTTCATCGAGCATTGCGGCCTGCCGATCCTCGCCGCCATTCGACCCGCCGTACAGGCACTGATCGATCTCGACATGCATCGCAAGGTTCAGTTGATCGTGTCGGGTGGCATCCGAACCGGAGCCGACGTCGCAAAGGCGCTCGCCCTAGGCGCCGATGCCGTATCGATCGGCACTGCCGCCTTGATCGCGCTCGGCGACAATCATCCGCGATGGGAAGCGGAATACAACAAACTGGGCACGACCGCAGGCTGCTATGACGATTGGCACGAAGGCCGCGACCCCGCTGGCATAACCACACAGGATCCCGAACTCACCAAGCGGCTGGATCCGGTCGCAGCCGGCAAGCGGCTTGCCAATTATTTGGCCGTCCTGACACTCGAATGCCAGACAATCGCGCGCGCAAACGGCAAGAGCCACGTTCACAATCTGGAGCCGGAAGACCTTGTCGCGTTGACGATCGAGGCGGCAGCAATGGCGCAGGTCCCGCTGGCCGGAACACAATGGATTCCGGGACGCAAGGACTAGAGCCGGGGCGCAAGGCACGCAGCCGGCAGACCGACCGGGACACGTTCCGATCTTCGAGGGGAGGAGGGTTGCCGCATGTCACTTGCCGCCTACGCCGAGCAGCATGGCGTGAAGTATTTCCTGATCTCGTTCGTGGACCTGTTCGGCGTGATGCGCTCGAAGCTGGTGCCGGCAACCGCGATTGACAAGGTAGCGAGATCCGGGGCGGGATTTGCGGGGTTCGCCGCCTGGTTCGACATGACGCCGGCCGATCCCGACGTGCTCGTGATGCCGGAGCCGGACAGCGTCCTCCAGCTTCCCTGGAAGCCGGAAGTGGCTTGGGTGACCGGCGACCTGATGTTGGACGGCAAACCTGTCGAACAGAACCCGCGCCAGGTGCTGAAGCGCGTCGTTGCGGATGCGGCTCGCGACGGATACGCGATGAAGACCGGCGTCGAATGCGAGTACTTTCTCATCACGCCCGATGGCAAAGACATCTCGGACGGAGCCGATACGCAGAGCAAGCCCTGCTACGATCAGCAGGCGCTGATGCGCCGCTATGACGTCATCACCGAGATCTGCGACAGCATGATTGCGCTAGGCTGGCAGCCCTATCAGAACGATCATGAGGACGCGAACGGCCAATTCGAAATGAATTGGGAATTCGACGACTGCCTCAAGACCGCCGACCGACACGCTTTCTTCAAGTTCATGGTGAAGTCGATTGCCGAAAAGCACGGCCTTCGCGCGACGTTCATGCCCAAGCCGTTCCCGAACCTGACAGGCAACGGCTGCCATGCACATGTGTCTCTGTGGTCCACGTCGTCCGGAGCACCGCTGTTCGAAGACGAGCGCGGCGAACTGGGACTGTCGAGCCTCGGCTATCAGTTCATCGGCGGTCTCATCCACTCCGCCGAGGCTCTCGTTGCGATTACAAATCCGACCGTCAACTCCTACAAGCGCATCAACGCACCCCGAACGGTGTCGGGCGCGACATGGTCACCTAACACGGTCACGTTCGGGGGCAACAATCGGACCCACATGATCCGAATACCCGATGCAGGCCGCTTCGAGTTCCGTCTGCCCGACGGCGCGACCAACCCCTATCTGTTGCAGGCCGGCGTTCTCGCCGCCGGGCTCGATGGCATCAGGAATACGCGCAACCCCGGCAAACGGCTCGACATCGACATGTATACGCAGGGTCACCTCGCTAATGACGCGAAGCGGCTGCCATTGAACCTTCTCGACGCGCTGCGCAACCTCGAACGCTCGGCCGTGCTCGCCGCGTCCTTCGGCGAGCGCACGATTGCCTCCTATTTGAAGTTGAAGCATACCGAGTGGAACGACTACGCGCGCCATTTGACCGAGTGGGAGCGGAACACCACGCTCAACTGTTGAGCGCACGAGACGCTTAGACGACCGGCGTCGGCAGATCTGTCGATGAGAGCGAACTGCGCGTGCCGAAGTTGGCTTCGGTGGGGCATTTTACGAACGCGGCCGCTTGGCTGAGCGCCCATAGGCATCCACTGCTCCTGCACGTGCCGGCTGCGCTGGTCAAAGAGGACTCATGCAAGCCGGATTAATCTAACTTCTTGACGATCACGAAGTCTTCGCCGCGAGAACCGAAGCGCGCCGTCTGCTCGCCCATGACTGGCTCAGGAATGGCTACACCCGCCCGACCGTCGCCGCCAAACTGAGCTGCCAACTGAGGGACGAGAGCCTGCACGTGCGCGACGATCTCCGAAAGCTCGATCGCCCCGTTGGCGTTCGCGTCGCCATTCTTGAGCGCGTCGAGAAGTGACCACGTGAATACGCCGTGGCGCTCGCCCTCGGTCAGCACGCCTTCGTGGGCGAACTGGCCCGTCGCGGCGGCCGTCAGCACGGGACGGCCTGTCGCCTCGTGCAGCCGGCCGATGGCCGCCTCGGATGCCGGGAGGTCGGTCCGCGACCTCGTATGCCCGCCGATGAGGGCGCCGCTCTCGCACGTGTCCAACAGGATCAACACGCGCTTGGCGCGCAGCTTGTTTGCGACCCAGTCCTGGATCTTGTCCTGTCCGATCGCCGTGAGCGCGAGGCGGTCTGGGCCGCCGCTATAGCCGTGCGGGATCAAGTAGAAGCGACCTTGCTCGGACGTGCCGTGGCCGGCGGCAAAAAAGATCACCGTGTCGCGTGGATGGATCTCCTTGGCCATCAGGGCGACCGTGCGATCGATGCCTTCGGCAGTCGCCTCGCCGTCCCGTAGAACATGGACCGAAACGCCCGAGTAGATATTGCCGGCGGCGCCTGACATCGCGGCGGCGAACGTCGTCGCGTCCTTCACCGCGAGATTGAGCTTGCCGAAGGCCAGAGTGCTGCCATCCGGCAACGGGTAACCCGGGTCGCTGTAGTCATCGATTCCGATCGCAAGGACGTGCAATCGAGGCTTGGCCCGATCATATGCGCCCGCATATCGCACGATTGCCTTCGCCGCGCGCGACGCTAGAAGATTCGAGGCGTTATAGGCCACCAGCTCGATGATGTTCTCGCCAGGGTCAAGCGCGATCTGCTGCGTGAGTGCACCGGCTGCATCAGTTGGGGGCTGCGTACGGGCCACAGCAGCCGTGATACCATTCACGCGCCACTCGATGCGCCCGATCCCCTTGCCCTGGTCGACCACCCGGCCGCGCATCGTCACGAGGTCACTGGTCGTCTCTCGATTGGCGCCGAGTTCTTCGATGGCGACGAGCGGAGCCGGGCCGCTCGCGAGCACCTTCTCCAGGTTCAAGGCCAGCGCCGCGGTGGCGGCCTCGCCACGGGGATCGCCAGCAAGCACCTCACGCACGAGGTCGGGGGCGTAGAGCGCGTGGTGGACCTCTTCGAGCGACGTATGCTCAAGGCCTCGAATGACGCCTAAAACGTCTGTCCGGCTCGACGAACTGGCGATGAAGCCATCGCTCGTCAGCATCGCCCAGTTCCGAGTGCGATCGAGCGATGACGTCGCGAGCTGCTTGCCCGTCCTGCGATCCCAGTGACGGATCGTGCCGTCGAAGCTGGCCGACACGATCACACGATCGCCAGCCGTGAAGGCGACCCAGCCAACACCGGATTCGTGGCCTTCCAGCTTGCGCATTGGGGCCCGACCATCGACGGACCACAGGACAATGGACCGCTCTGCACCGAGGTCGCCCGACGATCGTGCGCGCTCGGCAAGGCCAGCAGCCAGGAGTTGCCCATCTCCCGAGATCGCAAGGGCCGAACAATTGACGTGACCGCTGACCTGACTTGTCTCGAAGGTCCTGACGAGAGCACCATCGGAGATGCGCCAGAGAGCAGCCCCGGCATCACGCGTGCAACCGACCACGCTCTTGCTGTCCGGCGTGAAGACGATCGCGAACACCGCGCTGTCCAACGGTTCCTTGCCACCGACTACTCGAACCCGGCGGCCCGACCGCGCGTCGACGACCGCGATCTCACCCGACCAGTAGCCGACCGCAATGAGGCGTCCATCGGCCGACAGCGCCGTACCACTTACGCCGTAGCTTTCTGCGCCAGGGGCAGCGATGGTGAAGGACGAGCGCCCGGTGTTCGCGTCGACCATACTAACGCGGACCTCCTCCCGTCCGACGGAATCACGCTGCTCGGCGGGCACGGCTTTGGTGTGGGTCACCAGAATGGAATTCTCATCCGGCGAAAACAGCGCGGAGACGATCTCGCGCCCCCGCTCGATCGCGACGCGTCGCACCTCTCGCAGTGTTGGCACCGCGAGAAGACGCATCACGTTATCGCCTCGACTGGTCAGCACGAGGTCTCCGGCCCGTGACACGTGATGAAACTTCGTGGCCAAGGGCGGGTCGGCGAGACGTCGAGGGCCGACGCGATCGGCCGTCCAAATGTTGAGGCGCCGCTTCTCCTTGTCTTCGACTGGCCCCGCCAAGAGCACGTGGCGGTCGCCGTTCGCACCGATGACATGGTCAGCACTTTCGCCATGCGGCTCGAACCGTTGGATGACCGCGCCAGAGCGCGCGTCTAGGACCTGGATGCTGCCCTCCCGTATTCTGACAGCTCTCGAAAAGTCAGCCGAGAGGGCTCGCAGCTCGCTGGTCATGCTGCCGAGCACGCCGAGCTCAGCCATCGGTCGTGCTTGCGACAGTGACCACGTGCGCACGCCTGCGAGGCCTGTGCGCCAATAGGCGAGCCGCTCGCCCGAGGCGTCGACCGAAACCTTGAGATCGCCGAAGTCGTGCTGGTTTTCGGGGTGGTCGCACCTTGGTCGTTCGTCCACCCTCGACGACGCGCCCGACGACAGGTTTAGCACCACCAATGAAGCGATCTCGCAACCCGTACCGTAGTCCAGAATGAGCGCCGCTCGGCCCGCGACCAGAGTGTTCAGGCTCAGCCTCTGGCCGGTCGGCTTGTTGGTGCTCTTCGCAGTTGCTGCTGGCGAGGTCCAAGGCAGGACGCTCGTGCGGACCTCGCTGCGAGCCGGAATGTCGAACACGCGGATCCTGTGCTCCGACGATGCGATCAGTTGGCGATCGTCCGAACTGAAGCGCGTCGCCGACTTGTTCTGGGTCCACCAATCGCGCGTGTTCCCGAACGGGAACGCTGCCAGCCGCTTCTGGTCGCCGATGTGCCAGACATGCGCGACATCGCCCGACCCATGCTGCGTGACGGTGGCCACGCGGGTGCTGTCGGAGCTGAACGACAGGCCCTCAATCCAGACCTCGGGACCCTCGTCACCAACGGGCGCCACGACGAAGCTCGCCGTGGACTGCCCCGTCGTAGAGTCCCAGATCTTGACGCTCCCGTCCTTGTGGGCGCTAGCGAGCTGACGGCCATCGGGTGCCCAGACGAGGTCGTGAATGAAGGCCCAGTAGGTCATCACGCGCAGTAGGCGGCCCTGCTCGATGCTCCACAGCTTGATGTGCGTGCGGTCCCATGTCGCCAAGACGCGGCCGTCGGGCGAGATCAGTGCACTCTCGCGGCCACCGATGGTGCCGACGTTCGGTACGACCTGGAGGTTGCCCGCGCCCGTGTCTGGCTGCGCCGCCTCCGCCATCGTGGTCAGCACCAAAAGGAGTGTCGCATGCAGAAGTTTGCGGAACGCCATTGATACCCTCACCTCAACCTGCAGACGCCCATCGCAGTGGGACATTGTCGAGGCCCGCTCGCAAGAGGCTTCAGACCGCGACCTTCACCGACCCTCTCAGTGCGATACTCGCATGGGATACTGGAATGCTCGGAAGTGGGCGGCGACGCTTGCCTCGATCGGTGGGAGAGGCGACACATCATCGGCTTTCGGAGCCGTTCGACCGTCGACCTCTTCAGCGGCGACGTCATGGGCCCAAAACCTGCCGCCCCGAGAATTGGACGATCAGACGGCGTGTGCTTTTTAGATCGCCCACAGCAGTCCTACTTCGTGCCGAACATGCGATCGCCAGCGTCGCCCAGTCCTGGAACGATGTAGCCGTGATCGTCGAGGTGGCTGTCGATGGCGCAAGTGACAATCGAGACAGTCGGATGGGCGTCATGGAAGGCGGCGATCCCTTCCGGTGCTGCAAGCAGAGCCATGAGCTTGATGTCGAGCGCTCCGCTTTGTTTCAGACGCGTCACTGCCGCGATGGCGGAGTTTCCCGTAGCCAGCATCGGGTCGCAAACGATCACGAGACGCTCAGGCAGGTCATCCGGCATCTTGAAGTAATACTCGACGGCGTTCAGCGTCGCAGGGTCCCGGTAGATGCCGATATGGCCGACCCTGGCCGAGGGTACGAGTTCCAGCAGCCCGTCGATGAAGCCCATGCCGGCACGCAGGATCGGCACGAAAACGAGCTTCTTGCCTTTGAGGAATGGAACGCGCGCGAGCGCCAACGGCGTTTCAATCTCCCTGAGTTCCGTCGGCAAATCGCGGAGAAGCTCATATCCGGCGAGTAGGCTCACTTCCCGGACAAGCTGACGGAACTGTGCCGATGTCGTGGTTCTATCGCGCATCAACGAGAGTTTGTGAGCGACAAGGGGATGGTCGACGACGATGACGGTGCGAGGCATGGGATGCACTCTGGTGGCTGTCGATTCTCCATGGATGGCAATCGGGATCGCTCCAACGCCGGGTGCATGGTGCATCAATCCGAAGATAAACCTAAGCGCCTGATGGACAGCGCCGCAAGGGAGTGCATCCATGGCCAAGAGCGCGCCAGCCCAAATAAAGCAGGTCGCCATCGCGATTGCTGCACCCGTCTGACAGCATTCTAACCTTGGTCTTGCACCGCGAAGACGCGTGACAGCTGGCCGTCCGGCCGTGCAAGGTCCTCAATGATCGAAAAGTGGTCGCGGCCGGCGAGTGGTAGACAGATTGTCCCGCTTCCGGCGTGCCGATGGAACGCCAGGGATTGGCGCTGCATTTCGGGGAGTTCTGCAAGACCGAACGCCAACGTCAGGCGTTTATCGATCAACGGTAGCCGAATCGGACTGAGAGCGACAGCGTCAATAGCCGAGAGCTCCAGCTTGTCGTTGATGTAGCTGTGCCGGATCGGTTCGAGGTCGAAGACGCCACTGATCGACAATCCTTTGGCAACGGCGGGATGGTCCATCGTCAGAGCCGTCAGGTGGCCGCCGGCCGACCAGCCCATCAGACCGAAGACCGTCACGCCATCGCGCGCGCGTTGATGCGACGCGATCGCGTCAAGGGCGCAGCGAACTTCGGCGGCCATTTCGGCGAGAGTTGCATCCGGCGCGAGCGTGTAACCGATCAGCGCGACGTCGACCCCGTGTGCCATCGGTCCTTCGGCAATGCAGGAGAAGACCTCCTTGCTATTGCGCTGCCACCATCCGCCATGGATGAAAACAGCAAGCGGGGCTGACGGCCGACCACAGCGAAAGATGTCAAACCTGTTTCGCGACCCCGACCCGTACGAAATCTCGAGTTCGTCGATCTGGCGGGCACGTAATCTCGCCGATCGATCGGACCAGTCAGCGAGCCGCTGCGCGCTATCGGCAACAGCCGCCATGTTGTTGTAGGCCGCGTCGAGCTCGGCCTTGGACATGCCATTCCAGACGATCGGCTCAGACATCGGAGCTAGTCGCGAGATACCAATCCATGATCTCTCGTCCCTGCATGAATACGAGATCCTCGTTGGCGAGCAACTGATCGAGCAAGTTTTCCAGCAAGGCGATCCGGTGCGGCACACCCATGATGTAAGGATGGATCGCGAAGCTCATGACCTTCGCGTTTGCCAGGGGGCCGCTCGAGCGGGTCTCAGCGACGAGCCGGGCAGCCGTGGTGAGCGTCCGCGCCGCAAATTCGCCGGCCGGATGATACTGGATCATCTGCATCGGGATGTCGTTCAGCTCGACCGAATAGGGCATCGTCAGCAGATCACCATGCGTCGTCTTCAACTGGCAGGGCAGATCGTCGGCCACCCAGTCGCCCACATAGCGAATGCCCGCCTCGGCAAGCAGATCGGGCGTCTCCAAGGTCTCCGTCAGGCCGGGGCCGAGCCAGCCCGCGCAGGGTGAGCCGGTGATCGACCTGATCGTCTCGATGGTCCGCCTGATCATAGTCCGCTGGTCTTCGACGCGGTGAGTCGGAACCTGGTAGAATCCGTGTCCCATGAATTCCCAGCCGGCCTCATGGGCTGCCCGCGCGACAGACGGGTAGGCCTCGCAGACTGAACCGTTGATCGACAGCGTCGGTCGGATGCCGCGTATCGCGAACGCCTCCAGAAAGCGCCAGAAACCGACGCGCATGCCGTACTCGTGCCACGACCAGTTGGGGATATCGGGCTGCAACTGCACGCCGGTTGGCGCGACCAGAACCTGACGCGGCATTGGATTGTCGATGAGCCAATGCTCGACGTTCACGACAGGCCAGATGGCAACGGCCTTGCCACCGGGTAGCGCCACCTTCGGACGGTCCACGAAGGCACGATAAGGCAGACGCTGCTCGGGGCGCATCGGCGTCATGCGGCTCGCTTTCCATGATGGCTGTGTAGCCGCGCCGACATGGCGCGTCGGATCTCATTGAACTCAGGCGAGGTCAGATCGCGGGGGCGCGACAAGGTCAAGGACGTGTCGCTTTCGATGCGTCCGGGGCCTGGTGTCATGACCACCACGCGGTCTGCAAGCAGTATGGCCTCGTCCACGGCATGGGTCACGAATACGACGGTCAGTTTCGTCGCCCGCCAAATTTCGAGCAACTCTTCCTGCAGCCGTTCCCGTGTCATGGCATCGAGCGCTCCGAATGGCTCATCCATCAGCACGACCTCGGCCTCGTTGGCGAGCACACGAGCGATGGCCACGCGCTGGCGCATGCCGCCCGACAGCTGGTGCGGGTAGGCATCGGCGAAGCGCTGCAGGCCCACCATCTCGATGAACCGGTCGGTGGTTTCGCGGACCTTCGACTTTGGCCAGCCCTGAGACGTCGGTCCGAACCCGATGTTGTCGCGAACGGTCAGCCAGGGAAACAGCGCGTAGTCCTGGAACACCATGCCGCGCAGCGGGCCCGGCCCTTCGATCGGCGATCCCCACATGAGCGCCTCGCCGGAGGTGGGCCTCTCGAACCCGGCAATGATTCGGAGCAGCGTCGACTTTCCGCAACCGGATGCTCCGATGAGTGTAATGAACTCACCCTTGCTGATCGTCAGGCTCGCATCCTTGAGCGCTACGATCTGCTGGCCTGCGACGTCGAACGTCTTGGTCACGCTGCGTACGTCGACGATCGGCTGCGAACTGTCATGCATTGTGGGACGGACTCCAGCGCAGCAAGCGACGACCGATCGCGACGACGATGAGGTCGGAGATGAAACCGGCGATCCCGATGATGATCATGCCGCAGATGACGAGTTCTGTTCGCGAGAGGGTACGGCCATCCATGATCACGGCGCCGAGACCCTGCGGTACGCCCGTCATTTCTCCGACGACGATGACGAACCAAGCGAGGCCGAGACCGAGCCGAAGTCCTGTGAAGATGGACGGCAAGGCAGCCGGCAGTACGACACGCGTGAATTGCGCATTACCGCGGCACCCGAGCATCGAGGCGGCTTCGAGCAGCTTCGGGTCGACGCTTTTGACGCCGAGAACCGTGTTGAGCAGGATGGGATAGAACGCGCCGAGGAACACGAGGGCGAAGGCCGAGCGCGCGCCGAGCCCGAACAGGATCATCGACAAGGGCAGCCAGGCCGTGACCGGGATTGGCCGCATGACTTGCAGAAATGGATCGAGCATCTGGCGAGCGAGCGGCACGCGACCGATCAACAGACCCAGTGTGAGCGCTGCAATAGCGGCAAGCGCAAACCCGCCATAGACGCGCTGAAGGGATGCGAGCAGGTGAATGTGCGCCGTCGCCGAGAAGGCATCGTTGTGGATGCCGCCGACGACGAAGTCGACCATATAGATCGCGGTTTCCCAGGGTGTCGGGATGAGGCGCGTCCACTGCTGGGTCGTGGCGACCTGCCACAATCCGATCAGCATTCCAGGCACGAAGAGGGCGAGCAAAGTGCTGCGCAAACGCGCCAACGCTTCGCCGCTGTGCTGGGCCTGGCGCTTGAGCGCAGGTATGGCCGTCATGTCAACCAATGCCATTCTTCCCCCCAAACAGACGCAATACGGCACCCGCAGCTGCTCCGAGCCGCGGATGCCGAATCGATCAAGAGGCCGCGACGGCTTTCGAGAAGGTCGGGTTCAGGAACTTGGCAAAATCCGGCAACGCGCGGATCTGCTTCATCTCAAGCATCTGATTGGCATAGGTCCGCGCCTGCGCGAGCACTGTGTCGGTCAGTTCCCAGGTGTATTCGACGTTGCTGGCCGCCAGTGCGTTCTCGACGGCCGCCTTTCTGGCGCCGAGACGGGTCACCGTCATCTCGGCGACGGCTGC
>Ga0247832_1005566_pt1 | contig 14499 bp, 5 predicted proteins | sample LaCruzMarch2015__10_FD_192407 | JGI IMG/M metagenome (GOLD analysis project Ga0247832, IMG submission 192407) | Freshwater microbial communities from meromictic Lake La Cruz, Castile-La Mancha, Spain - LaCruzMarch2015_4m | ecosystem: Environmental > Aquatic > Freshwater > Lake | place: Spain... | reverse complement strand
CTACGAAGGCATCTACGACGGCGCATTCGACGCATCCAACAGCAAATTTGGCACCACGGAAATCTACACCTCACAAGTTGTCCCCGGCAGCGCGAGGCTTGAGCAAGGCTACCTCCAGGGCGCTGCCGGAGGCACCCTCGGCATCACCACCCCGGCCGCCGCACTCGATGGCACACTCCGAGGAAATACCTTCTCCGGCGAATTCCAGCGCAGCACACCGCCTGCGGCAAGCAGCATGGTTCTCAACTTCACCTCCATCAACCGCAATATTGCCAGCCTGCCAATTTTCGCACCGACCCCTCCTGCCATCACTTTCCAACCCCAAAACCCCCTGGCACCCGCTGATGCCTTCACGACAGACATCAACGGCAACCCCGCACAACTCAGGAATGATCGTTTGCAAAACATCTACCTGAGCCCGGAACTCCTCACCACCAGCGGCTTCACCAACCTCAACGTCAACAATCCGGACGGCTCCATCAGCATCCCGGAAACTACAAAACTCACCACATTCAACCGGGGTGATCTCAGATTCACCGCATCCAACCTTACGGTAAATGGATCGATCATCGCCCCCAGCGCTACGCTTTCCTTTTTTGCCCCGAATCTCTCTCTGTCCCAGCTCACTACTATCGCCAATTCGGCCTTATCCTCCACTCCCATCGCCAATCCCAACAAGGGCATCTTCAGCCTCGGCGCAACGGCCACGATTGACCTATCCGGTTCCCTCATCGACGACCGGCTCACCAGCCCTTCCTCCGGCTCCCTAGCGCTCCCACTGAACGGAGGCGCCCTAACGATCAACTCCTTCGATGCCATCCTCAATACCGGCGGCGCCATCGATGTCTCTGGCGGTGCCCGCGCCGATGCCCGCGCTCGCATCTCCTACGGTAATGCAGGTTCCATAACCATCTCCGCAGGACGCGATCTCACCGAAAGCGCCGTACTCGGAGGGAAGCTTCAGCTTGGCGCGACCCTCAGCGGATTCTCCGGCACGAACGGCGGCACGATCAGTTTTACTGCGCCCGCGTTCCAAATCGGCGGCGTCAGCCCCAACGTCGAGGTCACCCGCCTAGATCCTTCCTTTTTCTCACAAGGCGGCTTCTCCAACTTCACCCTCTCCGGCATCGGCATAGCCACGTCGGATAGCAACACCTTCATCCCCGGCATCCTCCTTTCCGAAAACACCGCGATCCGACCGATCGTCCAAAACCGCCTCGCCCTGGCAGCCAACGACCAACCCCTGTCCTTCCAGGAACCCGTCATCCAGCCGGAAGGCCTGCGCCCCGCCTCGTCCCTCAGATTCTCCGCCACGGGAGCGACCAGCCGGTTCACTTCCAGCATCCTCGCCCGCGGCGAAATCATCCTTGCATCGGGTTCCTCCATCGAGACCGATGCCAAAGGCTCCGTCTCCTTGAACGGTCAGACCACCACTGTCCTCGGCGCGATCAAAACGCCCGGGGGGTCGATATCCATCACCGGGGCGATTAGTTTCCCCGCCGTCTCGGATCCACCGCTCTTCAGTACGGTGCTCCTCGGTTCCAGCAGCGTACTGGATGCGTCGGGAAAAACGGTGCTCCTCCCAGATCCCATGGGTCTCCGTGTCGGCGAAGTCATCGGCGGCGGCTCCATCTCCGTTTCGGGAAACATCCTCGCCCACCAGGGCGCACTGATCAGTTCGAACGGCACCTCCGGCATACTCGACCTGACCCCGGCCGCCTCCACGCTTTCCCCATCTTCTCTGGCCTCATTGAACGGACGTAACACCGTCCCCGTAATCGTCCAGACGAACGGCGGTTCCATCACGCTCACTGGCCAATCATTCCTCCACAGCGATGCGACCCTGTCGGCTCGCTCCGGCGGCACTTCCGCGAACGGCGGAAGCCTCAGCATCTCATCCTCACGCTTCATCCCCCTCAACAGTGCGTCCTCATCCGCCGACATTAACCTGGAAGTCACACAGAACGGATTCGTCACCTCTTCCTCGAACCCGCAGACCACTGGCACCACTCCGCTCGATGAAAACGGGAACCAGGTCGTCGGTTACGGGCGCATCGCCTTGGATTCCTTCGGGCAAGGCGGTTTCCACTCACTGATCCTGGGCGGCAACATCCGCTTCCAGGGTGATGTGAACCTCGAAATGCCCGGCGCCATCCGCCTTGCCACAGGCGGTGTCATTGAAACCGAAGGAAACCTCACACTCAAGGCCGCATATGTTTACGGGGGTCAAAGCTTCCTGCCCCCTTCCTTGCCCGGTCAAGTTATCAATTACTTCACAGCCAACATCCCCGGTGTTGGCCTAACCCCCATCAGCCTGCTCCCGACCACTGGTAACGGAAATGTCAACTTCAACGCCAAGCTGATCGATATCGGCACCCTCTCCCTGCAAAACATCGGCGCCGCCAGTTTCAACGCCCCCTCGGGTGATATTCGCGGCAACGGAACCCTCCAGGCCGCTGCAAACCTCATCTTCAACGCTGGCCAGATCCATCCCACCACGGGATCCACCTTCAATGTCTTTTCCTACGGAAATACTAGTATCTCCTTCTCGGACGCTGCGGCACGCCCGCTTCCGTTTTCCGCAGGCGGCACACTAAACGTTCACGCCTCCACCATCGCGCAGAACGGCACGCTCCGTGCCCCGCTCGGCAACATCAACCTCGGCTGGAACGGCACGGGAACAGCCCCTCGGAACCCTGTCGCCGGCAACCTCGCCGCAACCCCAGTCACAACTACCCTCACCCTCGGCTCTGGAAGCATCACCTCCACCTCTGCACTCGATCCTTTCACCGGCAAACCCTCGCTCCTGCCCTATGGCATCAGTTTCGATGGCAACTCCTGGTTCGACCCCTCCGGCCTCGACATCACCACCATCGGCCCGGAGGACAAGGACATCAAACTCTCCGCCTTGAACCTCTCCACCGAAACAGGATCAAACATCGACGTGTCCGGCGGCGGTGATCTTCTGGCCTACCGTTTCGTATCAGGAAACGGCGGGCGCACCGACCTCCTCGCCTCCGATACGATTTTCGCCATCGTCCCAGGCTATGGATTCGATTATGCGCCCTACGCTCCGTTCAATCCCCAGGCTCAGACCCTTCAGGGCCAACCCGGATACACGAACAATAACCTCCGCGCCGGCGACCAGATCACCCTCGCCGAAGGCTCCGGGCTGCCCGCGGGCACCTACACCCTTCTCCCCGCGCGCTACGCACTGTTGCCCGGTTCTTTCCTCGTATCACCTCGCTCCGGCACGCCCACGAACTCCCTGCAGCAGCCCGACGGCTCCTCCATCGTCACCGGCTACCGCTCCAACAACCTCGACCCTGCGCGCACCGGCGCCACCACCATTTCCAACTTTGAAGTCGCACCCTCGGACACCTTCCGCCAACGCGCGGAATACCAGGAACTCACCGCCAACAAGTTTTTCTCCGATGTCGCTTCCTCCCGCAACATCCCCGTACCGCGCCTACCCTCGGATGCTGGCATCCTGTCATTCACCGCCTCCACCGGATTCTCCCTCGCAGGCAACGTCACCGCCGCCAGGCTAAATACTGTGCGCGGAGCCCTCATCGATATCAACAGTCCCGTTGATATCCTGATCAACGATTCAGGCACCGGCGGCAATCCCGGCACCCTCACCCTCTCTTCTTCGCTCCTCAACAGCTTCGGAGCCGATTCGCTCCTCGTCGGCGGCATCCGCACCCAGAGCCAAGGCATCATCACCGTCAGCACCTCCACCGGGAACCTCACCCTCGATAACGAGGACGCCCCCATCATCGGCAACGACATCATTCTAACTGCCCGCGAAAACCTCACACTCGGAGAGGGCTCAGCCATCATCGCCACTGGCGCCCGATCCATCGGCTCCATCACCCTTGGCAGCGCCTCCGCACCCGGCAGTGGAAACGGCGCACTCGTCCGCGTCTCCTCTTCCTCGCTTGATACCGTCAATCGCCTTGGCGTCACCCCCGGTGGCCTTGCCCACCTCACTACAAGATCGGGTTCTACCCTGAGCGGTTCATCCGTAATTCTCGACTCGACCGCCGCCACCTCCCTCGACCCCACCACCCTTCTCCTCGGCTCGTCCATCAACCTCAGCTCCGGCGAGCTCTCCATTGCTCTCGAAAACCCCGGAGCCCTCGATCCTACCTCTGGCCTGATCCTCGGAGGATCAGCCTTGGACACTCTTTTGTCCAATACCAGCGCCCTCACACTCCGCAGCTATTCCAACATCAACATCTACGGCACCGGACAAATCGGCTCGTCCACCTTCCAAAACCTAACACTCCAGGCCGCCAACCTCCGCGGCATCAACCAGGCTTCCGGCGCAGTCACCTTCACCGCCCGGAACCTGAATATTGAAAATCCAGTCGCGCCCCCCACCACCGCTCCTTCCATCGCCAACGACGGCACCCTCATCTTCAACTCGGAGAACCTCAATCTCTCTGGCGGTGATACCTCTATCTCAGGGTTCTCCCTTGTTTCCCTCAACGCCACCAACCGCATCCTCACCTCCTCTGCGGGCTCCATCAAGACCTCCTCCAATCTCTCGCTCAACACGCCCTCACTGACCGGGTTGCCAGCTTCTAAATATTCCATCCATTCTCTGGGTAGCCTCACTTACACTTCCCCTTCCGCCGCCACCTCTTTTGATGGCGGCCTCGGTGCCGACCTATTGCTCACGGGCACGTCCGTCAACATTTCGGGAAACATTGCACTTCCCAGCGGACGCCTCGGAATCACCTCCACCAGCGGTGAACTCCTCATATCAGGATCACTCGATCTCTCCGGCATTTCCCGGCAGTTCTCGGACGTCTCCCGCCATACATCCGGAGGCACCATCAATCTTACTTCGGAAAGCTCATCGATCCGCATCCTCGAAACCGCCACCATCAATCTCTCTGCCCCCACCGACGCCGGCGATGCTGGTCAGCTCAATGTCGCCACCCCCAACGGCTCCCTCGAAATCCTCGGTACCATCACGGCCTCCGCCGGTTCCACCGGCACCACCGGTCGGTTCACCCTCGACACATCCTCCCTGCCATCGCTCGCCGCTCTCGACAGCACCCTGAACACCGGCTCTTTCACGCATCTCCGCGACTACCGCGTCCGTTCCGGGGATGTCATCATCGACTCCACCGCCATCTCCTCCACCTACCGGCTCGCCGCGGATCAGGGAAACATCACGCTTTCCGGCGTAATCAACGCCTCTGGGAACCGCGGCGGCACGATTGACCTCAAGGCCCACGGCTCCCTCACGACCCTGAGCGGCTCCACTCTCAATGCCTCCGCCCAAACCTTCGACACGGCGGGCAAAGGCGGATCCATCACCCTCGAAGCCGGAACCCTCAGGAACGGCCAGAGCCTAACCGGAGCGATCCTCGACCTCCGGACGGGTTCCGCCATCAATCTCGCCGTCGCCGAAAACACCCCCACCTCTGCTTCACTTGGGAAATTCACGGGTACCCTTCACCTCCGCGCACCGCGCACCGCCGCCAACAACGACCTCCAGATCGCCTCCATCGGCTCCTCCATCACCGGTGCCTCTGCCACCCTCGTCGAAGGCTACAAACTCCATGACCTAACCGGCACCGGCATCCTCAGCACCGCCCTTCTCAGCACCATTCGCACCGAGGCCACCTCCTACCTCTCCACCACCAATCACAACGCCATCCTATCCCGCCTCACCGCCACCAATCCAGGCATCGACCTCATCCTCGCCCCCGGGGTGGAAATCATCAACCGCAGCGGCGATCTCACCCTTGGCTCCACTTCCTCTAACACTTCCGCCGATTGGAATCTCTCCACCCTCCGCTTCGGCCCCCGCTCGGCTCCCGGCGTCCTTACACTCCGATCCGCTGAAAACATCACCCTATTCAATGCCATCTCTGACGGCTTCAACGGCGGCACCTCTCTCTGGCTCGCACCTCTAATGGCGAACAACGCCCTCCTCCCCGCCAACTCCCAGTCCTGGTCCTACCGCTTCACCGCCGGAGCGGATTTCGCCGCCTCCTCCTTCCGCGAGGTTGTCGACCTAGGCTCGCTCAGTTCGGAAAAAGGAAACCTTCAGCTCGGCAAAAACGCGGGCGCCGCCACCGTCACCGGCGGTGCGAACGCACTGACCTCTTCCATCATTGGAAACAACTTCCAGGTCATCCGCACCGGCTCCGGTGACATTGAGATAAACACCGCCCGCTCCCTTCAGCTTCTCAACATCTTTTCCTCGATCTACACAGCAGGCACCCAGGTCGCCACCCCCAACCAGGTCCGCACCCCCGGTGACTTCATCACTCCCATCCTCACCCTCACGCTCCCCCCGCAACAAGGCAACCTGGGAGCCGTCCAACAGATTTACCCCGCCCAGTACAGCATGGCGGGCGGTGACATCACCATTACCGCCGGCTTCAACACCGAGCGCAAAACACGCAACAATTCCGGCCTCATCAACGACTCTTCGCGCCAGCTCCCGAACAACTGGCTGAACCGCCGCGGCCACATCGGCCCCGATGGTGAATATGGCACCGTCACCATAGGAACACCGCCGCGACAGTTCAATGATCCCGCCGCCTCCACATCCTGGTGGGTCGATTTTTCCAACTTCTTCATGTCCGTGGGGGCGCTCGGCGGCGGCAACATCACCATTACCGCCGGGAACGACATCATCAACACCGACGCCGTCATCCCCACCAACGCACGGGCTCCCATCGGCACTCCTGATGCCGCCACGATCCTCGAACTCGGAGGCGGAGACCTGATCGTCAACGCCGGCCGCAACATCGATGCCGGCATCTACTATGTCGAGCGCGGCGAAGGCACCCTTTCAGCCGGTTCCGAGATCACCACCAACTCCACCCGCTCCCCCTCCTTCGGCATCATCTCCAACCTGAACAACCCGTCCGCATCCATCTTGGATCCCCTTACATGGTTGCCCACCACCCTGTTCCTGGGAAAATCCTCGTTCGATGTTTCCGCGTCAACAGACATTCTCCTCGGACCGGCCGTCAATTCCTTCCTCCTCCCGCAAGGCCTCAATAATAAGTTCTGGTATAAGAACTACTTTTCCACATTCGCACCGGACAGCTCAGTCACCGTCACCTCCAGTGGCGGCAACGTTACGCTGCGCAACTCCAACTTGCTGCCGAACGCGACCTCTGCGCGCCCTATCCTGGCGAACTGGCTGGAAACCCAGAACCTGCTCACCCTCAGCAACAACTCCGCCGCATTTTCGCAACCATGGCTGCGCCTGACGGAAACAAACGTTCAGGGCTTCACCGCCCTCCTCAACCTCACGGCACCGTCTCTCTTCGCCACATCCCTTTCCGGAAACCTGAATCTCGCAGGAAGCCTGACTCTATTCCCGGCACCTTCCGGACAGTTGGAACTCATCGCATCCCAAGGCATCAGCGCACTCTCTCCTGTCGGAGTTTCCAACAACATCATCGCAGGGCAAAGAACCACGGTGTGGACCGCCTCCACCATCAACGTATCGGATGCCGACCCCGACAACGTCGCATCCCCGGCCCGTCCCCTTTCTAACTTTGGGCTCTTTGGGGGCGGCGTTTCCAGCAACAACGCGACACAGCCAGGTGCCTTGCAATCCATCACCCGCCTCTTCGTCGAGTCAGGCTCGTATACCGGTTCCAACGCGCTCACGTCGGTGCAGTTGGATCGCCACGACGCGGATCTCCTCCATCGTAACGACACGGAACCCGTCCGCATCTATTCGGGTGATGGTGACATCTCAGGACTCAACCTTTTCTCACCGAAGTTCGCCCGCATCCTGTCCGGAGCGGCGCTCACGGACATCGCCTTCTACATCCAGAACCTGGCCTCCGAAAACCTTTCCGTCGTCTCCGCCGTGGGTAGCATCGTCGCATCGGATCTCGGCAGTCCACTACGCAACCTTGCAAACGCACCGGGCAATGCCCTCGCTTCCGCCGAGCTGGTCAACGCGGGCGACATACAGATTTCCGGCCCTGGAACCCTCCAGGTCATTGCCGGAGGGGACATTGACCTCGGGGTTGGCTCCGCCCGGCTTGATGGCACAAGTTCGGGCTTCACCTCGATCGGAAACCTCCGCAATCCGTTTCTTGGTGCGGAAGGCGCGGACATCATCCTCATGGCCGGCCTCGGGCCGGACGGAATCAACGCCCCGCTGTGGAATGATTTCATCCAATCCTATGTCACAACCGCGGAAGGGCTGAAACTCATCGAGGAAATCCGCCCTGGAACCGACTTCTCCTCCCTCTCGGAAAGCGACCAACGCCTCCTCGCCACGGAAATTTTCTTCCGCCTTCTCCGCGACACGGGACGCGGATACAACGACCCCGAGTCCGATGGCTTCGGCAATTACGAACTCGGCATGGCCGCCATTGAATCACTTTTCGGCGATTCCGAAGAATCCACATGGGATGGCGAAATCCTCGCCCGCGGCCGCGACATCCGCACCCGCTCGGGAGGCGATATCAGCCTGCTTGCCCCGGGCGGCGGCCTTACCCTCGCCAACACCACCATCGGCAATCCCCTCACGCCTCCCGGCATCATCACGGAAGCCGGAGGCTCCATCAGCATCTTCACCGATCAAAGCGTCGATATCGGCATCGGCCGTATCTTCACCCTCCGCGGAGGCGACGCCGTCATCTGGTCCACCAACGGCGACATTGCCGCCGGCTCGTCCTCCCGCACCGTCCAGTCCGCTCCTCCCACCCGCATCGTCATCGACCCCCAAAGCGCCGCTGTCCAGACAGACCTAGCGGGTCTGGCCACCGGCGGCGGCATCGGCGTGCTCGCGACTGTCGAAGGTGTCGAGCCGGGCGATGTCGATCTCATCGCGCCTTCCGGCATCATCGACGCCGGTGACGCCGGCATCCGCGTATCCGGAAACATCAACCTTGCCGCCGTCCAGGTCGTCAACTCCGCGAACATCTCGGCAGGCGGCACGACATCCGGCGGTGGCGTATCTGTCGCAGCCCCATCGATCAGCACGCCAGCCCCTCCCACCCCTGGGAACTCCGCTTCCGAGGATGCCAAGACCGCCGCCGAGGAAGCCGCGAAACGGGAGGATGAAATCGAAACCGAAGCCCCGCTGTCCGTTTTCAGCGTGGTGGTCATCGGCTACGGCGGTGGTGCGGCGGATGAGGAGGAGGGAGAAGAGGACGGAGGAAACGAGGGCGAGGAAGAGTCGGAAGAGGAGAATCCATAATCATAGCCATTTCATAGCCATGACCAAACTGGCACAACTCGCATGTTTTTTCATCACCTGCCTTTCGGCGATTTCCTTGGCGCAGGAGACCACACCCGAAACCCCGCTGGACATCGTTTACCGGGAAAACCTCGCCACCCTGAAGGGCAAGCCCGACGCCGCGGAAATCGAAAAGGCGCTTTCCGCACTCATGGATAACGCCGCAAAGGGTCACGCGCCCTCCGAACTGTTGCTTGCCCAGTCCTTTTATATCGGCAGCAAGGCGATTCCGCAGGATTACGATCGGGCGTTCCCCTACGTCAAGGCCGCCGCCCTGCGGAACCATCCGTGGTCAATGAACGCTTTCGCGAGCATGCATGAGTTCGGCCAGGGAACGGAACGGGACGCCGGCATGGCTCTGAACTGGTACCGGCTGGCGGCGGCAAGCGGCCAACCCAGGGCCATGGCCAACCTGGGCAGGATTCTCACCTCGCGCCCCGCCAATAGCCGGGATCATATCGAGGGCTGCGCCTGGCTTTATCTTTCCAGGGAACTCAAGGATGGCGTCGGCTCGAGGACTTTGCAGATGATCGAAGCGAATATCCCCGCCGGAAATGTCCGTAAAATCGAGGATCTTCTCAACGAACTCAGGGAGCGAATCCAAACATCGAATCCTGTGCAGCCCGCCACAAACGAAGAGTGACGGAATTGTAACGCCGTCCATGTTGTCGGAAGTCGCTCCGGATAGGAGCGTATCGCCCGTGGGCTTCAAAGTCCCTTTCCACTAACAACAAAAATTGATAAAAATGAAAAAAACGATTAAGAATTACTGTCTCGGTTCCGCCGTGGCGCTTTGCCTTGCAGGCAACGCATCCGCAGCATGGACTTTCGCCGATGGCGACATGATGCTCGGTTTCCGCGCATCAGCCAACCAGGGTTTCCAACAAGACCTCATGTTCAACCTCGGAAGCAGCGTCGGCATCCGCGATGGTGTGATCACAGGCCTCCGCGGCAACATCAACGACGATCTGGTGGCTACCTACGGTGCCAACTGGTTCTCCCGCACAGATCTCACCTTCGGTGCGATCGCTAACAGGACTACCCTCAGCCCGACCCAAAGTGCCACCTTCACGCCAGGCGAGCAGGATCCTAACCGGATCGCTTACGTTACCCGCACCGCCGCCACTCCAGGGGCGGCAGCGGATCATCCCACCATCGCGGGTCAAACAATGGGTACCGCTCTCGTCGGCGTTACAACCCTTGAGGGCATCCTTTTGAACCTCACTGAAACAGCGAACGGAGATGGAGCCGCACTTTTCACCCGCACTTCATCCCCGACGCAATGGGATCAAGCGAGCTGGAGCACCCGCGTTCCCACCTCAGGATTGAGCTTCACAAACTTTAGCAACATCGGCACAGCCTTCGGAGCGGGTGGCACGGAGCGCTATGCGGATATCCAACGTATTGGTGGCACCGCAACTGGCATCTCGTATTCAAACACGACGGTGACGACTCTTGCCATCGACAACCTCGGCAACATCTCGCTCATTCCCGAGCCAAGCAGCCTTACCCTCGCCGGTATCGCCGCCCTTGCCTTGGTGACCCGTCGCCGCCGCTAATTTGTCCATTAACCCAATTAACAATCGAACTAACCACAAAACAAAACTAGATTATGAAACTTAGCAAATACATCGCATTCGGTGCCCTCTTCGCCGGTCTCGTGTCCTTCGCACAAGGACAGGTCGTCATCAACATCACCGGAGCCACCGCGTTCCGTGATGCAGCCCACAACACCATCGTCGCCCTGATGCAGGAAAATGCAGGCACAGCGCTCCGCGCCCGCGCCAACATTACCTTGCCAGGCGGAAGCTCGGCATCGAACCTCCGCATCTACAAGGGAACCATCGATGGCGTTGAATACATCATCCGCTGCACTTTCAGCGGTTCCACCCAGGGCGTTCTCGACCTGGCTGACCAGAACGCGATCCACTTCCTCAAGACGGACACGCCCGTTGAGAACAACGACAACAGTTCGTCTCTCGCCCTGAATACCAACACCGAAACGGTGACACCCGACATGGCCTTCTCGGATGTGGACAAGCTCCTTTCCACCCGTCCCAATGCCACCCTCGGCGGCGGCCCTGTCGGCGTGGTTCCTTTCATGTTCGTCGGCGGCCGCGACATCCCAGCCGGTATCACGAACATGACAGACCAGGTTCACAACATCCTCTGGTCCCTCGGTTCCGTTCCTGCCTCGCTCATGAGCGGTAATTCCGCGGATACAAAACTCCTGTATGCAACGGGCCGTAGCAACGGTTCCGGAACACGTGCTTTGATCCTTTCGGAAACACGCTACGGATCATTCAACAGCGTTACCCAGTTCAACGGAGCCCTTACCGGATCAGACGGTTCCGGCACCGTCGGCGCACCCGCCCTGTTCGCGGGAGGAGATCCCAACAACGGACACACCTCCAATTCGACCGTGAAGAGCATGCTCACACGCACCCCTACCAACAACACCTTCGGGTATGTCAGCTACCTGACCATTTCCGATGCGTTGACAGCAACGGGATATCAGATTGCTGATGGTACCGTTTCCGGTGGCGAAGGTGCGAGACCTCTCACCTACAACGGTGTGCGCTACTCCCCCGCCAACGTAAACAGCGGTGCATACACCCTGTGGGGCTTCCAGCAGCTCTACATCAAGGATGCAGCTCCCGAAGCTGTGGGCGTCTTCTTCACAGCTCTCGAAGAAGGTCTTCAGAACGAAACCTACCTGGGCACTGCCGGCCTTCCATCCGGCAACCTTGCGGTTACACGCCCCGGCGGAGACGGCGGAGACGTTATCCCCAATGAGTAATCTGAAACTCAGTTGTATCTGAACTTCAGGGTGTCGGCATGGAAACATGCCGGCACCCATTTTCACCTTAAACCCGATCATGACGCTTTCCCACAAACTGCTGACGGCATCATTTGCGATAGGCATCGTTTGTTTCCTCGGCTCGAAAATACCCCTCCCTACGCCTGATGGGCTCATGCCCGGTGCGCGCAACGGCCAGAGCGGAGATCCGCAGCATGAAACGGCAGGCTCTGCCCGCCGTCCTGCCCTGCGGCAAGATGCATCCACCGGCCCTCACCAAACCAAGTCGAATCAACGTTCCCATGAGAACTCGGATAAGCCGGATTCCGCCGCAAACGAAGATCTCGCCGATGCCTCCCAGGCCTCGCCTGTCCGGAATTCCCGGAAATTTCCCTTCCCTCTTTCCCACCCCCTCGAAGTTCCGAAGCCTCCCGCCTCCTTGGTATGGATCGACGGATTGACCGCCGAACAGGATTCGGCAATCCAGCAACTCGCCGAGGAATTCAAACAAAAACTGGAGGAGACTACGGAGCAATCCTCTTCCGCTGATTACGCCCGCGCCTATCAGGATGAAGCCAGGATCAACGACATCCGCTTCAAAACCCGGTATGGAGACCGGCTTTGGATGCGCCATCACATTGCGGCGCATCACCTGGACTCCGGGCAATCTACGGAAGACTGAAAAAAACCATTATTTTCCAGCACTCGTAAATTCAAAATTGACATTGATCCGCAATTCAAACCATCCAACAGCCCTGAACATGAACAAACAACTCATTTCCCTAGCCCTGCTCAGCCTATCTTCCCTCGCCCCCCTTGTGAACGCCGAGGATTTCGCATTCACCAGAAATGATCTTCTGCTCGCGGTGCGTGCGACAGGCGGGTCTGGCGTCGCCACGAACATCTACTTCAACCTCGGGACAACCATGAGTTTCCGAGATGGCACCAACCCGACCAACCTCGGAAACATCAATGCGGAACTCAGTGCCGAGTTCGATAACAACTGGTTCGAACGAACCGACCTCCGCTTTGGCGTGGCCGGCAACCGCACGCAGCTCACCGACGCATTGGATCCGCCCAACACATCAATCGGCGAGGATTCGGGACGTGTTTGGTACATAGGAAGCGCCGCAGCGTCTCCGGGTGCAGCCACTCTGCGCCCGTCAGTAAACGGGAGTGCGCTTGCCTCCGCGGCGACCAACTACTCCGGCTTGAAGCGGATCTTCCTGGAGCCGCAGGGATTCGATGAAGACCCGCTTCAGAAGACCGCGTCCGGCGCAGGTATATTGAGACAAAGCGAGCAGACCACCCGCTGGAACACGAGCTGGTCTCGGCTTGTTCCCGCATCGGACAGCTCTCCCGCGTTCACACTATTCACAGGCGGTGTACAGGCCACTTTCGGCCAGGGCGGCAGTCAGGTGGTGCTGGATGTGCATCGTATGGTAGGCGGGCAAACAAGCACCTATGTGACTTCCATTGTCATCGGCAGTGATGGTTCGATCCGCGCTCTGGAGCCTACAGCCCCATCCACGCCCTTCGATACATGGGTCGCCACCTTCCCCTCCCTCGTGAACTCCACCAACCCGGTCGACCGCAGCCCGGCCGGCGACTTCGACAATGACGGCGTTCCGAACACCCGCGAGTTCGCCTTCGGAGGCAGCCCCGTCTCCGCCAACGACAACGGACAGCAGCAAATCCACACCGTGGATGCCAATGCGGACACACTCAGGGATTTCACCCAAACGGTGGAAGTCCGCAGCGGTGCAAACTTCACCGCTTCCGGCAACAAGCTGACCGCCACGGTCGATGGCATCACCTACACGATCGAAGGTTCCCTTGACCTCGTCACATTCGAGAGCCCCGTATCCGAGGTCACGCCAACCCTTGGCACCGGATCCCCCAAGTCCGGCTACGTCTTCAAGACCTTCCGCCTGAACGCCGGCAATGGACTCACCGGGAAAGGTTTCATCCGCGCGGGGGCATCCGTGAACGCCAGCTGAGCGGTTCCGCTATAGCCAACAGGGCAATTCCCGTCCCCGTGTTATGGCGGCATTGCCCGCCCGCTGGGAGCGAGGTCAAGGGCGCTTCGGCTTGAGTGTTTTCTCATCCACCGGGGTCGCCTTCGGAGGGGATGAGAAAAATCCGCCTCCTTCGTCCTGCGGTGCGCCAAGGTTGCTCTTAATCAGAAACCAGATCCCGGTTGCCAGAAGGAGACAGAGGATCTTCGCGATCCAGTTTTTCGACGGTTTCAGTTTCATTCGGATTGAGGTTCGGGCTTGAGAAAAAGATCGCGGAGAGCCGTTCGCGGAATTGCTTTTCGGTGAGGTTGCGCTCCAGCCTGCCGTTCTCGCAGATGGAGATGCTGCCCGTCTCCTCGGAAACGACGATGGCAATGGCGTCGGTGCGCTCGGTGAGGCCGATGGAAGCACGGTGGCGCAGGCCGGTGGAGCGATCC
>Ga0247832_1005565_pt1 | contig 14500 bp, 9 predicted proteins | sample LaCruzMarch2015__10_FD_192407 | JGI IMG/M metagenome (GOLD analysis project Ga0247832, IMG submission 192407) | Freshwater microbial communities from meromictic Lake La Cruz, Castile-La Mancha, Spain - LaCruzMarch2015_4m | ecosystem: Environmental > Aquatic > Freshwater > Lake | place: Spain... | reverse complement strand
TGGAAGATTTGGCTCGCCGTTGTGGGCTGCACGATCTGCATGTTCGTGTCAGCAGCCAACTGCATGAAGCGCTCTAAGCGCGCCGAGCTGTGTTCAGGGCCTTGGCCTTCATAACCGTGCGGCAACATCAGTGTTAGGCCGTTGACACGTCCCCACTTCACTTCGCCAGAAGCAATGAATTGGTCGATCACCACTTGTGCGCCGTTCGCAAAGTCACCGAACTGCGCTTCCCACACCACCAAGGTGTTGGGGTCGTTGGATGCGTAGCCGTATTCAAAACCGAGTACTGCCTCTTCAGACAAGATGGAGTCGATCACCACAAACGGGGCTTGGTTCTCAGCGACGTTTTGTAACGCCACATACGTACCTGTGTCCCACTTTTCACGGTTTTGGTCATGGATCACAGCATGGCGGTGCGTGAAGGTGCCGCGTCCGCAGTCTTCGCCAGACAAACGTACGGGGTAACCACTGGCCACCAACGAGGCAAAAGCCATGTGTTCGCCCATGCCCCAATCGACCGGGGTGTCGCCACGGCCCATCGCTGCGCGATCGTCATAAACTTTTTTGACCAACTGGTGCGGCGTGACGGTGGATGGAATCGTAGAGATTTTTTCAGCCAAGCGTTTCCACTCTGACATGGGGATCGATGTGTCGCCAGCGTCTGTCCACTTCTTGCCTAAGAAAGGTGCCCAGTCAACGGTGTACTTGGTTTTGAAGTTGGTCAACACAGGATCATCGGTATGTTTACCAGCGTCCAGTGCAGCACGGTAGGCTTTGACCATGTCGTCGCCCAAGGTGTCGCCCAAGCCTTGTGCCGTTAATTTGTCTGCAAACAACTTACGGGTACCTGGATGCGCTGCAATTTTTTTGTACATCAACGGTTGGGTCAATGCAGGTGTGTCTTGCTCGTTGTGGCCCAATTTACGGAAACAAACGATGTCTAGCACCACGTCTTTCTTGAACGTCATGCGGTATTCCAAAGCCATTTGGGTGGCAAGCACTACGGCCTCTGGGTCATCGCCGTTGACGTGCAAGACAGGCGCTTCCACCATCTTGACGATGTCCGTACAGAAAACGCTTGATCGCATGTCACGCGGGTCAGAGGTGGTGAACCCGATTTGGTTGTTGATGATGATGTGCACCGTGCCCCCCGTGGAATAACCACGTGTTTGCGCCAATGCAAATGTTTCTTGGTTCACACCTTGGCCGCCAAATGCTGCGTCACCGTGCACCAACACTGGCAACACTTGTGATCCGTGTGGGTCGGCACGGCGGTCCATACGGGCACGCACGGAGCCTTCGACCACGGGGTTGACGATTTCAAGATGCGATGGATTGAATGCCAACGACAAATGCACAGGACCGCCAGCGGTGCTGATGTCTGAGCTAAAGCCTTGGTGGTATTTCACGTCACCTGCAGGCAAATCTTCTGGTGCAGTGTGGTCAAACTCAGCGAACAAATCAGCTGGCAATTTGCGCATGGTGTTAACCAACACATTCAAACGGCCGCGGTGGGCCATACCGATCACGATTTCTTGCACGCCTTGTGCGCTGGCCTTGTGGACCAATTCGTCCATAGCGGCAATAAAGCTCTCGCCACCTTCTAGGGAGAAACGCTTCTGACCCACGTATTTGGTGTGCAAGAAACGTTCTAGGCCTTCGGCAGCAGTTAAGCGCTCAAGAATTGTTTTTTTCTTTTCAGCATTGAAATTGGGTTTGCTACGAATCGATTCGAGCTTTTCTTGCCACCAACGCTTTTCTGCTTGGTCGGTGGCATACATGAATTCAGCACCTAAAGTACCGCAATAGGTTTCACGCAAGGCGTTTAGCAAATCACGCAAAGACATGCTGTTTTTGCCAAAAAACGTATTGCTAGTGTCGAACACGGTTTCTTGATCGGCATCGGTAAAACCGTAAAACGCAGGGTCTAGGTCTGGAATCGGTGGGCGCTCGGTGCGCTTGAGCGGATCAAGGTCAGCCCAGCGTTGGCCTACGTTGCGGTAGGTCGCAATCAGCTGCTGCGCGGCGGTGCGCTTGCGACCCATTTCGGCATCAGCGCTAGCCATAACCACGCGGGTACCGCCGGCTTTGGCGCGTTCAGCGAATGCATTGATAACGGGAAGATGGGGAACGTCTTTGGCATTGGTGCCGTCAACAGCGGGGACGTGCTGTAAAGCATCAAAATACTCACGCCAAGAATCGGGAACGCTGCCGGGGTTGGAAAGATAGTTTTCGTACATCTCTTCGACGTACGGGGCGTTTCCGCCAAACAAGTAAGTGTTGCCTGAATAGGCTTGGTAGACTGACGTCTGTGGCATTGCGCTGACCTCCGTTTCCCTTCAGGAAACATTAGCTGGTTGAAAAAACCCACCGCGACACGGCTGAACCGGATGGCGGAAGCGAGAGAGGTTGCATGAACCCCAAACACCCACCATTGTGCCACCGAAGTCGCTGGTAAAGCTAGTTTGCTGTGGTTAAAAGACGAATGTGTGAAATTCCAATATCATTCGAGCACGTCTTGGATCTGCTTTAAGGCGAGCGGATCATCCATAGTCGTCAAATCGCCTGGATCTCTTTTTTCACAAACGGCTTGAATCGCGCGCCGCAGTAATTTGCCACTGCGTGTTTTAGGCAAAGCGCTCACAAAAAACACACGTGCGGGACGGGCCACAGCACCGAGTTGGTTGTCCACCACCTTCATCACTTCGCCTTCGAGCTTTAAGCGAGCAGCTGCATCGCCAAGGGCTGAGGCGTCTTTGGCAATGGCAAACGCCATTGCCACTTGGCCTTTGAGTTGGTCTGCGACACCGACCACGGCGACTTCAGCGATATTGGGATGGCTAGAAATACTCTCCTCGATTTCACGTGTGCCTAAGCGATGGCCAGCCACGTTAATCACGTCGTCGGTACGGCCCAAGATGAAAAAGTAACCATCTTCGTCGCGCACCGCCCAATCAAATGTGCTGTAGACCATTTTGTTGGGTACGGTTTTCCAGTAGGTGTTTACAAAACGAGCGTCATCGCCCCACACCGTTTGTAAATTACCTGGGGGCAAAGGGCCTTCGATAGTCAATACACCTTTTTGATTCGCACCTGTAAGCTCTTCTCCAGTTTGGTCATCAACCAATTTGACGTCATAGCCATACACGGCTTTGCCGGGTGAACCGAATTTGCTGGGCGCTTTTTCTACACCGTTGCAAATTGTCAAAATTGGCCAACCTGTCTCGGTTTGCCAATAGTTGTCAATGATGGGCGTGCCGCCTAAACCTTCTGAAATCCATTTCGCGGTTGGCTCGTCCAAAGGTTCTCCCGCCAAGAACAAGGCCTTCAAAGATTTCAAGTTGTATTTAGTGAGAAGCGCAGGGTCTTGTTTTTTCAGCACTCGAATAGCAGTGGGCGCGCTGAACATGACGCTGACTTTGTACTTCTCCACCAAGCTCCACCAAATTCCGCCGTCAGGACGGATTGGAAGGCCCTCATAAAGAATGGTGGCCATACCGCCAATGAGAGGGCCGTAAATGATGTAGCTGTGCCCCACCACCCAACCAATGTCACTGGTGCAGAAAAATGTCTCGCCTGGTTTGCCTTGGAAAATATTCGGAATGCTGCTGGCCAATGCCACCGCGTAACCACCGGTGTCGCGTTGCACGCCTTTTGGTTTACCTGTTGTTCCTGAGGTGTAGAGGGTGTAACTCGGATGGGTGGATTCCACCCATTCGCAAGGCACTTGGGCATTGAGATGTTTGTCGCGCTCTTGCGCATAGTCAAAATCGCGCCCAGCAACGCTAGCGAATTCAGACAAATGGCGATCAACCATCAAGACCGCTTTAGGCTTGTGACTCGATAAGCTGATGGCTTCATCCAACAAAGGTTTGTATGCCACCACCTTGCCGCCCCGAGATCCAGCGTCTGCACTGATGATCACTTTGGGCGTTGCATCTTCGATGCGTGTTGCTAATGAATGTGAGGCGAATCCGCCAAACACCACAGAGTGAATCGCTCCAATACGCGCGCATGCCAACATCGCAAAAGAGGCCTCGGCAATCATGGGCATGTAAATCAAGACACGGTCGCCTTTGACAACGCCAAAGTCTCGCAAGATCGCAGCCATGCGCCGCACTTCTGCGTGCAAGTCTTTATAGGTGTAAGTTTTTTCTTGGTCTGTCTCAGTGGACACAAAAATCAGAGCAGCTTGGTCACCACGGTCTTTGAGATGTCTATCTATCGCGTTGTGGCACAAATTGGTGGTGCCACCGACGAACCACTTCGCAAAGGGGGGATTGGAGTAATCGCAAATTTGCTGGGGCTGCATTTGCCAATCCACTGTTTTGGCTTGTTCAGCCCAAAAATTGTCGCGGTCTTCGATAGAACGCTTATGAAACTGCGCAAAAGAACCCATGAATATGCCTCCCCATCTACGTTTTACTAATTTCTCAATTATGCGCAGAAAGGACTTGCAAGAAACTGACTCAGCGCAAAGTTTGCCTATTTAATAAGCGCTTGTATTTCCCGAAACGCATCCGATTCAGCGCTGCGCAGCCACTCGAACAGCACCATTTCAGTGGTCACTAGTTCTGCGCCCATACCGGCCAATCGATCGAAAGCTGCATCGCGGTTACGTTCGGTGCGCGAACTACAGGCGTCGGTCACTATATAAACTTCAAACTCTTGTTCGAGTAGATCTAGCGCGGTTTGTAGTAAGCAGATGTGCGCCTCCACTCCGCCCAAAATAATGGTTTGGCGGGCTGATTCAGGCTCTGGCCTTTTTTGCAGATGCTTTGGCAAACTTCGGGCGTTGCCTGCTTGCATGCTGCGGGTCTGCGGTTTGAGCATTTCGATCAAACCATCCGCACAGGCACTGAAACTCATTTTGGGTAAAACCGAGCGGCAAAATTGCCGTACATCACCAGACAAGGGCCCAAGTTTCTCTGGGTTTTGCTCAGTTCCCCATACAGGAACTTCCATCCACTGGGCTGCTTGTGCCAACCGCTTGGCGTTTAGTAATACAGACTCTGCCTCAAAAATGGCTGGCATTAAGCGCTCTTGGTAATCCACCAAAACGAGCTGGGATTCTTGGTCATCGATCAACATACATGGGCGAAAATGAAATGAAACAGATAGTTGCGCAAAGTAAACGTAAGTATCGTGCATCCCAGCTTCATGCAATAAATTCGCGTTAACCCGAATTAAATCAAGTACTTAGAGCCATAAAGCATCAATTAGTACAAACAAAACGCACTACAATGATTTGTTCATGAAGTTTCGCCATCTCCTCATCGTCTGCTGTATTGTTAGCGCGCACGCTGCGCCTAGCGGCTCATCTTCTGACGATTTAGAAATCTACTTGTCCGATAACGGCTTTATCAACAAGATTTCCAAAGTCAGCCAAAACGTTGGTAACAAAGCCTCCGATTTAGTGCTCAACGCCATGGGTTTTATAGGCGTTCCTTACCGTCGCGGTGGCTCCGACGATAACGGCTTTGATTGCAGCGGTTTTGTCCGATCCATGTACGAGCAAACTTTGGGCAAGGTATTGCCCCGCAGCGCGCGTGAACAAGCTGACGCCACTGAAAAAATAGACAAAAAAGATTTGCAACCCGGCGACTTGGTGTTCTTCAACACCATGCGACAAACCTTCAGCCATGTGGGCATCTACGTGGGTGACAACAAATTTATCCATTCACCACGCCCTGGCAAACAGGTCAAGGTCGAAGATATGCGCCAGTCTTATTGGTTAAGCCGCTTTACCGGCGCGCGCAGAGTGGACAACAGTTCCAACTCTGATAGTTCTAGAAATTAATTAGCTTTTTCTAATCCGCTTTTTCTATTTTTGGCAACGTGGCCAACACGGCCATTCCTAGTGCCATGACAGCTGCAGTCACCCATAGCGCGCCATGAAATGATCCTGATGATTGCGCCATATAGCCAGCGACCACTGGAGCAATCATTTGCGCAGCGCCATATCCCAAAGTAAATCGCGCCATAGCCTTTCCTGGATTATTTGGTGATAGCCGGCCGACCATGGCAAGCGTCAAACTCACAATCCCAATAAAGGTTGCACCGTAGCCAATGGCTCCTGCCATAGCTGCCAACATAGAACCAGATGCAGCAGGCATCAACACAGACAGTGTTTGCAAACCGAAGGCGATTAGCAAGGCTTGTTTGTCTCCTACCAATCTAGCAATGCGGTCCCACAAAAATACTGCGGGCATAGCAGCTAAGCCAACCATCGCCCACGCTAGGTGGCCTTGCCCAGCCAATAGGGGCTCGCGCTCCACAATTGCAACGGTGAAAGTTGCGCTAATTACAAAACCCCAACCCGCGGCGAAATAACTGGCCAGCATGGTCCACAACCACCTTGCGGGGATGACGTGTTGCGTGCTGGCAGCTAAAGAGGACGAAATCAGAACATCAGGTACCGGCGGGCGCCAAGACCAAGCAGGCCATAAAAAAATCAAGCCAATGCAAGCAAATGCGATCCATTGCGCATCCCAACTGGGCCACAACATGGTCAGCCCCCAAGCTCCGATCGCGGACACCACTATGCCTAAACCAATGCCAACAAAATGCAAACCCAACTCAGGACGCTGGCCATTGCGCATCAACCAACCCAACACCAGACCTGATCCCATCAACATTCCTGCCGCCCCACACAAGCCACCTACATAGCGTGACACGGCCCAAATTCCAAATGATGGCGCAACCGCCATCAACGCAGTGGTGATCAAGGCCATCCATAGACCCACGCTGTAGAGCCAATGTCGCCAGCGCACATCGTCCATCCAAGCCACGGCGACAGCGCCGGTCATATAGCCTGCATAGTTGATCGCTGCTAAGACACCCGCATTGGCATCGGTGAGTCCCGTCTGCGCCTGCAAACTCGGAAGCAAAGGTGTGTAGGCAAATCGCGCAAGACCAATGGTCAGCACCAAACCACACATACCGCTGATGATGACTTGCCAAGGTTGGAGTTGCTTAGATTTCAACCAAGGGCTCCTGTTCACTTTGGAAAATGAAGCTCGATTTGGAGTCGGTCTCAACCGATAAAGAGTGCGCTTGATCTTGGGGCTTTACCGATTGCAGCCAAGCCGAGATCAGTTGCGGGTCATTGACCGTGCGTAAACTTAAGTAAGCCACTTCAGCCTCTACGAAATGCTTGCGTAAAAAATTCAACCACTGCTTAAACCGTCCACACTGATGCCTGTGCGAAATTCGCCTTTGTACTAGCTCCCAGAAATATGTCAGGTGAGGAATCATTTCTTGCCATGTCAATGGCGTCAAGCTTGAAGTGGTGGCACTTAGGTTCGCGCGTTCATCAAAGTCTTTCAATGCCAAGCCCAAACCAGGATTCGTCACCATCCCTCGGCCAATCATCAAATCATGGCAACCAGAATCTTGTCGCGCACGCACAGCATCTTGCACATTCCAAATTTCGCCATTGGCAATAAGCGGTACTTTGACGCGCGCACGGATATCTGCAATACGCGGCCAGTAAGCAGGTGGACGATAGCCATCCGCTTTGGTGCGCGCATGGATCACGATTTCGCTAACACCACCTGCCTCTAAAGCCAAAGCACACTCTTCTGCCAGCTGGTCGTGGTCTAAACCCAATCGCATTTTGGCGCTGACGATTTGGTGAAATGGAACTGCAGCACGCACAGCACGCGTAATGCGATACAAAACTTCAGGGTCTTGCAATAACGCAGCACCGCCGCCATGCCGATTCACCTGCTTGGCAGGACAACCAAAATTCAAATCCACACCATCGCAGCCCATACCCGCCACCCGCCCAGCGTTGTCCGCCAAACAATTGGGGTCAGACCCCAATAATTGCGGGCGGACTGGAACTCCAGCGGGTGTGCGTCCACCATTCAGCAATTCAGGTACTACGCGCAAAAAAGCGCGCTCAGGCAATAGGGTGTTGGTAACGCGAATGAATTCTGAAACGCATCGGTCAACACCACCAATGCGCGTCAAAGCGTCCCGCAGGACGCAGTCGAGCAGTCCTTCCATGGGGGCGAGGATGATCACAGAGAAAGCACGTGTTGGTTATTTTTTGCTGGGCGGCAAATCGGTGCAACTGCCATGCGCCACTTCTGCAGCCATGCCAATGCTCTCACCAAGCGTGGGGTGGGGGTGAATAGTTTTTCCGATATCGATGGCGTCTGCACCCATCTCAATAGCAAGCGCGACTTCACCAATCATGTCACCCGCATGTGTGCCGACCATGCCGCCACCCAAAATCTTTCCGTGGCCGTGGGCTTCGGGTGAATCGTCAAACAGCAACTTGGTCACGCCTTCGTCACGACCATTGGCAATCGCACGGCCAGAGGCTGTCCATGGGAACAAGCCCTTCTTCACTTTGATACCTTGCGCTTTGGCTTGGTCTTCGGTCAAACCTACCCATGCCACTTCGGGGTCGGTGTAAGCGACGCTTGGAATGACGCGGGCATTGAAAGCGGCAGCCGCCAATTCTTTGTTACCTTGCAATTCGCCAGCGATTACTTCAGCCGCCACATGCGCTTCGTGCACCGCTTTGTGCGCCAACATGGGTTGGCCCACGATATCGCCGATCGCAAAAATATGCGGAACGTTGGTGCGCATTTGGATATCTACGTTGATAAAGCCACGGTCCGTCACATAAACGCCAGCTTTTTCTGCGGCAATTTTTTTGCCGTTAGGCGTGCGTCCTACCGCTTGCAAGACCAAGTCGTAGACCTGCGGTGCTGTAGCGGTGCCGCCCTCTTGGGCTGCAGCGAATGTCACTTCAATACCTTTGGCCATTGCTTTGGCACCTACGGTTTTGGTGTTGAGCATGATGTTGTCGAAGCGGTAGGCGTTCATTTTTTGCCACACTTTTACCAAATCGCGGTCTGCGCCTTGCATCAAACCGTCCATCATTTCCACCACATCTAGGCGTGCGCCTAAGGTGCTGTAAACAGTACCCATCTCTAAACCGATGATGCCACCGCCCAAGATCAACATACGCTTGGGCACTTCTTTGAGTTCTAAGGCACCGGTGCTATCGACCACGCGAGGGTCTTCGGGCATAAAAGGCAAACGCACAGCCTGTGAGCCAGCAGCGATGATGGCTTTTTTAAATGCCACCACTTTTTTTATGCCTGTTTTGTCTTGGCCTGTGCCGTTGGTTTCTTCTACCTCTAAGTGGTTGGCTCCAACGAATGCGCCATAGCCGCGCACAGTAGTGACTTTGCGCATCTTGGCCATAGCGGCCAAGCCACCGGTCAATTTACCGATCACTTTTTCTTTATGACCGCGCAGTTTGTCGATATTAAGTTTGGGCTTGCCAAAATCCACGCCTAAATCGGCCATGTGGCTGACTTCGTCCATGACCGAAGCCACGTGCAAAAGTGCTTTGGATGGAATGCAGCCTACGTTCAAACACACGCCGCCTAAGGTGGCGTAACGCTCGACGATGACGACGCTCAAGCCAAGGTCTGCGGCTCTGAAAGCGGCGGAGTAACCGCCGGGGCCACCGCCCAAGACTAGGACATCGCATTCGATGTCAGCAGATCCACCAAACGAGGCAGCCGTTGGTGCGGGTGTTGTTGGTGTAGTTTGTGAGGCGGCACTGGAAGTAGCTGGACTTCCGTTACCACTTCCAACACTTGCGGTTACAGCACTTGAATTTGCTGCAGCATTTGCTTGGCTAGCAGTTGTTGCAGAAGCAGCAGCAACCGAAGATGCGCCAGATCCGGCACCAACTGTATCGCTCGCCTCGCCCTCCAAAACCAAAACAACTGAACCCTCTTTTACTTTGTCACCCAACTTGACGCGCAACTCTTTCACCACGCCAGCGTGGGAAGAAGGAATTTCCATCGAAGCCTTATCGGACTCCACGGTGATCAGCGATTGCTCAGCCTTGATGGCGTCTCCCACCTTGACCAACAACTCGATCACAGCCACTTCGTCTAAATCACCGATATCAGGGACTTTTATTTCAATCATTGCCATATGTTTCTCAATCTATTTTGACGATGCAAGCCGATTTAGGCTGAACTTTGGGGCTATTAATTTGGTTTGCTCTAAGCCTTAGAGCAAGACGCGACGGAAGTCGCTCAAGATTTGTCCGAGGAAGGCGTTAAAGCGTGCGGCGGCTGCACCGTCGATGACGCGGTGGTCCCAAGTCAGACTCAAAGGCAACATCAAACGTGGCTGGAAGGCTTTGCCATCCCAGACTGGTTCCATCGTGCTCTTGCAGACTCCGAGAATCGCCACTTCAGGGGCATTGATGATCGGCGTGAAATATTTACCGCCGATTCCGCCAAGGCTAGAAATGGTGAAAGTCGCGCCCGTCATTTCGGCAGGACCCAATTTGCCTTCGCGCGCTTTTTTAGCGAGTTCGGACATTTCTTGGCTGATTTGTAAAACGCCTTTTTTATCGCAGTCCCTGATGACGGGCACCATCAAACCATTAGGTGTGTCAGCGGCAAAGCCGATGTGCCAGTAGTTTTTGTAAACCAATGCATCGCCATCAAGCGAGCTGTTGAATTCAGGATATTTCTTGAGCGCTGCCACGCAAGCCTTGATCAAGAAAGCCAGCATGGTCACTTTGATACCTGACTTCTCGTTTTCTTTGTTCGTAGAAACACGGAATGCTTCGAGATCTGTGATGTCTGCATCGTCATGGTTGGTGACCGCAGGGATCATGATGGCGTTGCGTAGCAAGTTGGCGCCGCTGATCTTCTTGATGCGTCCCATTTCTTTGCGCTCGATAGGACCGAATTTGGCAAAGTCAACTTTTGGCCAAGCAATGAGACCCAAGCCCGCACCGTCGCCACCTGACCCACCTTTGGCGGATTGCGCTTTGGTCTGCGTGGCGCCGGACATGACTGACTTGGTAAAGGCTTGCACATCTTCTTGTGTGATGCGGCCCTTGTTTCCACTGCCCTTCAATTCGTCTAAGGGCACGCCGAGTTCGCGCGCAAATTTGCGCACTGAGGGCGACGCGTGGGGCAAACCAACTGTTGTGCCACCAGGGGTATGCGCAGGGGCGTCAATGGCCGAAGCAGATGCTGCAGCTACAACTCCTGCACCTACAGAAGTAGAAAGGATTGCTGAGGATGCAGATGCTGTACCAACATTTGCAGTCGCAGTCGTATTCGCAAAAACTGGCGATGCAGCCGCTGACGTTGCTGACGCAGTTGGTGTTGCCTGTGGTGCTTGCGCCGAAGCCGCAGGAGCCGCAGCAGGCGCACTCACAGCGTCCACTCCATCCAAGATAGCCAACAAATCACCAATATTGATCTTGTCACCCAGCTTAACCTTCAGCTCCTTCAACACCCCTGCGTGTGAAGAAGGAATTTCCATCGAGGCCTTATCTGACTCGACAGTGATCAAAGACTGTTCAACCTTAATGGCGTCACCAGATTTGACGAAAACCTCAATCACCGCGACGTCTTTGAAGTCGCCAATATCTGGAACTTTTACTTCTATCAATGCCATATCTGTCTCACTATGTATGTGCAAAAACGCCCCAGTTTTTTCAACTCAGGGCAGCTTGGCCAAGTTGAAAATTTAAGCGTAAAGCGGGTTGATCTTTTCGGTTTTGATGGCGTACTTTTTGATCGCCTCGGCGACCTTCTCCACAGGCACAAAACCTTCTTCGCTCAAGGCTTTTAGGGCGGCCACCACGATGTAATGGCGGTTCACCTCGAAGTGTTCGCGCAATTTGCTACGGAAGTCGGAGCGACCAAAACCGTCGGTGCCCAACACTTTGTAGGTGCGACCTTTAGGGATGAAAGAACGAATTTGCTCAGCGTAGGCTTTCATATAGTCAGTCGAAGCCACCACAGGGCCAACGTAAGGCTCTAGCTGTTGCGCCACAAAAGGCACTTTGGGCGTCTCTGTGGGATGCAGCAAGTTGTAACGCTCGGCGTTTTGGCCATCGCGGGTCAGTTCGTTAAAACTTGGGCAACTCCAGACATTGGCGGCAACGCCCCAATCGTTAGCGAGCAAATCGCGTGCGGCGATGGACTCACGAAGAATGGTGCCTGAGCCGAGCAAGTTGACGCGCGGTGCCTTCTTGGCGCCCTCGCCTTGCTGGATCAAGTACATGCCCTTGATTATTTGCTCTTCGGTACCAGGCTTTAAACCGGGCATGGCGTAGTTTTCGTTGAGCAAGGTGATGTAGTAGAAAACGTTTTCTTGTCTCTCCACCATGCGCTTCAGCCCGTGGTGCAAGATCACGCCGACTTCATGGGCGAAGGTCGGGTCATACGACACACAGTTTGGAATGGTGCTGGCCATGATGTGGCTATGACCATCCTCATGTTGCAAGCCTTCGCCGTTCAAAGTGGTGCGTCCAGAGGTGCCACCGAGCAAGAAGCCGCGCGATTGCATATCGCCAGCCGCCCAAGCTAAATCGCCGATCCGCTGGAAGCCGAACATGGAGTAGTACACATAGAAAGGCACCATGATGCGGTTGCTGGTGGAGTAGCTAGTAGCCGCCGCAATCCAGCTGCTCATGCCACCCGCTTCGTTGATACCTTCTTGCAGAATTTGACCGGCTTTGTCTTCCTTGTAGTACATCACCTGGTCTTTGTCGACAGGCGTGTATTGCTGGCCAGCAGGGTTGTAAATACCGACTTGGCGGAACAAGCCTTCCATGCCGAAGGTGCGCGCTTCGTCGACCAAGATTGGCACCACACGGGGACCGATCGCCTGGTCACGCAGCAGTTGTGTTAAAAAGCGCACATACGCTTGGGTTGTAGAAATTTCACGGCCTTCAGCGGTGGGGTCCATCACTGCTTTGAAAGTGTCGATGCTGGGCACCGTGAAGCTCTCATCTGCCTTGGTACGGCGATGTGGCAGGTAACCACCCAGTGCTTTGCGACGCTCGTGCAAGTAGCGCATTTCGGGGGTGTCATCCGCAGGCTTATAGAAAGGAATCTTGGCCAATTCGCTGTCTGGAATAGGCAGATTGAAACGGTCGCGGAAGATTTTGATGTCTTCGTCTGTCAACTTCTTAGTTTGATGGACGGTGTTTTTACCTTCGCCTGATTTACCCATACCAAAACCTTTGACGGTTTTGATCAGCAAGACAGTTGGCTGTCCTTTGTGGTTGACCGCTTTGTGATAAGCCGCGTAAACTTTTTGTGGGTCGTGTCCACCGCGGCGGAGGTTCCAAATATCGTCATCGCTCATGTGGGCGACCATCTCTAAAGTCTTTGGGTCACGGCCGAAGAAATGTTTACGTACATACGCACCATCATTGGCTTTGAAGGCTTGGTAGTCACCGTCCACGGTTTCCATCATGATGCGACGCAGGGCGCCATCTTTGTCGCGGGCCAACAAGGCGTCCCAATCGCTGCCCCACAAGAGTTTGATAACGTTCCAACCGGAGCCACGGAATTCGCTTTCGAGTTCTTGCACGATCTTGCCGTTACCACGCACTGGACCGTCTAAGCGCTGCAAGTTGCAGTTCACAACGAAAATCAAATTGTCTAGGTTTTCACGCGCAGCTAAACCGATGGCGCCGAGCGACTCGACCTCGTCCATTTCACCGTCACCGCAGAACACCCAGACCTTGCGGTTTTCCGTATTGGCAATGCCGCGTGCGTGCAGGTATTTCAAAAAGCGGGCTTGGTAAATCGCCATCAAAGGGCCTAAGCCCATCGAGACGGTTGGGAACTGCCAAAACTCTGGCATCAATTTCGGATGGGGATAACTGGAGAGACCTTTGCCATCCACCTCTTGGCGGAAGTTGAGCAGCTGCTCTTCCGTAAGGCGTCCTTCTAAATAAGCACGTGCATAAACACCTGGTGAGACATGACCTTGGATGTAAATGCAGTCACCGCCATGGTTCTCGCTCTCAGCGTGCCAAAAGTGGTTAAAGCCCGAGCCAAACATGTGGGCCAAAGATGCGAAGGAGCCAATATGGCCACCGAGGTCGCCGCCGTCCTCTGGGTTGTGGCGGTTGGCTTTGACCACCATCGCCATCGCGTTCCAACGCATGTAGGCGCGCAGGCGTTCTTCTATTTCTATATTGCCAGGGCAATGGGCTTCTTGGTCTGGCTCGATGGTGTTGACATAGCCTGTATTGGCTGAAAACGGCATATCGATGCTGTTTTCGCGGGCATGTTCTAACAGTTGCTCTAACAAATAATGTGCACGTTCAGGACCCTCGGCATGGATAACGGCAGACAAGGCGTCCATCCATTCACGCGTTTCCTGACTGTCTGAGTCGTTGAGCGCAAATGTTCTCAAATCATTAGGTAGTGCCGACATGTCCGTCTCCTAGGTTGCTTGTGTCATTATCAAATGTAGCCCAATTCTGACATAAAAACCCATAAATTTCAAATAGCGCCATGTGTTTTCGCATAATGAAATTTATAAGGCAATGATAATCAGAATCCATTTATGTTCAGCACCTACAAGCAACACATCAGCAAACCACTCGCCTTCGCCTGGCGTAAGTGGTGGGGCACACAAACGCCAAGCCGACAGGACAGATTCGCCTTTCTAGCCCCGTTGATGG